>Ga0315320_10005009_pt1 | contig 10869 bp, 9 predicted proteins | sample M140m21515metaG_FD_203458 | JGI IMG/M metagenome (GOLD analysis project Ga0315320, IMG submission 203458) | Ammonia-oxidizing marine archaeal communities from Monterey Bay, California, United States - M1 40m 21515 | ecosystem: Environmental > Aquatic > Marine > Coastal | place: USA: California...
TATTTTTGCGCAATCCGCACATACTCTCAGCATTTATGCGTTGCAGATATTAGTCACTTTGTGATCTTTTCAACATAAACGAATTGCTTTTTAAGCGTACGATAATCTTCGGCTATAATTTTTTCGAGGGCAGCAACTTTTGCTTTGCCCACTTTATTCGTCTTCCTCCTAAAAGATTTTCCAATGAATTCAGCACTGGCCGCCTCGACATTAGAGACGAAACAATGTGTCCCCTGCGAAGGGGGCGTTGTAAAGTATTCGCTAGCAGACGCTACTGCCCAAGTTGCCGCGCTGCCTGCTTGGCGGCTCATCCAGGATGGCACACGAATCTGCCGCGACTGGCAACTCAAAAGTTTTCGTGATGGTATCCGTCTGATTAATACCATTGGTGCTCTCGCCGAGCGTGAGCAGCACCATCCTGACCTCCATTTGGAAAGCTACCGAACGGTTCGGGTTGAGATTTATACCCATGCTATCGGCGGCCTTTCTGAAAATGATTTCATTCTGGCTGCCAAAATCGATACTGTCGCGCCGCCTTCACAAAATTGATGACACAAGGCACCCTAAGAGTAATAAACAATGCTTATTCAGATAATCCTTTCAGTTCCGTGTGAATCGAAAACTCTGAAACTTCATATTTAATTTCTGCATCACTTTAACGCCCATCTCCTTTGTCTTTTTTGCAGTATCAACCTTGCGCAAGAGATGCCTAACTATTCAGGCATTTGTGAAGAATGATGTTCGACAATCATCCAGCGTTCACCATTCCATCGGTAAACAAAAGTAAATCTTGCAGATACGGAAGTACCATCTTTAAAAGAGAAGGTATAGATGCCTGAGTTTATGGCTATTTGGCCAAAGGTCCGAACGTTTCCCTCATCAATTTTTCCTACCGGACCGTTTGCGAGAAAGCGAACAAAATAGTCTTCAATTTCCTCATGATTGTGTCGAACTTTATTAGACAGAGTCGGCAATAGAATTCCATTGCTTTCGTAGAGAGCAGCAACGTTTTTAGGATCGCCTGTCTGAATAGCAGCATTCCACTCATCGAATAAAGCAGTGATCTCATTCTGGGTCATCTCACATCTCCTCAGTTCAAACGATGAAGCCATCGCCTCATAACAAGTATTAATCGAACCTACTCAGGTTACCGTTTGGCATTGTGAGGCAATGAATATGACGAATAAAAGTCGTTTGGGTATCCAGAACTCCTCTAGCCGGACATATTTTTATGTGGCTGGTGATTTTCTGCAATAAATTTTTTGTATTTTTTATGCCATGGTTCATAAAGCCGACCAGAACCATACTCGCTAGGGAATCCGGTCCATTTGCGAACACGAAAAGTTCACGTACAAAAGACTGTCAGAAGATTCTGTTGGACATGCTCAATCAGTCTTCATGCAACTTAGTTAATGTCACTCTCAGCCGCAGGAGCAGCTACTGTCACAGCAGTTTCCACCTTTGGATGATACTGGTAGCGACATGCCTCCTGAAATGATTCGACGCACCGGCTCGCCCGTATCAGGATGTTCGGTCAAAGCGTCGTCAGTCATTTTTTGAACAATTTCGAACTGAGTCGGCTGCTGCTCGGCTTTCTCAGGAACTGTTTCGTAAACGTAAATTGGCGTGGGAAGGTAGAGAGAAGATCTTTGTTGTAAGAGAATAGGTAGGAAAATAGCGTGTAGTTTTCATTTGCCTAGAAGAGCAGATACCCACTTTCATGCCTACCGAGTCTGGCATCAGGGCTCGAACGGACAGTAAATCGAAATACAAACGTGAAGAAGGAAGCTTCCCGAGTAGGCAGTTACTGCATTTCACCTGCTCATTACTATCAAACGTGCATTACTCACTATCTGGAATGGTAATCGTGACCTTGTCAACGTTTCCTGTGAATTCGGAATCCTTTCGACTTTTGAACAGCTTGGATACCACCTGTGTCGCATCGTCGACTCCCACGTCTGCCGTTTCATCTGCCGAGAAGACAGCAGGCTGAGTTTTTTCAACACGTCCTTCTGCCACCATCTCACCATCAACAAACAACTTGGCTACGCCACCTTTACCGGTGCCGTCGCCGTCATAGTCAAAGGTCAACTTGATATTTGCCTTTTCTCCATCTAGCTCATCAGGCCCTTCGATCGTGTACTGATCGAGTCCAAACCAATTGTAGGTGTAGGCTGGCTTGCCTTCATTCATGTAAAGTGCCCACCCACCAAATTTTCCACCCTGGCAAAGGATGATTCCATTTGTTTTGTCACTGAGTGAAACATCGGCCTCGATTGTTTTCGAGGTGTTTTTGACATTTAGGAATGTGTTTTCAAGAATCCCTTCCATCCCGTGGGCCAGAGTCAGTGACTTTCTGTCTCCCATGAGATCTGGGCGGCCTGCAATTCTTGCATTGAACCGTTCGTACAGTCGGTCGTCGATTGGATAGACATTGTTAGCCAACGCTTCAAGTACGAATAATTGTCTCAACTCCTTCATCTTCTCTGGATTCTTTTGAGCCAGATCGTTCGTCAGGCTGAAGTCTTCTTCGACGTTGTAGAGTTCCCAGATGTCTTCTTCGAGTGGACGCAGTGGTTTCCCTTGCCAGGGAATCTGGTGAACAGTGCGAGCCAACCATCCTTCATGGTAGATACCTCGGTTACCAAACATTTCGAAATATTGCGTGGTGTGCCGATCGGCTGCGTCTTTATCCTTCGTAGCGTAAAGCATACTAACGCCATCCAGCGGCTTTTGCGGAACGCCGTTGATCACCTTCGACTGCGGAATTTTCGCTGCTTCCAAAACGGTGGCCGCTACGTCGTTTACATGGTGCCATTGATGACGGATTTCACCTTTTGCATCAAATCCGGCAGGCCAGTGCATAACCATGCCGTTTCGGGTCCCACCGAAATCGGCAGCCATTTGCTTCGTCCATTTAAAAGGGGCATCGGTAGCAACCGCCCAAGCCGCTGAGAAATGCGGGAAGGATTCGGGCCCACCCCAATCATCGGAACGAGCCAACATGCTATCGATCGTCTCGGCGTCAAAAATACCGTTCAGGTGAACAAGCTCATTAAATGTACCTTCCAACCCACCTTCACCGCTGGCCCCGTTATCGCCCATGACATAGATGAAAAGGGTGTTATCAAGTTCATCGATTTGATCGATGGCATCGACCAGACGACCGATCTCGACATCCGTGTGCTCGGTAAATCCAGCAAACGTCTCCATCTGTAACGCAAATAAGTCTTTTTCTTCCTTGCTAAGTGATTCCCAATCTTTGATATCTTCAGGCATATCTGTTAACTGAGTATCTTCGGGAACGATTCCTGCTTCCTTTTGCCTCGCGAGAGTTTCCTCTCGTAACGCCAACCAACCTTTATCAAATTTACCCTTGTACTTTTCAATCCACTCTTTGGGTGCATGGTGCGGTGCGTGCGTGGCGCCGGTTGCAAAGTAAACAAAGAATGGTTTGTCAGGCGTCATTGCCTGCTGAAATTGAACCCAGCGAATGGCTTCGTTGGTCATATCTGTTGTGAAGTGATAGTTTTCTTGGGTTTCTTTTGGCACACGAGTGACGCCATCGAAGATCACCGGTTCCCATTGATTGGTCTCGCCACCGATAAAACCATAGAATTTGTCAAAGCCTGACTGAGTAGGCCATCGGTAGAACGGTCCAGATACTGAAACTTCCCATGTTGGTGTTTCATGCCATTTTCCAAACGCTGCGGTGCTGTATCCGTTGTACCGAAGGGTTTCTGCAAAATATTTGGCATCATTGGGACGCATGCCAAGATTACCGGGAAAGCCCGTCGCGATCTCCATTACTGAGCCCACATTGACATTGTGGTGATTCCGTCCTGATAACAAGGCAGCTCGAGTTGGTGAACAAAGAGCGGTGGTGTGAAAACGATTGAATCGCAATCCATTTTGGGCAAGCCGTTCGAAGGTTGGTGTCTCAATTGCTCCGCCAAAGGGCGCAGTTGCGCCAAAGCCGATATCGTCGATCAGCACCACGACCACATTGGGAGCCCCTTCGGGAGCCGTAACTTCAAAGGGCGCAGGCTTGGTGGCTTTACGAGCATCCATTTCACGAATTGGTGGTGTCTGCGGGTTTGGAATCGGTAGTGATGAACGGTCATAGTCTTGAGCGGTAATGGCTTGCGTTGTGAATAACATGGCAAGTGCGATCGCACCAAGGCCGCGAACCATAACTATCAGAATGCTCATTGGCATTTTCTAATCTCCACTTCGAGAAGGACTTCGAATCAAATTAAAACAGACCGGCACAAAAGCTGGAACTGGTACGAACGAGTATACCAACCCCGTTGGGCTGGCTCGTTTCAGCAAGTGAAATAAGCCGAGAGAATTGAAATAAGCCTGAAAAAGATGCCGGCCCCTGATTCCAGTGATCCCGAGCTTGCGGGCCAATGGAAGACTCACTGGATCAATACTAGAAAATTCGTGGAACCGTATCGACTGCCGTATTTGGAATAGGGATACTATTTGTCTCGGTGAGCAGGAATGTTTCAGCGGGGACAGGCTAGGTTGTCGGTTTTCGCTCCTGGGTAAACGAAAAGGATCGACTTCGATCCTCTATTCTCCTGCGAGGGCTTTGGACACCAGATTGTTTCGCGTGCTCAAATCACCCGAAACTGGCAAAACCCTAGCCCATAGCGTTAGCCGTGGGTGCGTCGTTGATTATCTGGTGGCTGACGCCACCAGCGATGCCGCTGAGGTTCAACAGGAAAGCAAGTACCCTGTACCCGAACTCCACTCTTCCGCTTCATACCAGCTATCTTGCATCTTCTGTGCTCTCATTCGTTAAGCTATTGGGACGAAGCAGTCGCTCTGTTACTGCTGGCTTCCATTCCATTCAATTGAGAGCTCAAGTCATGCAAGCCATCTTCCGATTTCAGTGTTTTTTTCCAATCAATACATTCCTCGTCTGCCTTGTATCTCTGGTTTTCTGTGCAGGCAAAGGAATCACATTCGCCGGCACGGTGGATGAATCGCAGTCGGCATGGCACACAAAGTATAAGAAGCAGGAGAACGCTCCAGATCCGAAAGAGATGTTGCTCAACACTGATCCGGAACCTGACGTGCACGAGGGGTTTACTCCACTCTTTAATGGTAAGGATCTCAACGGCTGGACTTCCAAGGGAGGAACCTGCACATTCGAAGTTGTCGATGGAATGCTTGTCGGCACCTGTGTGCCAGGATCTCCAAGCACCTATTTGAGTACAGAGAAAAACGACTTCCAAGACTTCATCTTTACGTGTGATATGAAATGGGAGGTCGATGGAAACTCAGGAGTAATGTTTCGTGCACAGAGCAAAATGGAGAAAGACAAAGAAACCGTCTTCGGCCCACAGGCGGAGATGGAGGGAATCACTGGTGATCGTTACTGGTCAGGGGGTATCTATGGCCAAAGTTGCGGCGGATATTTCTATCCTGTTTGGTTAAAGGAACATAACAAAGCGCGTGCAGCGCTTGATCGTGAAGGTTGGAATCGCCTCACGATCTCTGCGCAGGGAAATGTCGTGAAGACATGGATCAACGGTGTTCCCGTTGCGCACTGGATCGACGACGGCAGCTATCCACGTGGTTTCTTTGGCCTGCAGATTCATAAAGGATCCAAGGGGAAAGTTCTGTGGAAGAACATTCGATTGAAACCTTGATTCACCGGGCTATTCTTACGCCCATCACGCAGGCACGTGGCACATCGGCATCAAATACCCAGACATCTGGGCAGGCCTGGCTCGGATCGCTCCCGCGACGTTCCGTTCACCGAATGATCTGGCGAAGATCAAGACAACTCCCGTGATTCTTGTGCAGGGCGATAAGGACCGACTGGTTCCCGTACGAGGTGCTCGGCGCTGGGCAACGAAAATGAAAGAGCTCGGAATGACGCACAAGTACATTGAGGTAAAGGATGGCAACCACATCAAACCAGCCATCACCCAACTGCCCGCAATCTTTGAGTTCTTCGACAGGCCAACGGGCGAACCGGAGCTTGAACATCGAAAGAACGGAAGCAATGAAGACTAGAAAGACGCTACTGCCCTGGTTGGGCTCCCGATTACAGCCCGGGAAACAGGATAAGGAACAAACAATGTTTATTTCATTGACAAGGAGTGGATGGAAGGCCCTGCTTGTTCTCGCAATCAGTCTGGCTCAAACACAAGGTCCCGCCAAGTCGCAGGAAACGAAGGCGGACGGTGAAATCACCGCGACTGGCAAACGGGGCAGACCGCTTCTCGGCGTACAACGCTGGGATATGTTCTCCGGCAAGGGAGCCACACAACAAAAGGAACTCGGTTATCTGCCAGGAAAACAGGGCTTCCTAAAAGACTCCCAATGGCACGACCGAGTGCCTTTCTTCTGTCGGCTGACCAAGGACGTCGACTGGATCGAGCATCCCGCCAATGCCGGTCCAGTGTGGTTCAACCATCCCTTCAGCCAGCAACTGCTGCAGGAGAGCATGGACCAGGAACTTCGCTATGCCCACAACGCGGGAATTGATTTCTTCGTCTATCACGGACCGGCGCGGAAGCTTTACGCTAACGGCTGGGAGCTCAGGAACAATTTCGATTGCCACCTCTCCAGCAAGATACCAGAAGCCAAAAAAGTAAACTTCACTTGGGCTTTGTATGCGCACCGAGCCATTCGCTACACACGAAGCAAAGTGGCCACCATGATGGATGAGACGATTGAGTTCATCACGATGCCGAACTGGCAGACAGTGATGGACGGTCGCCCCTTAATCGTCGTCTACCATCCCGAAAGATTCCGAGCGGCCCTACAGGTCGCCCAGGGCAAAGAGCATATGACCGGCGCCGGATTCGTGGAGTATATCAGGGCGCGGGTGGACGCCGCGGGCCTGAAGAACCCTTACATCGTTGGTTGTATGGAGCCGAGAGATAGTTTCATGCATGCCGAAACACTGAAGGAAGAGGGCTACGATGCATTCATGGACTACGAGGGAGCCTATGGGGGAGCGGTTGCCAAAAGAGACGAAGCGCCAACCTATGCATCGGCCACCGAGGAGATCCTCAAGACCTGCGAGCAAGAGTATCTGAACCGTGGTCTCCCGTTTCTTCCTCCCTGTCCCAGCATGCACTATCGGTGGCCCCACGTCTTCGATCGCAAGGGAAAAGCCAAAGAAGAATTGCATCACTTCCAGTGGCCTAAGGAAGGCGACCTTGAGGCCCGAGTCGAAGCCGTTCTTGATTTCGTGGCAACCCACCCCGAGGACTGCGAGGCGCAGACTGTGATCATGTATTCATGGAATGAACACTCCGGGGGCGGCGGCATTTGCCCGACCATGGGCAAGTCGCCCGAGTACGAACCTGAGACGCAATGGCTCGATGAAGTGGCCGAGGCGCTGGCGACGTGGAAGTATCCCCCAAAGGACAATCCAAAAGACGACGATAAAAAAGATGACGACAAAGAGCTTTCTTCCTATGAAAAAATGAAAGAACCGCCGCCTCCTGCGGATGCGGATAAGGTTCATGGGAAAGACCTACCCGCTCCCACACATGCCGTTGGCGCGAATACATCGGCGCAGAAGCGTCCGAATATCATTTTCATCCTGTCGGATGACGTATCGCCGAGGGATTATGCCCTGTATGGCGGCAAGACGGTCTCGCCAGTTTTGGAAAAACTGGCTACGGAGGGCCTTTACTTCAAAACGGCTTGGGCCACGCCGCGCTGCGTGCCTACTCGCGCTATGTTGCTGAGCGGCAAGTATCCCTTTCGCACGGGCGTGTATGAGAATCAAATCAATCCGCGGGGCGAAGACAATCGCATCATGCCGATGGGGGAGCGGTTTCCCAATACGCTCGGTTCGTTGATGACTGCGAATGGATACAGAACGGCGATGGTGGGGAAACTCCAGACGGGGGACGTGAGGAGCTACGGCTTTCAACGTTGGTGCACGGTGAATCACGGCCGTATCTTTGACATGAAGCATTCCAATAACGACGAGGACGGGAAGCAGGTCGTCCAGCCGAATGTGCACAGTACTGACGCCCTTTTCGATTACCTGCATCGCTTCACGGCGGAAGAAGCGGAGGATCCCTGGTTCGTCTACATGCCCCTCAATTTGCCGCACTCGGTGCGTAATCCGGACAACCCGGCTAAGTGGGGACCGCCGGTGGTGCCGGAGCTGGATGAAAACTGGCAGAAGACCGGCAAGATGGTGCAGAATGATTTCGAGGCCAGCTTGCGCTACCTCGACTACAAGATCGGCGGTTTCGTCGCGCACCTGAAGGCGACTCAGCAGCTCGATAATACGATCATCATGTACGCGGGCGACAACGGAACGCACCGTTACGGCAAGTCGAATCCCGACTCTGAAAAAGGCCCGAGAGTTCCCTTTGTCGTTTATGCTCCGGGAATCTTAGAGCCGATGGGAGCATGCGATGAACTCGTAGACTTTACGGATGTGATTCCTACATGTGTGGAATTAGCAGGCGGTGCTTTGCCGGAAGGCGATGTCTTCGATGGTCGTAGTTTTGCGCCTTTGATTCGCGGCGAGTCGTTTGAGGGGCGGGAATGGATCTTTTCCCAGTGGTTTGGCCTTCGTTTTTTGCGAACGAGGCATCACCTGATCGACGGCCGCGGTCGTTTTTATCATACGGGAGACAACCGCAATGAATGGGTCGAAGGAGCGTATCGGGATATAACGCAATCGCTCGACGAGCGAGTGATTGCGATGAGGAAGCGTTTGGAACGCATCCTGGAAAAGATGCCGGCCCCTGATTACGGCGATCCCGAGCTTGCGGGCCAATGGAAGAAGCATTGGATTGATACTAGAAAATTCGTGGAACCGTATCGACCGCCGTATTTGAAATAGCTATCTGTGCGAGCTCGGGAAGTTTGATAGCGTCAACGAATTCACAGGGCACATCGATCCACGCACCCATCAACAAGAGCGACCATCGCCACTGATGCGGACAAAGTGACGAGACCAGATGGCACGGTGTGGTATTGTCACCGCGTACAAGATCCTTGGAAAATTCGAACGACAATAGCAGATGCTCCTCACGCATTTCATGGCCGATTGTTCATTCGCCGACTGTCAGCCTCAGCAGTAGCATGCGGGCTGTGCAAGTTTGGGTACTTCCCTTGTCTTCACCGGTCTAACAGTCCCGTGCAAATATCGTTCGTCGACGCTTGCATCGGTCGACACACCGCCTGCAATTCCGCGCTCACCTCGGTTGCGACCGTCTATGGAGATTGCACCGCGTCAATCCCCTACTGCCAGCGAAAAACGGGACCGCCACCACTGGGGGTGACGGTCCCGATGTTCGGGTAGAGTCCAAAAAGCTCACCGAGTAGGAGTGCTACCTATTTTTTTCCATTGTTTTTGATGTGGGTGTCCGTGGTCAAGTGTGGTCGTTAGTGGTCGTTTGTGGTTGCTGAACTTCTCATTTAGCTTCTCAGACTTTTTAACGACCATCCCCAACCAAACATACGAGCCACTTTTGAGGCCACCTGGGATTGTTCTTCTCGCTTTTTGGATGATCTCTCTGCCAAATCCATTTTCTAGCGTCAAACGCTGCCAGTATGCGTTGCGTGTTTTGGCTATCCGCTGAGGTACGTGAACTGCTGTAGATGCTCACCGTCTTAACAGCATTGAAGCTCAAAATTATTAGGAAGGGTTATTAGTCATGTGGTACGCACCGGTTTTACAACTCGCACGGGCTATCCTTAAACACACGGCTCATGAGTCGCTTGTCAAAACGGGCGATGCTTGCGGAAGTGCCATTGGCCGGGCTAATCTTAAGCACATCACGAAGGCTCAGGTGCATCCGTAATCAAAGAACTTTTAAGTCCAACGGGAAGCCGAATGAAATATGAAAATGAAGGGAAGGAAGACGATTCCTATGCTTTTACAGGTGAAATTCTGGATGTCCACATTCAGGCGGCCAAGCGTTATGGCGTAGAGCCAGTAATTCACTCGAAGGACTTCATGTACTGGGCCACTGTTCCTGGTCTGCCCCCTGCGGAAGCACACCCACGTTCAGCTATGAACTACTTTGAGGGCGGTTCGGCGTGCGCCCATCGGATCGCCAGCATCATTGGGGCACCTGCCTTTCGGAGTCGGAAGACCCGATTGCTCGAATTCGCCTCGGGCTACGGACGAGTTTCGCGCCACCTAAATAAATATCCTCACATCGAATTGGTTTGTTCGGATGTTCATGAAAATGCTACTGATTTTCTTAACAAGTCTCTAGGGTTGAAGGCGTTTACATCGGCCACTCACCCAGACGAATTTTCGCATGCGGAGAAGTACGATGTCACGTTTGTGCTGTCATTATTTACGCATCTGCCGAAGCACACTTTCGGTCTCTGGCTGTCCAGGCTCTACGAAACGGTGACACCTGGCGGACGCCTAATCTTTACAACGCATGGTCAAACGCACCTCCCGCCGGGTATGGAGTGGCCGAGTGATGGCTTCATGTTTACCGAGGTAAGTGAACAGAAAGATCTCGATACTGGCGAGTATGGCTCAACAATCACCAATCCCGATTACGTGTTTTCCGAGATCAGGACCAGTACTGGAAGCTCCCGGATTTCCTTTGAGCAGACGGGTTATGCGACTCAGGATTTATGGATTGTTCATCGCACGTGATGAGCAGACGTGCTCGAAGAAACCGTCGGTGGGTGGGATTCCGGGCGGGTGCGAGTGAAAGAGGCCGTGAGCCCAATTTTGATGCCAGAACTCTGAGCCCAAATCCTCGTATGACCGTGAAAGAAGTGGCAAACGAGAATAGGAAAGCTCCCCGAGTAGCAGTCGCACCTTTCATTAGTCATTGTTTTTGATGTGGTCGTACTTGGTCAAGTGTTGTCGTTCGTGGTCGTGAATGGGTGTCGAGT
>Ga0315320_10005010_pt1 | contig 10869 bp, 11 predicted proteins | sample M140m21515metaG_FD_203458 | JGI IMG/M metagenome (GOLD analysis project Ga0315320, IMG submission 203458) | Ammonia-oxidizing marine archaeal communities from Monterey Bay, California, United States - M1 40m 21515 | ecosystem: Environmental > Aquatic > Marine > Coastal | place: USA: California...
TGGAGTGATAGTCGGTGGATTAATCTTAAAGGTTCTAATAGCACCAATAAAGTTTTCTTGACCTGTAATAGCATCTACCGCTAACGGGTCTAGATAGTACTTTGTATCAATATTATTAATATTATTAGCTTCACTAGTAGATGGTAGATCAAAATAATCACCAAATACATCAACAAATTCTTCTATCTCTATACCTAACCCACTTACCGAAGCGGCTATAGTTGCTGTTTGTGCTTCTTTAGAATCTTCTGCAGTAAATATAAAATTATAAATGTTATCAAAAATCGCTTTCTCAACCCCTGTTGTACTTCCTTTGAGTTTATTTCTATCAATAACATACTTACCCTCATCTCTTTTCTTCTTATAAAAGAGTGCAATATCTTTGAGTCTATTTGCAAAGAATGGGATAGCTATGTCGAGGTCAGCTGAATTATTAAAGTCTATATTCTCTAAAAATCTCTTCTCACTCTCTGTCGTATAGCTAATAACAATTTCTTTAATAAATTGTTGGTAATAATCTTTAAATTGTGTTTTTTGCTCTTCTTCTGATATATCTTGAAGTGAATACCAATTTTGAAGATAAGAGCTATAGAAAGAGCTATATTCTTCCGGTGAATAATCTGCTTGTGTGTACTGTATAAAGTCTAGAAAAGAGAACGGAGCAATATTATCTCTATAATCATCATTCTCAATTTTTGAGTTTGTGATAGAGTAGTTAACTGCAACTGTTCTGAGTGATTGGTTAGACATCGATATAAATATTTAGTTATCAAAAAGGTTCAAGCCTTCGTAAAGTGAGTTAGCAAAGATATTAGACATAATACCGTTATCTTTTGACCAATCGTTGTAAGATGTGATACCATAAGTTAACGTATTGTTAGGATCATCGAAATTAATAATAGAATCAGTTATATCGCCAACAGAACTAGCCTGGTAGTAGAATGAGTAAATATCTGTGATTTCTCTACCACCGCCTGATAGTAATGGCCATCCCCAGGTTTCATTATAATCACTAAGATTATAGAATTGAGTAGATGTCATGACATCTTCAGTTAATAGACCAGATAATGCTTCTGTTAGAACCAAACAATTAGATGCTCGTTCTAACGTTATAAACTCACCTTCGGATATACGCTCAGGTGAAGTGGCCGTTAATATACCTGTAACTGTGCGATATACTATACCATCTGGTATAGTAATAGTTGGAGCAATTCTAGCGCTTAACGGTAACGCTGTATTTAATGTTACATACTTACCACTATATAGTTCATTCGCTACTATTGGATCCCCAGGAACTATAATACTGTTGGGTGTAAGTTTTTGACCTAAATTATAACCATAAAAATTATTAGATCTATAGCCATACGATTGATACTGCGTTCTATCTCTATTTCGCTTACCAAAAAGCTTTGACTTACTAATAGAAAGTAAATCCATTAATCTTGCAAGCTTCGGAGGCAAGGAGTATTTATTAAGCTTTGGCAAATCTAGCATTTGAAGCAACCCATCTAGCTGCTCGATATTACTCTCATCTATAACAGTATTATTCTCTAAAAAGTTTTGAATCTTTTCATAAGTAGCCTTACCTATTGAATCTTGTGTAGAACTTAAGTCACCAAAAATTGATCCTAAAAAGTCTTTCATCAGCACTCTAGCATCTGTAAATAAAGGTTGAATAGCTATTTCTTTAAATGCATCTTCAAAATCTATATCTTCGTTCTGCTTTGCTATTGTATAGTAGCTACTAGGGTTGATAGTAAATGTATTACTCGACCCGTTTAAGAAAACCCCATTATAGTTACCTTGTGCACCGGATAAATATACGTTGTTAAGCGGTACTGTATTATTAGATACAAAATATCCTTTATAAAACCCACCGTTCGGTAAGGATGAAAGAGCTCCAAAATCTGATGTAAATTCTGCATCGTAAATTGTAACGCCATCAGTTAATTTAAAATTCATTGCGCTAATACTTCCTTGAGTAGCGCTTAAAACTGGTGCTGATCGATTACTAAAATTATCACGATCCTTTACCTTAGCAACAAATGCAATTTTGGTACCAGCAAACTTCTCAGAGTTAATATCAAACACACTAAAGTTATCAGCCCCCTCACCATCGAGACCATTTGATGAAAAATCTAAACTATTATATTGTACATTTGATGTAATAACTGCTTTCATACCATAGTTAGTAGTATTCGCATACTCAAATATATCACCTTGCTGAAATCCAAATATTAAATTATAATTATCTACAAAATCACTCTTAAAGTATACATCAGCCGTACCAGAAACACCAGCAAAAAAAGCATCAGTATCATTCTCATCTGTATATACAATTTGGTTATTAGTATCTAACTTAATGTATAAAGATTTATCGGTAGTCTTAATACTATCAACATTAAGTGTTTCAACTATACCATTAGAAGTAAGTATTTGAACGAAAGAATAGCTAGGATATAAATGCCCATACGCTAATTTATCATAACCACTTCTAAAGAAGTCATATTCATTGCTAGATAGAGTTGCGCCTGACGCGTAAGGTACTATAGTGGATAGACCTGTCTTTAAAGTTCTGTAAGAATTATAACGCTCTACAGTAATTGGGTTAACTACTTTACCTGCTTTATGATTTATATCTGCTGTGCTAGTTACTACTAACTCATCTTGAACAAAATCTTTAATGTTAATATCAGCGTGAAAAGTATCTAAATAGCCATTACCAGCATCATCATATAGAAAGCAATTAACTCTATATGAACCAGGATGGTCAAATGCATGAGTAGCGGATACAGCTTCAGTGGTAGTCCCATCTCCGAAATCCCAGACTATACGCTTATTAGATACAAAGTCTTGAATAGTTGGATCTAAGTTAGGTATAAAAGAAAGAGGAGTAAAGGGTAATGCAAATCCTTCATATGTCTCCTCACCACTAATGTTCTTAACATAGAAGAAATTATACAATAGATCAAATTCACCGGATTGATCGAGTTGTAGAGAACTGAGCGACATATAACATATTTAATCACTCAACTTACATTTACAACCGTCTTATTGCTATCTTATTAGTAATATTAGCAATATTGTAAAAATAAGCATACTCAAAATCTTCAAGCTGGTAGTTAAGAGATTGAATAGTTCTATCACTATCTTTATAATCCGGATTCCAAACAACAAAGCTTAAGTTTGGAATTTCAGCATCACCATTAATCGTGTGTAGTTCTGTTACTCCTGGAATATTAAGTATATCATTAGTCATAGCAGCTACATCGATAATATCACCAAGCTGTAATTTACTAAAATACTTATTAAGTATAGTTGAAGCAGCGCTCTTAATAGCTCCATTATTTGAAGCTTGATTTTTATCAACAGTAATACGAATTCTACTATCTTGTACAATATCATCAACACTATCACTATCACTAAAACTTGTAATTGCAGTATTTGAGGCGCCAAACGCAAATGCCTTAAATAACGCATCAGTAATAACTACATTATGGGTTATGTCTTTTTTAGTATTACAAAAATCAGCAATTATTTGTTTTTGAGCAGCGTTAAGGTATTTTGGCGTTACACTGTTTAATGTAGAATCACCACTGGGTACTGTATAGATATAAACGTTGTTAAAGCTAGTTGAAGTAGAGAACTGAACTTGAGAGTATAGCATACGAGCGTCATCATTACCTTGACCGAGTCCTTGCTCTGCATAGTATCCTAATACCTTCGAAGTAAATTCATCATTAGATAGAACTTTTACATCTTTGGTTATGTTATTGAAATTTCTATTTACTTGATATTCATAATCCTCTTTTGTAACTAACCGGTTCTGCGAAGCAAAGACTTTTGGCGCGTTAGCCTTTATATCTTCTGTAGTTTCTGCCTTTTTCGGTGGTAGTGTGCCATTAGTATTATTAAGAGTTACATTGGCAATATCAATTGAATTAATTAAATTTTGATCATCGTTATATAATATACTTTTTATAGCTTCAAAATTAGTCGACCCGTATAAATTAAATGAGGCATTAGCTAAAGCGTCTGGCCCAGTTATTCCTGCTTCATTATCAGAGACTACATAGAATATAAGTACAGTATCATCACTTTCCAACTGCTTACCATTTAAATTATTACCAAACTTAAACTCATAGTTACCAGATGAGTTTAGTCGTTTTTCATAACTTCTATTTTCAGCTGATTTCAGGAACAGAGAAGCACACTCATACCACTCAGACCAAACACCCGTTGTAGCATTTTTAACAAATACGCTAAATGTGTTATCTGAAATAAACTTAGTATTATTTAAATTTGTTACACTCTGTGTAAGTTGTGGAGATGTAAAGCTATCAACAAGAGTTATATTTTCATATGGTTCTCCTGTCGCTGTAAAGGATGCTTCTGTAATAGCGCCTTGATAAAGAGTATTGTTTGATGGTGATACTGCTTCTACCGCAGTGTTAGTTATTTTTTGAAAGGTAATATCTTCAGTTGCGATAAAAGAATTACCAGCAGCTACAACTGAACTAAATCTTGGAATTGTATAAACATTAGCGGGAATATTGGTAGCAGATAAGCTAAAGTTAAGAAGTGCTGTTTGATCACCAAGAGGTTTGTACCCAATATTACTAACAAGCTTATTCATATTCTCATAAATAGTAGCAGTGTTAAACGTAGATTCGTTGGATGTAGTATTAAGCTGGAATAGTAGCACGTGATACATATAAGCTACCACGTCAATAAATGCACTAAAGTTAGAACCTTCAAAGTTCTGATCTGTAAACGACTCATTTTCATTTAAACGCTCAATGATAAGACTCTTAAGAGTATTAGCATCAAAAGTAAGGTAAGCGTTTTTAGGAAGTTTGTAATCTGTGAAGTCTTGTAAGCTCATATTATACTACGTTATTATTTAATCTACACCGCTACATACCCATCTCGGTTAAGAGAAGCATTTAAAGTTAAATTATAGATATCTAATGTGGGTATACTGAATTGAATAGTAATATTATATTCTGCCACATCTGGATTTCCTACGATATCTAATTTATTAAGAATCATACGAGGTTCTTGAATTCCTAAATTATTATATATGTAATAACCTAAAAAATAAGCAGTTGTTGAATTTATTGGTTCGAATAGATATCTTCTAAAATCTAGTCCAAGTCCAGGATTAAGTAGCTTTTGCCCGGGAGTTGTTGTAAGAATATTTTTAATAGAATTAATTACAGCTTGACCGTCTTGAATTTCAGACAAATCTCTAAGATTACTCGTACCGTACAGCTCTGATCTTGCAAAGCGATTAGCTGTAAGATCAAACTTTATATCTTTATATAGATACCCATCATCAAGCGATTTTTTCTCACTATCCTGTATCTTTAAATTATCTAACCTAACTGCCATAAAATGTGTATAAATATTTATATGAGCGACTAAATAATAGTATGGCTAAATCGAACAAATTCACAACTCTTTTCGAGTCTTATATGCGACGCAACCAACGTGGTGGTTTTCTCGTAGGAGATGTATTCAAATTTAATGATAATTTTAAAAGTGATGATGCATACAAAGATCTTGCTGATGTTGTTAAATCATCAATTGATTCAATGATTGATTCTGGTCTTAATATACGGGTTGTTAATATTAAAGACACCTCACCTGCAAGGTATCCAGCATCTGATCAAACATCCTCACTAGATGTTGTACTTGATATTGCACTTGATACAGGTGGCGGTCGTTATACAGATGAATGCTCTATTCCTTGCGGTCTTGGTAGTTGTGAACAATATGCTCCGAACTTACCTCCTATTCCTGATGAGCAACGACGCAAAAGTAAGGTTACAATTAAACCAGAGGAAGTTGATGAGAGTGAAGAGAATCCAGCCAACTATACAGATAGGGGAGATGGAAAGCTTACACTCACGGGATTATCTCTTAAGAAAGAAAGCTATACTCAACAGTATCTTTAATGCCTAAAGAAGTTGCTACTACAAAGTGGTGCCCCTGCTGTCATAGTTCACAGAAGATAAAGGGGTTCCGCTCGTTCTATTGTTACGAGTGTTGGAAAGCAGCTGGCAAGCCTAAAATAGAGCCATTATTTAAGGCTATGGATAAGCCTAAGAGTAAGAAGTAATTACTTCGTTTTCTTCCAACTCTTTCTAGCTGGACCTCTCTTCTTGTACTTCTTGTTTTTGATCTTCTTGCAAGCTGCATGAGTTGGTCTACAAGCAGGGTATGAAGCGCCTTTCTTTCCAGCCTTCTTACGCCCACAGGGACCCCCTGTCTTACAATTTACCCAACCTTTAAACTTCTTACCAGTTCTCTTATCGGTACGTGTTTTAAACCAATCTCGTAGATTTTCACTCAATTGTAGTGTTTCTTGCTGAGTCATTACTTAATATTACCTCCTCGGTTTACACACTTCTGAACATACCCAGAAGCATAAGCAGAAGGCCAAACGTCATACTTACGTTTAGCTTTAGCTTGACATTTAGCGCGAGTCTTAGATACTTTCTTTTCAGCATCTTCTTCCTCACTCTCAGACTTCTTCTTCTTACCACCCTTCATGTTAGCGCACCAGTGATACATCTTACCTTTTTCACCACCATACTTCTTAGCCCTCTTACGAAGCTCAGTTACAGAACCTTTACAGCTAGCACCTGCGCGCTTAACACGTCCAGGGCTACTCTCAGCATCCTCAGAAGGTAACTCCTCATCAGAATGTTTACTTTTATTTAACTTATCACCAGCCTTTTTAGCTGCTTTATAAGCTTTACTACCTTTACGGGCACTCTTACTCCCACGTTTCTTCTTAGCATTGATATTTGCCCACAAACCTTCTTCAATAACATACTCTTTAAGTAGCTTCTTATATAGCTCGTCAAACTGCATACTTATATTTATATCTAAGATGTTAAAATTCCCTTTATTTTTAGTACCTTTGATATAAATACTAATATGGCTAAACACAATACCAATTTTGGAAAAGATTTAAAAAATCTTTCAGATCTGGCGTTCTCGGTTCTTAATGAGAATACCAATGAAGTTATCAACGGCGGAGCTGCTTACAAGGGTGGTGATGTCGAGCATGATTGAGCGTCTCATATTAAAGCTCCTCCGTTTGGGGAGTCAATTAAGAAGATCCTTCACCACAACCTTACTGAAGAAGGGGTTGTCGAAGAGTATTACGTTGAGCATAATGGCAAACTCGTTGGCCTTTTAGCTGAAGATGTTACTGTGGTTCAATTAAATGAGCATGGCAGCAAATCATCAGATGAAGAGAAAGAAGATGAGGAGAAAGAAGACGAAGAAGGAAAGGACGAGGATGAGGAGACTGTAGTAAGTCCACCACATGGTGCACGTCCTAAACTTATCGGAGTACCTATCCTTAAGTAATAGCTTTCTCAAGTGATACTAGACATGCAAATGCATTAATCTCTTTATCTACTACAAAAGCACTCTTATAGAGATGATCGGCAATTATGACGATCATCTCTTTCTTTTTCATATCAGGTAGATCTTGCTCATATAGAAAGTCAAGGAAGTTAGCCAATAGAGTATCGTAGTCACCTTGAAACCTATCCTCATTCTCAATAAGATACTTACGTAGTCCTAGAGAGTTAGTCCTAACACCTTGCATAACTTTAGCTAATAGCTCGTTATCACTAGCATTAGAGTCAATACATAGCTCACCATCTACAATAGACTTTTGAATCTCATTGATAGTCTTACGAAGATCAGGGAAATGCTTCTTAACTAAGATAACAAACTTCTTCTTCTGCTCTTCACTTACCTTTACATTTTCTAGTCTAAGGATGTTAAAGCATCGCTTAGCAGCTTGATCTACAACAGGTTTAAGATCTAATGACTGACATCTAGATTGAAGAGCTGGAATAATCTTATGCTTATAGTTAGCAGTAAGAATAAACCTACAATACTTAGCATACGTCTCCATAGTATTACGAAGAGCAGCTTGAGCTTGAGGAGTTAATCCATCTGCCTCATCGAGGATAACTACTTTGATACCACCATCGAATGATTTAGTTTGAGCAAAGTTAGTAATATTATGCCGAATGACATCAATACCAGATTCATCAGAAGCATTAATGTATAAGAAGTTACATCCAAGTATATCATTAACAATAATCCTAGCAAGAGTAGTCTTACCTGTACCAGGGCTTCCAACAAACAACAAGTTAGGAATCTCATCCTCAAATTGCTTAACAACACGTAAAGACTTATCATCTAAGATAAGATCATCCAGCTTATGAGGACGATACTTCTCTACCCAAATCTTATCAAAATCAACCATAATTACTTACCTGATGAGCCAAAGCCCTTTTCACCACGATCAGATTCAACTGCAGAGCCTTCACTCACCTCAACAGGGAAGTTAGCATATACAACAAACTGCGCAATACGATCACCAGCCTTACCTTCATAGTCTTTATCAGTAAGGTTATAGAGCTTAATACCAGCATCACCACGATAGCCTTGATCAATAATCCCTGGATGAGGCATGATGCCATGCTTAAATCCAAGACCTGAACGACCTTCTACCTTAACCCAGTATCCAGGTTCAATAAAGGCAAACTTAAGTCCTACACCAACAACAGTAGATCCACCAGCTGGAATAGTAAAGTCTTCAATACAAGTAACATCCATACCAGTATCGCTATCATGATTCTTACCAGGTAGCACAGCATCTACGTGAGTCTTTTCAAATTGTAACTTCATATATACATATAATACTATAGGTATTGCAAAAATCAACTGTAACATTAAATATGTGTATGGACGAAGTTAATAATGAGATTGACGATGCGGTAGACGACATCTTAACTCAGCTTAAAACCCAAAATCATTCTGTTACTAAAGAGGAAAAGCAAGAAGCTACTCTTGAAGTAGAGGATATTGAGGAGTTTCTATTAAAGCGTACTGCCACTCTTGTTGATGTATCTCTTAATAATGTTAAAGAACATTCTGACTATATTGCCTCTGCACCAGAAGCTAGAGACGCTGAGGCTAATGCAGCTCTCCTTAAGGCTGCCACTGGAGCAATAGAAACCCTACAGAAGATCCATGCTAATAAGGAGAATAATGATGCTCGTAAAGAGCTCAAGGAAATGGATATTAAAGCTAAGAAAGAGATTAACACTGCTGACAATACTACAAGGATAGCTCTCTCACAGCAAGAGGTTATGAAGATGCTTATGGGTGAAGAAGAGCCAGTTCTTACTAAAGGAGAGCAAGAAGAAGTAATAGATATCTAAATTAATTCTCAAAACGAGGATCGTTTGGATCGGTCCCAACGCCAGGTATCAGAGATTCATCATATGTACCATCTGCTCTAAACGGTGAACCTTCTACTGAATCTATACCAGTAACTTCTCCTGGTAAGACAGAGAGGTTTTCTATTTCTAGGTTTTGAATCTGATTCTTAAGATCATTAATATCACCCTGGCATATTCTAACCTCAAGTGGTCCAAGATCATCTTGAAATATTTTTTTAACTTTGCTCCAATCTGTATATTTGATATTCTCTTTAGAACCTTCTGGTATACCGAGATCACCAAGTCCATTAACCTTCATAAAGTGTTTATAAGCTCCAACAGTAATATCAAGGTTAACATTCCGCTGACCATTTGTATCTACTACCTTATAGAAATACCACTTACCGTTAGGAATACGAACAGCAGCAAAAAACCGATTACTAGTTTGTGTTGGAGTCTTGTAGGCATGTGATATAGGATTAAATGAGCCATCATTTAGAAAATCAGTCCATAACCCAGAACTAATAGCTACCCCATCATTAAGATAGCCTGTATCAATAGTATTATAAAGAGTCTCCATACCTTCAGTAGTCAAATTATGCCTGTATCCAGCAGCATATGCACCATCAACCTGATACTTATTCATTAGACTAGCTTGCTCTGGAGATATATTATTAGTTAAAGCATTTGCTAATTGTTGACCTAAATACGAGATACCTATACGATAATTGTTACCCATATTACCTATACCTTTCAAGGTATCCTTATCAGCTTTTGTTGCTGCATAATTTTCGTACCATATAGTGTCATTTTCTGTATCGATAAGACCTCCGAATATTGAGTAATGACTTACTACACCTTCACCTCCTCTACTTCCTAAAGTATAAACTCTAGATATGGCCATAGAACTATCTGAGTAGGCTTTTCCAGATTTAGGTACATAGCCTACAGATGGTAGAGAGGTATTGTTACCAGTTTGTTGTCTAAAGTTCTTGCTGTTACTAGTGCGCCGGCGAATCTGACCCGTACTGTCTGCATCTACAAACTTACCATTAACATTTGCAACTTTATCTCCAGCAGGAAACTGATCATTATTAGTATACGGGTTATATCGATACTTATACTGATATTTATCAAAACACCCTCCTAAGTCTTCTTTAATTTTATTAAGAATCATAGACCCGGTAGCAGAAAAATCCAAATAAGATTTTACATCAGGCGTGTAGCGATAAACGGTCTCTGTATTTCTAAATGACTTTCCATCTTGAGCAAGTTTTACTAATTCAGATATATTTTTTTTACCTGCAAGTATAGCTTGTGTATTAGTCCAAGCTTTGTTCGCTACTTGAACAGTTTCAACAAAACTATCTTGAAACAATGCTGGTATTTTATTAAAAATAGCTTGATCTAACTCATCTACCATATTAGTCATCGCTGCACTTAAAGCACCTACACCAAAGGTATTACTAGCAGATTTTGTAGATGTTGGTTGCGCCATACGGCCTATACTATCTGATGTTTGGAGGAATAAATTACAAGGTGAGTTAAGACAATCTTTAAGCTGTTCATTTAATGACTGTTGATATGAGTCACTATATTGTGCAGG
>Ga0315320_10005012_pt1 | contig 10868 bp, 8 predicted proteins | sample M140m21515metaG_FD_203458 | JGI IMG/M metagenome (GOLD analysis project Ga0315320, IMG submission 203458) | Ammonia-oxidizing marine archaeal communities from Monterey Bay, California, United States - M1 40m 21515 | ecosystem: Environmental > Aquatic > Marine > Coastal | place: USA: California...
TTAACTCCTTCCCCTCCTGTTAAAGACTTTACAACATCTTCACTTATTTCTCCTCGCATTGTTGCTCCGAAAAATGAGTGGTATATTTCTGCTCCAAAGATTTCTAATCGCCTAGAAACCTTGCTTACTATACCTTCATCACCTGTATATTTAACATTAATATCATATATTCTTCTTAATAAAGATTCGTTTACTTCATTATTAACATTGTAAGCTTTATGTAATTCTGATCTTTCTAAAGATGAAGTTTTTATATAAAAGTCTAAGTCAGCTTTTGCTTTAAACTCTGTAGCGTTGTAATTAGGACCAATGATGTTTTTTAATAATTCTTCATTATCTTTTAAAAATGTTTTTAGTTTTTTAACGTCTTTTCCAGTTAACTCTTCAGGCCCCCTTCCGTTAAAGATATTTTCTAACCTTCTTCGATATTCTATAACATCTTTGTTAGATTCTCCTGCAGCTGCTATTTCTTCAGCAAAAGGATTTAATATCCTAAAATCGTTCTTAAGATACTTCTCTTCAGCATCTTCAATAAACTCCGGGTAAAGTAGGTTTCCTAACCTTCTTGCAATTAATGTATTTGTTGATTCAGGCACCATTACTCCCTCTCCTGCTGCCTTTTCAATAAATCCAAATCGAGACTTTAATAAGTTGTCTACCTTTTGAAATAGCTTGTCTCCACTATGCAATTCTCCAGAGTCTGCTCTTTCTAAAAATCTTCTTCCGTAACCACTATAAGATAAAGCAGCTGCTCCTACTCCTAAGAATAACCCTGTAGTGAATTCTGTCGACCCAGGAGCTATACCTTCAATACCCCTACGTATATGAGACAAACCACTATATTTACCTATGTAAGATCTTCCAATATCTATATTTGCGGCAGTTGTAGCTACACCTTCTACGATACCTTTATCAAAACCTGGCAGCAACATTTGAATAGCAAAGGCAGCACCCATGATTCTCCCCTTAGTAGTGGAAGAAAAATCCTTTCCTAATGTCTTCTCATATACCTTACCCATTCCATAAGATGTACCGCTAGAAGCAACTAGATTGCCTAGCACTCCAAATTTCTCTCTGTAATGGTCTACTGTTTGAAGACCTAAATATAGGGCGCCTATCTTTGTAGCTTTTAAACCTAAACTCATATATTGCTTGTAGAAAGGTCCTGGCTTTGTTTTTAAACTAAAACCAGTTGCATCTGTAACTTTCTCTAAAGTCCTACCTAAGATTGGCATTTGATTAAAAGTGGCTGCAATTACTTTATTAAATCTATTCACTCCCATAGATAAGTATGCTGTAGGAATGGCAGTTCTTCTTTTCAAATCGCTTAAGTTAGCTAAGGGTCCACTTGCACTCGGAGCAATTAAGATTTTTAGTTGATCTCCAGTTTCACTACTTCTAAATACTTTTGAAGCATCTACTGTATCATCGACATTTTGAACTACACCCCCTGCAAATGGATTTGTAACACTACTTACATTTTCATTTACAAAGATGTCTAAAGTCTCCGCTCCGGAAACCAAATACATTCCACTTACATTTTTGCTAATTAGTTTTGCAGGCTTTCCACTTTTAACTCTCTTCTTTAACTCTTTCCCTCCATCTTTCGTTGCTACAACATGATCTTCCATCTCTTGGATAAATAAAGAACCTCTACCATATTCTTCTTTCTGCATTTCGAAAACAAGTTGGTAGTTGCCTTTCAATATGTCTGTTTCTGCTTTTGAAAATTCGTCACCAAGCATACTTTTTAAATACTTTAAGGTGTCTTCATTTATAAATTCTTTGCCAATAACCTGTTGCCTTGCCATCACTGATCTGTCCGCTAATGACTCTCCTAGATCTAAACCTAGACCAGCTCCAGTCATCATTGTCGACCCAGCTTCAGCAATACGAAACGTGTTTAAAAATCCCATAGGAAATTTATTTAAAGTATTTCTAACACTTTTCAAAGCCATGTCATATTTAGTTAGCTCGGTACCAGGGTATTGAGAACTTGCTAGAGTTCCCGCTAGGTAAGCCCCACCTACATAAGGGGATAAAGATAGCCCTAATTCTATTAGGGGGTGCATCTCAGGTTCTTTTTGAACAGCGCTATAAAAAATTCCCTGAGAGTTATCCATATTCAACCTTTCTTTCTAGCGTCTAATTTCCTTAAATGCTCTCTAGCTAAACGTTCTTTTTCTTCTTCTATAAATTTATTCTCAGCTTCTTGAACTTCCCAGTATCCTATTTCTTGCTCCATTTTTTCAACATTATGTATAACTTCTTTCTTTTTCTTTTCTTCTTTAGTTTTACTTTCTGGATTGTAGATCTCGTCATAGATTGCTTTTAAATCAATCCTTTGAAAACCTTGAATTGTTTTACTAAGTTTGTTTTCTGCCATCACAAACGTTTCTATAAATTCTTTTTCAGTCATACTTTTTATATTTCTAGGGGTATAACTTGTAAAAGCAGAAAGAATTGTAGTTCTCATATGTTCAAACAAAGAGTCTGGGTTTATATTTTTTCTAGTTTCAGCAATATTAAGTAGGAATTCTTTTCCTTCTTTGTTGCCGCTTAGATTGTATATTAAATTACCAGTACTAATTACTGGCCCTACTGGGTTTTTTAAATTATTGCCGAGATACCTGTTTTCCGTACAAAGGTTGAATATTTCTTCATACAAGAATACTGGAGCAATTACACCGTTATTTAATAATTTATTGAATCTTTCGAATTCACCTAAAGTTAGTAGTCTGAAGGTAAAACTTACATTATCAAAATTTATAATAAACAGTTCTTTTTCAGAACTTACTATTTGGTGTAAATGCATTTTTTATTAAAGTTGCGTAGTCAACAGCATAGCTTGTTGCGGAGTAAGAAATCCAGAATTTAATAAAATCATCTGATACAGAGAATCTAGTACGCCTGCTTTGCAATACTCTAACCATTGTTCATCAACTTTTGGATAAAGAGTACAATATAAAACTACTTTCTCTTTTAGCTTCTCTTCTACTTCTTCAGCATCCGAAGAGTCTCTAAGCCTATTCATAAGGTCTTTAATCTTCTTCCATTCACCTCTAGTTAGATGGTGGTAAATGTAGACATCACCTTCCCCGAAAGCCATAACATGCAAACCGTTTTTACCATACTTTTCCTTCCATGCAAAAATCATTTCTTCCGAAGGAGCGTCTTCTTCGCCCTCTAGTAGTTGGATGATTTGATCTTTCATTTGAGGAGCTTCTTCTCTTACTACTTCTTCCTTGTTAAGATTTTCCTCTTTCTTCGGAGTTATTTCTTTTTCAAGCATTTCAAGTTCTTTTTCTAAATCCATTTTAATATCTTTCTTTTCTTCAACTTCAATAAGTTTTTCCAGGTTAGTTTGTTCTTGTTCTTTCCGCAACTTTTTTCTTTCTAACCTACTCTTTTTGTTACTTTTTTCCTGCTTTTTCTTTTCCACTTTCTCTTCTTTTATTTTTGGCTGAGCTATTGGAATGAAAGCGCTTTTAGGTAAAGATTTTATAATTGAGTCTGCGGTAGGTGATCTACTTTTTAAAGCTTCTAATGCTTTTTCTGCAACAGGCTTTCCAAATAAAACCATGTCTTCTTCTTCAAACAGTCTTCCTTCTAAGCCCATAAAAATACTCCTTATTCAATTGTTTTTGCAATAAAACTATATTCTTCTAATATCACTTGCTCGGTAACTTGTATAGTTTTTCCACTTGAAACAAGTGCACAATCAATCAATGTTTGCTGATTAGCTGTATCATTACCAAATATAATTTGTATATAAAATAATTCTCCATTTGCCAATTTAGTTTTTAACAAATCTTCTAAATAATTCTTTCGTGTTTGGTTTACAACTATTGTTCCTTGAACAATTATTCTTCCTGGAAGCATAACATCAAAATACTCAGAATTGTAACCATACACTGGCTGTCTTGAATTAGAAATAGAATAGCTTATACCTGCACATTCTGTAATGCGCCCACCGTTTTGGTTTTCAATAGTTACATTTGCACCACTAAAGTACTCATAATTATAATTCATCACTCACCCTCATCTTCACCAACCTTGATATGGATTCTACAGTCATATCGCTCAAAGTGAAATCTCCTCCCACAAGGACAGGAGTACTTGTATTAGTGCTGGTCGCTGCTACCACTTGTGGTTGTGCATTTGATTGCGGACTTTCTACTTGCGGTGGTCCCATCGGTCCTTCTTTTTTAGTGCTAATTTCTATTTTTGAATCTACTTTCTTTTCTATATTGAAAACATCATGAGCTACGAACTGCATAGTTATTTCTGTAACCATATCGTTTACTGAAGTAACCATACCTTCACTAATAATCTCTACACCTTGTATTACAAGTTGTGCCATTTCATTAAATTCACTTATATAACCTGTAGAGTATTCGTAACTTTCAGTGTTGTCTATAAAGGATACTTCTGTTCTATAATATAGTCCAATATTAAACGGTTTTAACATTGTTGACAAATATCTCTTGCTCCCTTGTATATCTTGATTTGAATACCCTTTGCTTTCTGAACCTTCCAAATCCTTCGACCACATAGAACTTAAATTACTCGCTTCTACTAGCTTTGCTAATGGGTGGTCTTCTACTACTAGAAAGACCATAGATCCAGCAATAGTTCTAATACCTTTTGTATACCCAGCTACACCTCTTTCCCCTAATCTTCTTACTGGAGATTTAGCTTCATAAACTGAATAAGAAATAGTAGCTAGTGATTCTAAATTTATTGTTTCACCCCCTCCTTCATGAAAAGCTACAGCTTTGCAATCTGCTCCCGAGTAAGAGTATCGCATTGGAAAAGAAGAACTACCTCTTTTACTTTTCTTTTTGACTTCCTCTTCCTGTTTCTTTCTTCTTCTTTTTCTTGTTGTTGCAGTATCATTATTTTGAGTAGGCTTAGGTACTTTTGGAGAAGGAGTATTATTGTTGTTCGCTTGGACTCTTGCCTGCTGAAAATTATTCGTCTTAGCACTCACTCCCCCCGACACCCCAGAAGTACCCATTCCTTGCCCTATATTTCTTATGGCTGGAGTCAAGTTGCTTCTTGCATTGGAGTTGTTTGTATTTTGGGTTGGAGTCGGCTCAGCCTTTGGTTGCGCATAACCATTTGTAGAAAAAAATAATATAAATATAATAATTATATTTTTAAGCATAGATATACCTTGATAATAAAAAAGGAGCTTTCGCTCCTTCATATCATATACTATCTACTTTTTAAAAACTACTTGATTATATAATAACTAATTACTGAGCGTAATTTCTTGCGTTAGAACCTTTTATAGCAGTATGCATTTCTTCAGCACCTGCAATCTTAAAGCTTCTCCAAGGAAGAATAGTTCTACATACATAAGTCATTTGATTTTCAATAACAATATCATCAATTGAGAATCCAGAACCTTCATTAAGAATTTCACATCCATAAAGACGCATTTGTGCAGATTGTCCATACTCGTTAGCTGCTACGATAGCGATATCAAATGGTAAGATTTGATCTACATAATATACAGGTGCTACGAGATAGTTACTGCTCAAATTTTCAACACTATAAACTCTTGCAGCGTCACGCCCACCCCCTCGGGTCAGCACATCTGCTGGCTGGCCGACAATACCTGTAGCAGCGGGATCTCTCAACTTAAGCTTCACAGCTCCGTCGCCACCTCTTGCATCTTGCAATGCTGCTTCATTCTGAATAGATGCGAACATCTCGTCTTTGTCTCCAAGGTATTGTTCACCTTTAAAAGAATCACTATGAAGGAAGTGCTTATCCATCATAAGTGAAATCATAGTCCCAGCTATACCACGCTTGCCGCGAGAGTAAGAAATTGGATCTACTGACCCCATAACATAAATAGGTGCTTTTTCACGCTGAATAGCATATGAAAGAGCTTGCATAGAACCTGCAGGCTTTCCATTAATAACTACTTTAATGTCTACACCTGAATAAGAAGTATATGTTCTTGATAAATCTAAAGAAGTTGCCATTTTAGTATCCTTTCAATTTTAAATTAAAGTCCTGCCGCAGGTGGCTCAAGAGTAATTTCAACAGTAATCGCTTCAATTGAAAGAGGTGGCACAAAACGTACAGAAGCACGAAGTACACCATTAATTCTATCAACTCTAGAAGCACTCAAAGAAACGTTAATTCTTTGAGCGAAATCTTGAGAAACCATTTGTTTCATCGCCCCATCGATAGTTTGAGTTAAAGAAGCAATTTCTTCGTCTTTGAATGGACGACCAACGTAAGGCATACAGATAGCTCGCAATTGTTTTAGAATTGCGTTAGAAGACATAATAGAACTGATCTTTCTGTAATCTGAATTAGGTTGAGCACCAGTATAGATAGAAGAGATAATTCCATTTTGGTCAATCATGCAAACACGAATGAGTGCAAGGTTATTTAACACTGACATTGTAGTGCTGTGTCGAGGAGTCATACCAGCTACACGCCCATTCACTTGACCAATAGGCTCGTTGCCTGGAGATAGTGAATTTAGAATACCGCAAATCTTTGGACCAGCGTTAGTGAATATACCACCTGTTTGATTTGCACGACGTCTATTTAATACTGCTTCAGGGTCTGGAACAATTCCATACGCCCCAACCACTACTACATGCTTTCCGAGGTCAATCGCTTCCCCGTATGCATCTCTAGCTTCGTCGCTGTCATCGATTCCATAAGGTTTCTCATCTGGCAAATCGTTACCGTTAGTAAGCATGATTCCACCGAATGCAGCTCCGTTACGATAATCACTGCGACCTGCTAAAAGTTTCATTCCTAAGATCCCGCTACCGTCTAGAGCTACTTTAAGTTCACCTTGCGAATTTACTTCATATGAAGCTGGTTGACCAGCCCATCTTTGAAGTCCTCTATCTGCATTTCCAGGAGCGCTTGTTGGTACTACTGCGATACATTGAGAGTAATTTGTAGACGCTGCGTAAGCAGCTTGAGCTGCTTGTTGCAAGAAAGAGACTTCACGAACTTGACTATTTGTTGCTTTTAGAGTTGCGCTTGTAGCAGTAGCAGTATCGTTTCCTGAAACAACAACGTCTGAAAATTCTAACAATCTACCTAGCACTCCCTCAGGCACAAACTGTCCTGTAAGGTCATAGTGAGTCATTACAAATGGATCGTTTTTATCAAAGTCTCCATTCCCATCTCTTACTTTGTCTTGCAAGACCATAGCTATAGAGATAGCTCGATCAGCAGCTCCACCCATTTCGCAAGGTCTTAATCTAGTTGCTAAGCCATCAGCAGGATTTGTATAGTCAGCGCTAAAGCTTATGCTAAAGAAAGGCGTTTCCAAGGTTAATGTATCTGTTAGGGCTTGACTTGATTGGAAAGTCAAATGACACTCTATCATGCCTTTTTCATTTGGAAAACACTCCACAGCTCTAGCTGCTGTATTATTAGCTGCACTACCATCAAGATGAACTTCTACTAGATTTAGTAAATCTCCCAACGCTTTATGTTCTGCGCTAAATGCAAAGTTAGCGGTTACATTAACTTGATTAGTACCTGCGATGTGATCAGCGTGTCCACTAATTACAGAATCAGCAAGTGCAACTACGTTTGCACCATCAGCAGCATGCGCCGGATTGCTAACAATTCTATACTCTGCTTGAAGTTGAGCAATAGTGAAGCCTGTTTCTGTAATTGTAATGTTGTTTTGTGCTGTTCCTCGCAATGCAGCTAGAAGCTGAAGTTGACTTATGGTAGCTAGATCATCACCACCTAGATTGCTTGGCGTCAGTTTAATTGTTACATCACTAACACTACCTAAAAGCTCTATATCAAAGGGCGCTCCTTCAGCACCTGCAGTAGTAATTTCAAACGTATTAGTATTTGCAGCTACTCCAGCAGTCTTTGCAGTATACAAGATACCTTGATTAGTAAACGAAGCAAAAACTCCAGGTTCCACAGTAAATACTTGATCATAATCTCCAACTACTTCAGAAGCATTAAAAGGATCTCTACGACCAAACATATAAGAGTATTCTTGACCATCTTGCTCTGACTTAAACAAGTTGCCAAGCTTGCTTAGCGGCCAACTTATTTGCTCACGAGTACCACCTTCAATAGTCTCAATATCTACACATTCAGTATCAGCATGACAACCTTCACAATAGATATATCCAACATCTTCAAATTGTAATCCTTGATAAGCAAGGTCTACACCTACGTATCTCGCAGACTTATTAACTAAGTTTTTACCTGAAGAACCGACAATAATATGTGGTGTGAAACCTGTCTTAGCTGTCAAGCTATTTTGAGCAGGAGTATATATTTCCAAAAGGTATACATGATCAAGTATGCTTGCGTTTGATAGATATTGAGCCTCGCTCCACTCGAAAGAAACTACTTCGTTTAATAGCTTTAAGTATTCCATTCTTTCAGCTTGACTAGTAGTAACATCTGAAAAGCCATCTGCAGGATTTCCAATGTTAAGCTCTGAAGCATCTTTAGCGTTAGCGCTCAAACCCAATGCAGTATAAAATACTTCACCTACAGGCAGGTTCATCTCTACATCGAAAATAACTTCCCCATCTGCAACGACTAAACGCTCAGAGTCATAGACTGGGACGGTTACTCCAGATGCGCTTTCGAGACCAAGGATTACACGTTGTCTTACTAAACTTCCTTCAGTGTATGGAAGCATAATAACTTTAAGTGCATCTAACGTTTCTACACGACCTCTACCTGGGTCTTCTTCTTGAACAAACTTAGGTATGATTCTAAGTAAAGTTTCTTTTTCCTCAGAATTTGCTATATTTCTTTTCAAAGAAAGTGAAGAGTTTCTTGCTCCAACTCGGCTAACAATTACTGGTAAAGCTTCGTCACTAGCTTTAGCAGATTGAACCATCTTTGCAATTTCAGAATCAGCGCCGAACTCAGTAAATGTTCTTCCAAGATCAACGTGTTGAAAAAACTCATGTGTTACGCCACTAGAAGCAGTGCCGATAAAAGCTGCCGTCTCACCAGAACTTGGGTCGGGTGGAGTCAAACTGCGGAAACTGCCATCATTAAACTGCGCAGTAATTTCACCTGCAATGTTTCTTAATGTCAAATTTTGATAAGCCATCTTTATCTCCTAGGAAGATGTTTGTGTTAAAATTATTGATTGGGTATAATTCCAGAATCTATCATGATCTGTTTAATAATACTTGTTGCTTTTGCATCGAACTCTCTAAATCGTAAGAAAAATCTTAAAGGTCTACTGAAAATTCTTTGTCCATTTACTGTAATATAATTGTCTGCTAAACGTTCTTTAAAATAAAACCTTTCGGCTCCTTTTATTTCAAACGCAAAAGCAGAATTAATAAACAACTTTTCAAGCCATAAAGCTCTTTTGTTTACAAGCTTGTTAGACAAACCCCAACAGTTAAATTCTATTACATGGTCTAGTGGTCTAGATTCAACTGTAATGATTTTATTAGGCATGCTTGGGTCTGCTTGTTCGTGATTGTATAAAGATTTTCTTTGAGGCCTTCCAGTACCCTTAGTATTCATCATCCCTGGTTTTCTCTCTATTACTCTAAACGTAATTATTTCGTTTCCGAAACTACTGAGGGATTCAGGTGGATACTCTTCAGTAAGGCCTACTATTGAATCTTCATTCACTCCTTCTCTTTCTTGAGAGTCTAGAATTATTTTCTTTGCAATAGTAAAGAAAGAGTTTAATGTAAGCGGTTCTGTATTAGGCAGAAATATTGAATCTATATTTACATTGTAGGGGTTCTTGATAAGAAAATTATCAACGTTTATAGTGTTGCTTAAATTACCTTCATTGTCGATTACTTTTACCGTTACGCTTGCTGAAGTATCTTTCATTATTTAAATTTCCTTATTGAAGGTTCTTCTCTACAGTAAACAGCGATATATTCGATTCTTCCATTATCAGATCTATATTTTTGTATTGTTTCTGGACGATAAATAAATTCTCTTTTGTATGGTATTATTACGTTTCCTTCAAAATCAAGACTCAATTCAATTATTTTATCATAATAAGAAATATTTTCGTCATATCTTAAATAAAAAACTTTATAGTCTGCCCTTAACTCTCCTGGAATTATTCTTTTATTCCTATTCGCTTTACCTCCGTCAGCACCAATTAAAGATGAATAACAAGCTATAAACTTTTCATCCCAAATATAGCCTTCACCTAAGCAAAACCTACATTCGTTCTCTTGGTCTGGTTCGTCAGTTATTTCGGATACACACTGACACTTAATGTAGTTACCATTAGAATCTCTTCTTGCGCTTCTGATTAAAGCTTTATAGCTATGAGCTATATTGTCATTTTTTCCTAAAACGATTTCATCGTAATATTTTCTAAGATCAATTTCTTTTTTCATCTTTTATTACGCACACCCTTCTTCACTGAAGTGTAGTAGTGTTCGTTCCACCCAGTAAATCCATGTTTGTATTTTTTTTGACCTTTTCTCTTATATTGAGAATTTTGAGTAGGCTGTAAGTAATACTCATTCCAAGGGTCGTGCCATTCTCTTGATTTTTTAATTCCAACCTTTCCACCTTTACTAGCAGAACTAGGCCCTAAACCCTGTCCAACGACAATACTGCCTCTAGCATTTACTACCCTCCACCATTCGTCTCTCTCTTCTTTTAGTTCTTGGATTAAATCTTTTATTGCATAATCTAAAACATTTCCATTTTGTATAATTAGGTCTCCTAGCTGTTTACTTTGGCCAGACTTTCCTTCTTGGCTAATAGGCATTGAGAACAGCTTTATTGCAGCGTCATACATGACAAAGCGTGTTCTTGCATAAAAATACTCATCTGTAACATTTCCAATAGAAGTAATACTGTTCGCCTCTATCGAAGACCAATGTATC
>Ga0315320_10005013_pt1 | contig 10868 bp, 25 predicted proteins | sample M140m21515metaG_FD_203458 | JGI IMG/M metagenome (GOLD analysis project Ga0315320, IMG submission 203458) | Ammonia-oxidizing marine archaeal communities from Monterey Bay, California, United States - M1 40m 21515 | ecosystem: Environmental > Aquatic > Marine > Coastal | place: USA: California...
AATATGTAGTTTTATCTACATTCTCGAAACCTCCTAACACTCTCTTGCTAACTGCTTTTAAATAGTTATATGATTTAAGCATTAATGTTGCTTTCTTTGTCATCTTTCTTTTTTAATTTGATTATACCGAAAGGCTTACTATCTTTTGAATATACTATATCTATATCATCAAACTCAACAGTATTTATATCTACTAAATACTCTAATTCGTTATCTTTGTTGTAAAATTCTATTACAGGAATATTATAATCACAATAATCTATGAGTTCAGCTAGTTTCATTAATTGTTTTTTTAATTTTATTTTTGACATTCTTTATAGTATAAAAAATACTTCTCCTACTTATTCCTGTTTTTTCAGCTAATGTTGTATAAGTGTATTTACTACCATTGTTATCTCCAAAGTAATATAACTTAAAAAGTTCTCTATCATACCAATACAATTTATTCAACTCATTCATAATCAAATGTATAGATTTATCAGCATTGCTTTCATTAGTAAATATAAAACTATCTAAATTAGTGTCTTGGTCGTCTATATGCTGTTGATTGTATTTTTTTATTTTGTAATAATATCTACTTGTTTTAGAATGATACATCAAACTCATTATCCTTGCACCAAAAAAAAAGAGTTCACCTTTTTGTCTGATAAACTCTAATTCCTCTTTTGGATATTGATACATAGCTATAAAGCATTCGTGCAATAAATCTTCTGAATAGCTTGTTTTGCAGATATTCTGCGCTATATTTAATAATTTATCATATTCTCTTTGTGTCAATTCCACGCACAAGAATATGAAAAAAACAAATTATTTGAAAACTAATTTTTCCAAAGTTATCAACATTAGCCTGTTAGGTCTTTTAATTTCTTTTTATATTTTAATATTTCATCTTGCAAATCTGATATATTTAGTTTCATTGTAGTCTTGGATAAATGTTCCATTTCTTTTGCTGTATCATCTCCTAATTCTTGTCCAAATCTATATTGTTCGCCCTGTGAAAACATATTACATTTTACACATTGAGGCTTAACATTATCAAGATGCCATCTTGTAGCACTATGTTTGCGGCTCATAAAATGACCTGCCTGTATTTCTTTCCAATGTTTTTCAGCTCCACAAGTAAAACAAGTGCAAACTCCTCTATGGTCTGCACTTGCTAATCTTACATATTGACTAAAAACTTTATCTAAATCTTTTTTGAGTTTTGATATTGTTGGTTTCTTTTTAGCCATTCTTTATATTTTTTATCCATTCTGTGTTCAAAGTACAATGTTAGTAATGTGTACATTATTCCAAAAATCAATAATACGATAAAAAATGTATTTAGCAAACTCATTGTATTAATGTGTATTTGCTAAACGATACAGGCTCTTTATATCTGTTAGTGCTACTAACAAACTCACTTCTAATTTTATGTCCTTCATCTTTCAATTCGCATATCCTAGATGTTAGCCTCATAATTCCGTACTCTTTCATAGCCTCTAACGATGTCAAAGGTCCTACTTCTTTCAAGTGTCTTAACACTCTTTGTTTCTGATTTATTTTCATTTTACTATTTGATTTAACCAACCCCTTAATTTTCCTATTGCGTGAGTTGTCCAAGTGGAGTTGAATGTTTGGACTAACTCTAGAGTTTCTATTTCTACTATTATTTGTTTATTATCAATGTACTTACCATCTTCTGTAATTATAGTGCTGACTTCTATCTCCATATGAGTAGTGTTTCCATCTACCATTACTGATTGTATTTCTCTTACTGAACAATAAATATGTTCTGACTTTTCTGATGTTTTACTTAATCTTGTCATTTTTATTCTTTTATTTGTTTACAATAACATATAAATATACAAGCTTTTCTCCAATCGTATGAGCTATTCATTTGAAAAGCCAAATCAAAATCTATCATTTGTCATTCCAAATTGACCTTGTATTTCTATTGAAATAATATTGATATTAATATCTGAAAGGTTTTTGTTGTTTTTTTTAGCTAATTTTGAAAGAACACCATTATCATAATTTAATTCTTCCAATTTATCTGTTAAAATGAACAATTCATCTTTTTTATCTAGCCAATTTTTTCTAATAGTTTTTTTATTAGAAATCTTATAATTCAAAATAGCTAAAAATATTGGTTTTCTCATTTTAATTTTTTTGCTTTATTAATTGTTTTACCTATAAGCTTGTGGTTGTTTTGATTGTGCCACTCTAAATGTTTCTTGTAGTGTTGTTGTGCTTGTCCGTCAAGTTTGAACTGCTTTAGCCATATATTCCAATTTCTAGCATTGACAAAACCTCCGTGTTCACTTTCTTTGATAGCAGTTTCAAATATGTAGCTTACTTTGTCTATTGTATAAGTACTATATCCCTCTACCAAATCATTATATAATAACTGTGCCATTAATACAACTTGTTGTGTATCAGGTTTCTGACCTAGCATAAGATAGCATTTGCTTAATAAATCTACACAATCTCTTTTTAAATTCGCTTGGTCGTGATTAAATCTACTCCATATTTGATTTACTTTATCTTCCATTGTTTATTATATTTCTTGCCTCTTGCCAAGTATCAATTATATTTTTCTTTTCAGTTTTTTCAAACTTCTTGCTATTTTTATTCCAATTTACTAATCTTCTACCTATTTCAAAAGTTTTTTGTATTTCAAACCTCATTTTAGTATTACTTTTGTTTGGCTCTGTCCAATAAGAAATAAAATTATCTATCATATCTTCTGAATAGTTATTTTGTAATTGGAATGTTGTAACCTCCAATACAAACTTATCTAATCTTTTTTCAATCGTAACTTTTGGTTGTTCATCAATTTGCTGATAATTTTTATATTTCAAAACGGTTATAATTGAAAATTTTGTAGTTGATTTTATTGATATAAATTTTAATGCTTTCAATTTTTGAAGTCTTGTATATACTGTACTTGGCTTTATATACAATTCTTCACTTGCAGATAATCTGCCTGAAATAAATTGCCCTGTTTTAATTTTTATACCATTAACTTCTTTTGGTTTCCTATTAGCTTTTAAAATACACCATACAAATACTTTCAATAATTCAGCATCATAAAATATTTCACTATCTAATAATTTTCTGTGTAGCTTAATCCAACCTTTTAACATTTTACAAAACTTTCAATAATTAATTTTCTTTCTCTTTCTAATTTGTCAATATTACATTCTATATCGTACAGCAATTGATGTTTCCTTTCTTCTGTTTTAGCTTGTAAAACTGCATCAGACATATCATAATATTTATTTTTGATATTATTGTAATGATTGTAATATTCAGGATAAATTCTAGCATCATTAATATAATTGTTATGTAATTTTATATAATAATAAAATAAACTTCTATCTCTATTTAAATGTCTAGCTGCCAATGATGGCTTTAAAGCTAACTCATTCATAATAAGATTACCATATATTAATCTTGCAATAGGTAATACACCCTCTCTACTTTTACCATCTAATTCGTGGTCGTTTAGTTTAAATTCATATTCAACTAAATATTTCAACTTTCTAACTTCTTGATTATAGTCCATATTCTTCTTCAATTTCTTCAATTATTAAATTAATGTGTTTTTGTTGTAATTCATTATCCCATTCTTCACTATATGTTGCGCTTTCATATAATACTAATTCTCCATAAATATATGCTAACATATTTGCTACTTTTTCAGAACTAGTAATATCTGTATAAGTTTCTCCAAAATGTTCTTTTTCATAATCTTGTATTTCTGCAATAGCATTAAATACATTCATATATTTTGTTATCCATTTTTCAGCTTGGTAGTATCCTATGATATGATAGTCTGTATTCCATAATTCGTGGTGCAAATCGCAGCCATAACTATTTAATCCTATTCCATCTTGAAGTTTGCTTACTGTTTCTTCGGCAATTTCTTCTAATAATTCTCTATTCATATTTGCTTAATTTGATTATTTTAATTTGTTATCATCTTCTTTAATTCTATCATAGACTGCTCTATCAATATCCTTTATCTGTCGATATATCTTTCTAGCCTCTACTTTAGCTTTTTCTAATACTGATTTTGGTATATCAGTACCTGTCGCTTCATTTATTATCAAATGAGCCTTATGTAATAATTTACTTGCTTTCAATCTATCTTTAAAATTTACTTTTTTCATAATTAATTTGTTAAAATGCTTCTTTACAATGAAAACATCTTCTGTGGTCAATATCATATCTTGCTCCACAACAGGTAGTTTCACTTTCATCTGCCTCACTTATAAAATCTTTAAGTGTCATATCTTCATAAACTTCTTGACATAAATCTACTATATAATAATATACTCCATCATCAGCAAAACCTATATCTATTGTCTTATTTTTATCATCTACTTGTGCATCTACTTCTGTTGCTCCTAGATATTCTAAATATGCTTCAACATCTGCATTATATAATTCATCATTAGCATAAGACATCTCATCTCTATCTGACATTAATTTCCAACTATCGTAATTCATCATTTCTATTTTGTATGTTTCTTTTGACACCATTTTAGCTTACCTGCATACTTTTCATCTCCTCCCTCTCTACCATTATATCTAATAACAGTATCATCTAAACCAAAAAATTGTAAATTTCTAATAGTGTTTACTATACTTTTTTCATCTTCTGTTGAAGCATCAATACTCCAACCAATAGCTTTGTTATTCTCGTTATAAATTAATTCTACTTTCATAATATTTGTTTTAAAAAAAGGGGGATTTCTCCCCCTATCGATTATTATAATTCTATTTCTGCAAGAATTTCTACTTTCTTAACTTCTATTTCTGCATTCTTATCGTTTGCAAGAATTAGTAGTTTTTCTATTAGCATTTCTTGTACTCCATCTTCATACATTTTATATGTGTATGAGGTTGGATTTGGTGGATACTCAATAGATACTTTGCTAATGCAATTTTTTCTATTTAAGAATTCTGTAATCTTTACTTTGTAATTCATTTTAATTATATGTATTTGTTAATAAGTATAAATATACAACACTTATTCCAATCGGTAAAGGAAAAAAAAGGAAAAATTAATTTTCCTTTGTTTTTTCTTAAAAAAGATTGAAATATATTAAAATGGCATATCATTAGGTGTACTGCCAACAAATTTTTCATCAAAAGCATCACTTATTTCTTGTTTTTCCAATTTCCATACATCAGCACTTGTATAATAGTTTCCGTTGTATTCTCTACTAGATAAATTAAATAATACTTTGATTTCATCTCCAATTTTGTATTGGCCTAATATATCAACTTTTTCTTGTCCAAATAAATTAAATGATACTTCAGGGTTGTATTTAGAACCATTGTCTATAACAATAGATGTTTTTACCCATTCTTTTCCTGCTTTTGATATACCTTTTTGTATATCTAAAACTTTAATTAACTTGCCTTTCATTTCTAAATTCATAATATTAATTTAATTGGTTACTTTTTAAAATTTTCACTTTCATCTTCTCCAAAAACACCTAAAGCATACAGTCCTGCTAACTTTAATACGGCTCTACTCATTGCTCTTTTTTCTGCCATCTCCATAACATACCAAGTATTTGTGTTACCATCTTTGAAACTAGCACCTTTTAATGCACTTCCAAAAGTTTCTATAACACTTTCTTCGTGCAAATTAGCCTTTGCTTTAACTACTGCAAAACTAGGCTCACAAGCTATAACTTCATATTCAATATAAATACTCATATTTGCTTGTATCTTGTCAATACCTGCTCTTGTTATAATCGTGTAATGTTGATGTTGAAATACATCTTCTGCGACCAAACCATTTTCCTTGAATAGCTTGTTCATTGTTTCTTTTCTTGTCACTTGCTTAATAAGTTAAATTAATAATTCCGATAATATCTAGCACTATTATAAGGGCGGCTAAACTTAACCCTATGCTTAATGTAATTATTGTATCTTTTTTCATAATGACTTTCTTTTGATATTACTATATAATTTGTCAAACATATCTATACATATATTATATGCATCTATTTTACTTTGACAATAATCTATCATATTATCATTATTATTATTTTTGAATTGTATCAAATCTTCTGTAACTCTTTCTATCAGTTGTTCTAATGATATTTTACTACTTTCAATTTGAAACATTACATCTCCTAATCTAACTTTTTCTGTTGTATCAATATTAGCTTGATACATTTCTTGAAGTTGAATGAAATAATCTTTACTTAAACTCATAATGTTAAAAAATTTGTATTTGTTAATAATCCATAAATATACAGATAATAAACCAATCGATTTGACAAATGTTTTATTTTTTTTAATTATTTTTTTATTTATTATATATATACTATATATTAATATATATACTAATTACTAATATATAATAGTTATATATACATAGTATTGTTTGTGTCATATTGCTGTTAAACAAATGTCAAACTGCTGTTATAAATAAATTATAATTTGTTGAAAATCAATAGATTAAAGCTCCATTGGAACAACTATTGGAATTGTGCCGTTTTCAAGCACTACACCACAAGAAATGATATATTTTTTTGTGAAGTTTTTAGCATAAGCCATTGCATATGACCTATCATCTACTCCACAGCCTACCTGCATAGCAAATAGTTTTTTGTCTTTATTTGCGTACCAATCAACATATGCCTCTGTATGTATATGCCCTTGTACAACACTAGTTTGCCATTCTCGAACTCTTTTGGTAGCACCTTTGCCACTACTACCTGTTCCGTGTACATATTTAACACCATCTATTGTGTGTTCTTGTGCAAACTCCCAACCATAAGTGCCTAGCACCTCATCGTAATCTTTAATCCAACGATTAGATATACCACTAGAAAAAGCCTTGCGACATATAATAGCATCGTGGTTTCCTATACAAACTTTAGCTTTTGGAAATGCTTTGTAAAATGGCTGTATTTGAGCAATTGCTCTATCTAATTCTTCTCCTGCACCAAAACCATCAGGGTCTTGCTCGTGAAAACTCGAATAATGATTATCAATTATATCTCCTATAAGTACTACTGTATTACAATTATACTTGTTATATGTATTAATACAATGTTCTAGATAACCTTCCCTTGTGAAAGGACTATGCAAATCTCCTATAACTAATACATTTCTGAAATCTTTGTTACGCATATCCTTAATGACTTTTTCCTCATTAGGTCGTAATCTGTATCTATTGTTTGCCATTATTTATTTTTTCTAATCCTCTACTTCCGAAATATGCACCTATAACTGTAATTAATACTATTTGCAGTAAATCAACCCACTTGTCCTCTACGACAAATTGTATTGCACCTGCATCAATAAATATCAGTATTGTAGTGCTAACCACTAACCAAGCTAAAACTAATGGTCTGATTGATTTAGATAGCCAATTATCGCTATTCATATCAGCCTCCCATCGTTTAGTTACCTCTTGCTCGATAACTACTCTATTTTCGTTGAGTATGCGTTCTAACTCGTTTTTTAGTGTTAATTTTTCTTCCTGTGAAGTTACGACTTCATCGACTATTTCCGATGCATCGCCTAAAAGTTTTGAAAAGATGTTTGTTAATAAAGCCATATTGAGTGTGGTTTTTCGTTATCGGTATCACAATGTATAAATGTATCTGCTATCCCAATTCTTCTAAAACCCACTTTGATAAGTGCGTGTACTATTTTCAATCTATTATTACCATTGTCGCAGCTAATATCGGCTGCACAAAACTTCATATGACTACTATTCTTTGAGCCATTTATAGCTTTGTTGTGTTTTTTTGACCTGTATCCTGATGTTATCCTGAAAGGTATTTTAGCTATATGCCTAGCATCATCAAGCATTTCAAGAAAATCTTTATCCATCTTCTTTCCACTACCTTTTTCAGTTGGACAATCAAATTCTTCGTACTTAAAATATATCATTAACTACCACAATTCTCGCAATCCTCGTCTTGTATATCACAAGCCTGTGGTTGTTCTTGTTCTTCTAGTGATTTAGTCCAAGCATCAAAAAAATTTTTATCTTTTGATTTACAATCACAAACATCTTTTTTTTCCTCGCAGTTACAATTCATTTTTTTATATATTTTATATTATTTTCTTTTATTTCGATAGTACATAAATCTATCAACTGTATATATAATAGATACCACTAAAAGTGTTATTTGTAATGTTTGATGCATAGCTGTAAAACTAATAGATAGTGAAACACTATTCAACCCTAGTACATCTGCGTTTTCCTTTATTATTTCTTTCATCTTTACTCTCTATGTAGCTTTTAAGCTTTATTTCGTTTTTCTTTTTCGGTTTATATTGAGCCATCTAAAAAGTCTCTAAGTGTTATTTTTGTTCCTTGATAATCTACCCTACCTAAATTCATACCATTATTGAAATTTTGTCTGCTAGGTCTTACATCAGCTCCTGTATTTTGATTATATTCAGGAAACAAAGTGTTATTTTCACATAAATAATCAATAAGTCTTTCTGTATACCATTCAGCAGTATTCATAACTGTATTACGCAAGAAATTTAATTCATCAAGTGGTGCAGTTTGTGATGTTTCACTTGTCTGCCTTACAATATCTTTGTTCATTATCTTATATCCAAGAAATGGTATTGCCTCGTATAATGTCCAATGTACTAAAGCATCTTGTATGTAATCATTTACAAGTTTTAGATAAGGGTCTGCTAAAGTATCATCTTTAATTTCTTTTTGTAGTTTTTCATACAATTTACTACCTAGTTTTGTCCAAATATGCAGGTCTTGTGCCACTTTCATATATGGTCTAAGTAGTTCTACATCAACATTTCCGTTTATTGTGGTACTTCTTTTTAGTTTATCTTCTGATATAAATAGTACTGCCATTATCTTGGATTTAAGTAGCCACGATTAGGCATATCAATAGGTGCCTGATAAACTTTATTGTCGTTTTCTTCAGGTCTAAAACCCCTTGCTCGTGCTTTTGTTTTATTAATTATTTCGTCTGTGCTGTAATTAGGTTTGTCGCCAAACTTTGTTACATATATTTTTCTAGTCCATTTATGGTGGCAGTTTGCACCACCCTTATAAAACCATATATTGTAAATATCACTACCTTTAGGACCAAATCCTTTATTAGCAGGAATACTAGAGAGACTATGCTTTTGTCCAATAATATCTTCTTTTCGGTATACTTTGTTAGCTGAAATCATCTTTTTACAGAATGTTCTTTCAGATTTATGTCTTTTAGTTTTACCTGTATATGAATATCTAACTCTATATAAATTAAATTCATCATCAAATCCATCTTGTTTACTACCTCGCTTTCTTGCCTCTCCTGTTCTAGCTAAAGTTAATTTTTTAGACAATTCGTTGAGGTTGTGTTCAAAATCAAAATCTTGATGTTCATCGTTTGGGTCTACTTCTTCTTCACTTAACAACTTCCAATTTTCTAAATCTTCTTCTTCTCCATATTCTTCGATAAATTTATCCAAAGACTTATGTTTTGAAAACCTTTTTTTTTCTTCTTCTAATACTTGTTCTTTTGGTGCATATCCTAGCTCCTCTCTAATTTCATCTTCTGTGAGAACATCAGCTAATACATCAGCATCAAACATTGAATTTAAAGGACTTAAGTTTTTAATTGAAATAGTACATTCAACATTATTGACCGTGCAAAGCATTTTAAGGCTTTTTAAGAGTATTTCTTGGAATGGCTCGATAACTGTGTTACTGAATAGCTCGTAAGCCTCTAAGATTTCATTTCTACCACCTAATTGACCGTCTGTTTTTACACCCAATAACATTGGACTTGTTACACGATGTCCAATCATAATGTTTTGTATACATAATTCATTTAGAACTGTATATTGTTTATCAGCATCTGAAAGTTGTATAGGTTGTAAGTCAGGCTTTGAACTAGCATCATCTGAAAATGTGAGAACAAATTTTCCTGCGTTTCCTGCTCCTGTAAACTTTTTTGTTATTTGCTGTTCTATTGCAAATCTTTCTTCTTCTGTTGGTACTCCATTATTAAAGTTTATCCAAAAACTTGGACTAAACCCATTTTGTATGTTAGCTAAATGAAAGTTACTCGTAAGATTATCAGTTAAAATCCAATTTGTACTAGCAACATAATCAGGAGTGTGATAAATATCCATTCCTGGTGAATATAAACCATTGTAATAAATAGCATTTGGACTTGTTCTGTTGTTACTATCAAAAGCAGGAATACACTTAGGCTCATATTGTTTTTGTCTTGTTTTATTCCAATCATTTGATATCCAATACTCCTCAATAATACCTAAAGAATTAGGTTTTCCACTTCTTATTTTTTGAACAGGAATATGATGAACTTGAACAATTTTAGTTCTTTCTATATTCCAAATTATGTTCCAAGCATACGCTCCGTGTAGTTTTAGGTCAAATGCAGTTTTCTTTAGTAATTCTTCTACATTACCACCTTTTCCGTTTATATTGGCAAAAAATTGTTTTAATTCTACATTAGATGTTAAAGAACTATCTTCTTCAATAACAACTTTTTTTCCTGCTATCATTTCAGCCGTTGCGTTTACTACTGCCGAATGTGTAGCTGATGATTGATATAAGTCTATGAGAAATTGAGGATATTGATTTCTATAATGTCCTTCTCCAAATTCCACCCAATCTGATTTATCATTTTCGACAATTTTAGGTGCAGTTTGTTGTTCTAAATATACTTGTGATAATCTATTTTTCATTATGCTTGAATATAAACTGTATTAGTTGTTGGATTAGTGTGTTCTGTGTAATTGACCTCATCTCCAAATTTATGTGCAGTTGTAAATGTTCCGTTTGGATATACAATAGCTTTTCCTTTTTCAAGTATTCTACCATTACCTGTGTAACCAACTTCCCA
>Ga0315320_10005015_pt1 | contig 10864 bp, 21 predicted proteins | sample M140m21515metaG_FD_203458 | JGI IMG/M metagenome (GOLD analysis project Ga0315320, IMG submission 203458) | Ammonia-oxidizing marine archaeal communities from Monterey Bay, California, United States - M1 40m 21515 | ecosystem: Environmental > Aquatic > Marine > Coastal | place: USA: California...
ATCTGCTATTGGCGCTGTATTGGCACATACTCAGAAGAAGATAGATTTTTCTCCATATTTGGGATATAAAATTCACCAGATTGATAAGAATCAATCTATTGTTGAACATTTAAAAAATCATCATGTGTGTGGATTGGCAAGAGGTCGAGCAGAATTTGGACCAAGAGCACTTGGTGCTCGGAGTTTGATTGCTGATCCAATGCATCTTGGAATAAAAGATATTGTTAATGGTGTAAAACAAAGACAATCTTACAGACCATTTTCTCCAATGGTTCCAATAGAGTATGCTTCTAAGTATTTTGATATGCATCAAGATTTGGTAGAGAGTCCATTCATGCAATACGCTGTTACATGTAAGGAACCTGAGTTGCTACATGGTGTTGTGCATATTGATAATAGGAGTAGAGTTCAAACTGTCAGGAAATGTGATGCACCTAGACTTCATGATTTGTTGATGAGATGGAAAAGTGTTAGTGGTCATCCTGTTCTTTTAAATACTAGTTTGAATATCAAGGGACAACCAATTCTTAACAATGAATATGATGTTAAATTGTGGTCACAAAAACATGGGGTAAAAGTTTTCTCATGAATTTTTTAGAACTGGAGGACAAACCTTCTGGTCCATTCATGGATCAAGATACAAAACATTTATACCAAAAGAATTTAAGGACACAACCATCTGATTGGAAATATAGGGAAAAAATAGTACAATATACACTGAATTCTCATAATTATAGGACCAAGGAGTTTAATACTATACCTTGGGCAGAGTCTGTGGTTATATTTGGTTGTTCATATGTGTTTGGGATTGGTGCTTCTCTTGATGAGACCATAGCAGCACAATTAAGTTCTATGATAAAGAGACCAGTAGTAAATATGGGAGCACCTGGATCAAGTGCCACGTTCTCTTTATATAATTCTTCTATATTAAAAAAGCAATACCCTAAACCAGCAGGTATAGTTTTTGGTTGGACATCTGCTGCAAGATGTACATTGTTTTTGTCAGATAGTACAGTGCATTGTGGATCTTGGTTGGAAGATGTTAGTGGTTTAGGAAAAGCATGGAGAAGATTTGATAGTAATGTATATACCCATTTAAATTTTACAAGACAATGTGCCCAGCAAATGTGGGATGGTGTTCCATATGCAGATTTTACATTATTTCCATCAAATCGATTCATGGATGATTGTCCTTATATAAAACAAATTGATTATGGTAGGGATTGCTGTCATCCTGGCATAGAGACTAATAAAAAATCTGCGTATGCCATTGCAGAACAACTAAACCTATGATACAATATGCTTAGTCTATCTAAAATATATGGCTGAACGAACGTACACTAGGACTGATAGTAAAGGTCGCGAAGAAGTGTGGTCTTGGGATGAAACTCCTGAGGTTGTGGCAGCACTTAAAGAACTACATGAAACTGTGAGGAGGAATAATGAAGCTCTTAACTCTTGATGATTATCAAAGAGCAGGCGAAACCTTTTGGCCAAAGTACTGGTATGTCGCTAAAGAACTTGGTGAAGGTGCTAAGACTGAAGACATTCTTAAATGTATGGAGGCAGTCGGTGGTCTTGCATTGAAGGTAGCACTAGAAGAAAAATCAGCGGGTCCATTTGGATTCAACAAAAAGGATGAAGGCAATGGATCACCAGACGAAGAAGGCAACACTAGCAACATCTTTAGGATCTAATCCTACTATTGAAAAGAATATTCCTGAAGATGTAGTTTGGATTGACGATATCTTCTATGTCAAAGCAACTCGTTTTGGTTTGTATACCAGTGTATTGAAGGAACCCCTTGGCGCTAACTTTCTTACTGGTCCTACTGAAGAAGGAGTTGCTACTATGACTAGATGGCATCTTAAGTGTTTGCAAGATGGAACACTTGATGATTACACTTACGTTACTTCTGTTTCTATGGGGGTTAAATTGTGAGGAAACTAATCAATAAGATTAGGGACTATATACAAAGAATCAAAAGTAAAAATCGTGATCCATTTATTTACAAATGACGCAGTATGATTTTGAATTTACCTCCCTTGATGAGCGTATTACTAAATTGGAGTCTCGTGTGCGAGAACTCGAAAAAATGATTGACAAAAAGCAATCACCACAATATGATCTTGACAACTACACACTCGGAGACAAATGAGGATCTTTCTTGACACTGCAGATACTGAAGAAGTACGGAAGTATTTTCAGACAGGACTTGTTGATGGTGTGACTACAAACCCATCTTTGATTCGTAAGAGTGGACGTAATCCTGAGGATGTGTATCAGGAATTGATTGATATTGGTGTGCGCGATATTAGCATGGAAGTCGTTGGTGACTCCACTGTAATGTATGAGGAGGGACTTCGCCTTGCTGAGAAGTTTGGTGAGTCTGCAACCATTAAAGTTCCTTGCACTCCTGATGGTTTGCAAGTTTGTCGTCATCTATCCGTAGGGAATGATATCAAGACCAATGTAACTTTGGTATTCTCTGTTGCACAAGCAGTGATGGCAATGAAGTCAGGTGCAACATATATCTCTCCTTTTGTTGGTCGATGTAATGATAACTCTTTTAGTGGAGTTGAATTAGTTCGTGCTATTGCTACTTGTAGATCTGTTCATGGTAAGAAGACTCAAGTGTTAGCAGCATCTCTTCGTGACGCACATCATGTATCACGATGCTTCATGTATGGCGCTGATGTTGTCACCATGCCATCTAAAGTGTTCAATGCAATGTATGATAGCGTCTTGACTCGTGAGGGACTTGCTATTTTCCAGAGTGATTATGAAGCATCTCTTGAGGCATTAAATAATGTATGAAGACCTAAATTGTTTTGAGGAGGCACTTAAACACTTCGGAACTAGAGTTGAACTAACAATCGCTCTGGAGATGGGAAGAAAACTATCTGCCGAAGATGCCTACAAAACTATTAAGGATGAGCTGAAGGTGCTTAAAGAGTGCCGTAAACAATTCAAAAAAGATAAGGAGTGCTAAACCATGTCACAACCCAAACAAAGAGATCCATCCGATCCACTTTATGATCCTAATGATAAGTGGAATGAGTACAAGGTAGATCTACACTGTAATGAAGAACACTCACCTGATGAGTGGGATCCTAATACAGAAGGTAAGATTGCTAATCCAGAGAATCGTCACCAAGATAAGGTGCTAGATAAATTCTGTGATGACCATCCTGGTTCTCCCATGTGTAAAGTATTTGATGATTGAACAATGACTGCTAAAATCTATGAGTCCCCTGACGGTGGCAAAACAGTTTATGAACGTGAAATTGGTAGTGATGAACCAAGGCGTCAGATCTACCCTGATATTATGAATCAGATTCAAGCAACATCCCCATATAATGATGGATGGACGCAACAATTTTACAGGGAACAGTGGCCTCCATATGTTCCTGAGGGTTTTAAAGATAAATATGATAGTTATCAAGAAGTCCTAGCAGATGGTTGGGAATTTACTGGTGACGGATTCTGGATTAAATGTAGTTGATAAATAAGTAAATAAAGGAAGTATGTTTGTAAAATGGCAGCAATATTAACCGCCACTGGTATTGAATTTAATGATGGTACATCCTTAACGTCAAAATATTCTGTTTTGGCGCAAAATTCGGTTGCGGTATTTTATCAATCTTCCGCTCCTACTGGATGGACACAAGTTACTGCACATAATGATAAAGCACTCCGATTAGTTAATGGAACTGGTGGTGGGTTTGGTTATGGTGCAACAGCAGGAGCAGGTGGTAATACCTTTAGCCAGACATTCCCATCAAGCACGTCAAGTTTGACTGTTAATTATGCTTCAACAGTACCTGTAACAGGAACTGTTGGTGGTCACTCTCTAGCAGTATCTGAAATTCCAGATCACACTCATAGTTCTGGAGTTGGTGGAGGAGCTGTTGCTTCAAGTGGCGGCAGCACATTTAGAGTTCCTGGTACTAATCAGTCTGGTGGTGTTGTATCACCTCAAGGTATTGGTCAAGCTCACGCACACCCTTGGAGTGGTACTATAGCATTTAACGTGAATGGATCTGGTTCTCTTGACATGAGACTTCAATATATTGATGTAATCGTCTGCAGATTTAGTTGATATGGCAAGATTAACCGCTAATGGAATACAGTTTAATCTTTTAGACGCTAATGATAGCATCACTAGTTTTTATTGGATTTATCCAGCAGGAACTAAAAAACTATTCTACCAATCAACAGCACCAACTGGTTGGACCCAAGATGCTTCGCAAGGTAATAAAGCACTAAGGGTTGTTAATGGGACTGGTGGTGGAAGTGGTAATACCTCAAATTGGACAACAGTATTACAAGCATCCAATACCATAAGTGTTGGTATTACTGGAACATTTCCTATCACTGCATCACTTGGTGGACATACTTTATCATTAACACAATTAGCAAACCACACACATACTTTACTTGTTGGACCAGCAGCTGGCGCGGTTGCTACACCTTTTAGTAATTCTGGAACAACATTTGCCACAAATGGATCTGTTGCTACTGGTGGTACAGGCGGTGGTCAAGCACACACACACCCATTCTCAGGATCTGCAACAATTAACGAGACTGCAAATTTGAGTGTAACTATGGAGGTTCAATATGTTGACGTTATACTGTGCTCTTTGAACTAAATATGGTATAATTATTTTACATTGGAGATATTATGGCAAAACTGGAGGTTGGCAAATTTTGTCCTTTAATTGGTAAAGATTGTCTTGGTCTTGAATGTTCTTGGTATACTCAAATTCGGGGCATGAATCCTCAGACAGGAGAGCCAGTTGATGAATGGGGTTGTGCAGTCACCTGGATGCCAATGTTACTAATTGAAAATTCAAATCAACAACGTTCTACTAGTGCTGGCGTAGAATCTTTTAGGAATGAGATGGTGAAATCAAATGAGACTAACATTAGTGTGTTATCCTCTGCAGCACAAATGCTACATCAAGCAAGAAACTCAACAGTAATTCCAGCACAAATAAAAGAGGTTGACGAATGAATGTAACTAAATTTACTCTTATTGAAGCAGATAAGTATATTTCAGTAAATGGTCAAGGCATCTGGTTTACTGATGAAGATTGGCCATTTGCTGATATTGAGCATCTTTGGGCAATTCAATGGAAGGATGATGGAACTCCTGAAGGAACAGGTGAGATTGAATATGACTCATCAGATAGACTAAATGACACTGCTTGTAGAAATCACATTGATAAGTATGTGAAGCATTGGCAGGATAAATTTGAGACTGCTGAAGCAGAGAGAATTGCTAAAGAGAAGCAATTGGAGAAGGATGCATTCTCTTGGGCAGAAGCAATGCAAGAATTAGAAACTCAAATGGATGAGATGCAGCAGCGTCACCAAGAGACTTTAGATGCAGTAAATTGGGAAGATCAACAAGTACAGAAGAGACTGCAAGATCAGATGGATGAGATGCAGCAAAGACATGAGGAGAATCTTTCTGAATTGGAACGTGATCGTGAGATTACAATGGCAGAAGTTGATGAAATAAGGATGCTTAATGATGTCAATCTATCTGAAGTTGAATCTGACTATCAAAAAGATCTGGCCAATATGGCAGAAGATCATGAAGTTCAAATGGAGAATGTACAGAAAACAATTGAAGAAACCCATAATCAATTCTTCTATGCTCAAGACTCTGTAGAGAATTCTCTTGGTGAATTATCTAAAGAAGGTGCATTTGACCAACAAGAATTTCAGAATGTAACAGTATTTGACTCTAATCTTGATGGTAGTTTGTTTGATGATGCTGTCATTGAAGAAGTAGAAGGTGAAAGTATAGAATCTATTGGTGCTGCTCTTGAAGGTGACGTTGATAACATTCTTGATGTAGAAGAGGATGTTGATGTTGATAGCGAAGATTTTGCTAAGTCTCAATTAGAAGTAGACTTGTCTATTTTAGATAATGAGTTTAATTTAGAGATGATGTTTGATGATACACCAGATGAGCAAATTGTGGACGAAATTGAGAAGTTAATTGATGGCACCGACGATAGTCCAGAAGTACCTGATGCTAGTGTGCCTGACAAATGAATGAACAATTGATCAAGAACAACTATTTGGTTGTTCCTAACTTTATATCATCATCCAGAACAAAAGAATTATCACAAAGTTATAATGAGTATGTAACAACCCATGAGATGGGTGAAGACCCACAGGTCCCTGGTTGTTTTACTGCAAAGATGGATTATATACCATTTTTGGAGTTACTTATTGAAAAATCAATGACTGTTACGCAGTTGGTAGGAGAGACAGTCCTACCAACTTATTCTTATGCAAGGATATATGGTCATGGTGATGCATTAAAAGATCATACGGATAAACCAGAGTGTGAGATATCATTAACTATCAATCTTGATTGTGATGAGATCTGGGATATTCATATAACCAGACCAGATGGCACAATAAAAAATGTGTCACTAGAACCTGGTGATGCTATGATATATCTTGGATGTAGTGCTTCTCATGGTAGAGAACCATTTATGGGTAATTACTGCACTCAAGTGTTTTTGCACTATGTTAGAAGTAATGGAGTGCATTTTGAGAGTTACTTCAATAAAAATCATCGTTATGTTAATGATCCTGTGAAGGTAAAAGAAGAACCCAAACCACCTGTTGTCTCAAATAATGCTTTAGCAGAGTATATCAAGGTCTATGATAATATACTCACTCCTGCAGATTGTGAGATTATAATGCAGGAATATGCAGAGTGTGATTTATGGAAATCTGCATCAGTAAGTGCGGATAGTGTCGAAAATCGTCAAGTTAGGAATTGTGACACCATTGGTGTATCATTACCAGACTTACTAACAACAGAGACTAGACGTACTATTGATAGGATATTCTTTAAATCTTGTTGTTTAGTCGCCCAAAAGTATATGGGTGACTTCCCACATTGTGTAGTAAAAGAAGACACTGGATACGATTTGCTCAGATATACGACTGGAGGGTTTTATTCTGAGCACTGTGACAGTTTTAAAGAGATGATGAGATCAGTCTCAGTAATCTATGCTTTAAATGATAACTATAAGGGTGGCAACGTTGCATTCTTTAATGGTGAGATTGAGATTGCAATACCTGCAGGTAGCGTAATTGTCTTCCCATCAAACTTTATGTACCCTCATCAAGTTCTACCAGTTCTTGAGGGTACTAGGTATTCCATGGTGACATGGTTAAAATAATATAGTATAATAGTACAAACTGGAGTAATTATGGCACTATCAGATTCGGTTAAGGATTCTTTGAGAGATGCAGAAGGTAATCTTCGCAATGCTTTAGCGTTTGCTGCCCGTGGTGAAAAACCACATGTATGTAAATCTATTGCTGAGATGATTAGTAATATTGAGACTCTTACCACCCTTGAAGATATCTTTGATAAATTGGACAATCGTAGAGAGGGTGACTCTGGTAAGTGGGGACCATTGACCGACATAGGAGAGTAATCACAACAAGATTGGATACAAATATTAAGCGATCCCGAAGGAATTTGAAAAATCTCCTACATAATGTTAGAATATGAAGACATTAGTAACCAGGGCACTTATGATTAATTTACATCAAAAGTACAATCACTATCTGCATACTGAAAAGAAACTGGACATTCAAAATATTGATGAGAAAGTTATCGGATATGGTTGGACCGATGACGGTAAGAATCTCATAGGTTACTATGTTCATACTGAGAATCATCGTTTGTATTTTAATCTTAAAGACGAATATGTCTACAAAGAGGTTTGGGATGCGGTAACATAGATAGTATATACGATTTACTGAGCAATGGATAAAAACAAATTGCTAAGCAAAGTTGGACTTCTATGTATTAAATTGACTTCCGATTACAGAAGAGATACTCTTTGGAAACTTAGCAGGATCATTGATCAAACTGGTGGGTCTTCTAAAGATATTGAATTAAAGAAGAAGGAGTTGGAGACTAACTTTGATATTGGTTCTTTTATTGTTGATTGTGACAACAGAAAGTACTTTAAAATTGTGCAAATCCTTGATGAGGATGAATATAAACTTCATGCTTTTGTTGGATTTGCAGATGGAGTGGTATATAAACCAAGGAATGATCACTCTGCAAATAGAAAACTTGGTTGGGATCTTGATCTGTGCATACGAGTGTGTGATTGGAGAGGATTCTACCTTAATAAAGATCCTAAATGAGTAACGATGGGACAATTTGATCAACTACATGATACCATCCTAAACCACTATGATTTTGGTGCTGGATGGAACAGAAGAGAATTAGAGACTAAAAATATCACTGGATCACCTTTTGTCAGGTTATTCTTTTTAGATCCTGCCGCAAGATTGTGGTTGATTAATTGTGATAATACTCATGACTTCCATGAGGATGAATTTAAATGGGTAAGGAATGGCAATCATGGTAAATGTATACCATTTTACTTCTCTGGTAAAGTGACGGTATATCCAAGCAAGTGGGATTGTTACTATGCACCTTACCCAGAATGTAGACTTTTGTTTCGTAAAGGCATTCTAGAAGTAGTAACACATGTAAAGAAACGTGTATAAAAATTGAGTTACATGTTAAATTAACAAATGTTAGTAAATTAACACAAACTATGCTATATAATACAGATTAGTAATAAGGAGGACGCCATGTAGGATCGGTTATTTACATCATGGACCACCAATACTATCAGTGAGAACCCTAAAAATGCATAACTTAATTTCTTACAATCAACTAGCAGGATGGAAAAAATTTGAAGAGACTGTTGAACGTGCCAGTGCAATGGAGGATGCAATCAATGAGTACTTTGAATGTTTGATCGAGTGCGACGACTCTCAACCGACTTGCAAGAGGATTTGCAAAACTCTTCTGTCTGATAGACCTTTAGCTATCAAATATGTCTAATAAACGAATAAAAAACTAATGTCCTTACCCTCTTGACTTCTGGTCATGGGGGTTTTATAATAAGCAAAGGATATGTACGAGAATATGCAACCTTGGGAACGAATTGAACAAAAACTCAAAGATATTGAGAATAAGATCGAAGACATTCGTAAAGATGTAAACTCTTGGAAACCTGCAGAATGGGAATCATACTATGAGAATGATCCCTTTGCAACGGGGAATAAACGTGACTGATTATGTTTGTGTCGTCACATGGGATCCTATTTTTAAGATGATGCGGTATCATTGGGTACACAAGTCTGAAAAAGATCCTGTGCAATTTGTCAAGAATCTTAACCCAGAGCAAGAAGTGCTATGAGTAGCAAGATGATGTTCGTAGTTGATGCTGGCAACGGCAGATGTATCACTCACGATGGATACATTCAACTTGGTAGTTTTGCTCACAGTGTAGAGAAACATCTTGAGTTAAATCCCGATCAAGAATGGCAGGTAACATACTGGATGCCTGATCCATTTTACATGAGATACCCACGACCAAACTATCAGCATACTATGAAGGCGAACGAGGGTTCTCCTAAAACTGACAATGCTACCGATAGTAGACCAAGAGACTTCCCAGATCAAGCAACAAATAGACTTGAGAGGACATTATGAAGATGTGGGAGACAAGGTGTGTTGGGTGTGGTAAGTTGATACCAGCGAATCAATGCCCTCAGGTTGGATGCTATGTCCCATCTGAGAACAGATATAAGAATTCGCTTTGCAAACCTTGTTGGGTTGATTCAAAAAAATGAACATCTTCGTCACTGATGAGTCTCCACAGAAGTCTGCTGAGGTTCTACCAGACAAGCACATCGTCAAGATGCCCCTGGAGACCTGCCAGATGCTCTCTATAGTCGCCTCAGACAAGTGGGGACATGGTTATGGTACATTGCCTAAGAAAGACGGTAACCCCTATGCTACGGACAAGGGAGCGTTCCGTAATCATCCTTGCACTATCTGGGCGAATGAGACTGTAGAGAACTCTAGATGGTTGCTTGCTCATGGCATTGCATTATGTGACGAGTATTATAATCGGTATGGAAAAAACCATACCTGCTATAGGACTCTTATTGCTGCTGACGAAATCATTCCCTATATGAAATGGGATAATCATACTCCTTTTGTGCGAGCAATGCCTGATGAGTATAAGTTTGATGACAATATCTCTACTATTGAAGCATATAAGATGTATATTGCATCTAAACCATGGGTGTGCGATAATTATCTTCGACTCCCCAACCGTAAACCTGAGTGGATCTAAAAACTATGGAAGTAATTTTAGAAGGTAAAGTCAAAACTGTATACGCTGGTGATGATGCTGATCGTGTTGTCATTGAGTATCATGACAAGGTGACTGCTGGTAACGGTGAGATGGTTGATCATCCTTTAGGTAAAGGATCTCTCTGCTGTAGCATCTCATCTATTATCTTTGAGAAACTTTCCAAAGAACTTATCCCAACTCATTATATTAATATGGTTGGTGCTAACAAGATGATCTGTAAGAAGGTAGACATCATTCCTCTAGAAGTTATTTGTAGGAACCGTGCTGCTGGATCTATTGTTCGTGAGACAACTCTTCAAGAAGGTTACTCACTACCCCATCCTATTGTTGAGTTCTTCTTGAAGGATGATAACAAGCATGATCCTCTGTTGACAAGAGATCGTGTAAAACTAATGGGATATAATCCCGATCCTCTCATTGAGATGACACTGAGAGTCAATGATTACCTTCGTCAGATGTTCTACATAATGGGTATTGACCTGGTTGACTTTAAAGTTGAGTATGGTTATGATGCTCATGGTGATTTGTATCTTGCTGATGAGATCAGTCCTGATAGTATGAGACTCTGGAAGATTGGTAGTGATGAGAGATTCGATAAGGATCTATTCAGGAAGGATGAAGGTGAT
>Ga0315320_10005016_pt1 | contig 10863 bp, 6 predicted proteins | sample M140m21515metaG_FD_203458 | JGI IMG/M metagenome (GOLD analysis project Ga0315320, IMG submission 203458) | Ammonia-oxidizing marine archaeal communities from Monterey Bay, California, United States - M1 40m 21515 | ecosystem: Environmental > Aquatic > Marine > Coastal | place: USA: California...
AAGCTTTTTGTCTGGAGTCAATATTGCCCTTGGTGATGTTGACGGCGATGGGATGAAGGATTTGATTGCTGGACAAGCCGCTGGCAGCACCGTCAGTATTCATCTCGGAGTTAGCTTGGGATGGGAGGCGACTCCTTTTCGACGGTACACCCCATATGGAACAACGCATCTTGCTGGTGTGAGTGTCGCGGCAGCAGATATTGGCACGATTACAAATGGTTCAATTAGTCAGACAGATTCAAAAGATGGTCGCGCTGAACTGGTTCTTGGAACTGGCCCTGGTGCGATCAAGTCAGTCCAAATAGTTGATGTAGCTGGTGCGCCAAAAGTGGTCACAGAACTTTCAATTGATCCAACAATTGGTTATTCCGGCGTGACAATTGCTTCAGGGCTTTATAACGATCGAAGCGTGGATGACATCATGGTATCCGGGGGGCAGGGTGGAGATGCACGAGTTGATATGTTTCAAATAACTCGAGATTCTGGATCGACTCTTACGACGAAGAAAAATCTGACAAGTGGAAATGTGGCAAATTCAAGATTTCGTGTTTCACCACTTGATAGCAACGGTGATGGACAAGTCAACTCTTTTTTTGCTGTCGGAGCAGGTGGTGCCCAAGTGCTGGATGCTGACGGTAATGTAACAAACACCGTTTCAGTTGTACGTGGCCCACTGACAGCAGCCTCAGCCTCTTCAGCGTCGATTGATCCAGCTGTAATTCGTACATCAAGTGGACTGCAATATATTGATCTCGTTGTAGGCCTAGGGGTGCCGGTGACAGCTGGTCAAACAGTCTCCGTTCACTACGTTGGCAGTCGTCAAAATGGTGACGTGTTTGATACTTCCTTAACAAGAGGTACTCCATTCGAGTTTACTCTCGGCCAAGGGGAAGTTATTCAGGGCTGGGACGAGGGGGTCGCCGGCATGCGGGAAGGTGGCCGCCGGAGGCTGATCATCCCTGCTGATATGGCCTATGGGGAGAATCCAGGCGGAGGGCTACCAGGTGGAACGTTGGTGTTTGATGTGCAGTTGTTGAGTGCATCAATCCCGATTTTAGGAGGGCGGCCGCCGATTAACCGACCATCATTAGGTTAATTAGAAACTGGCGGGTAGACCGGCTCATACGTAGCAAGTTTCTGTTGGTGGAGTCTTGTTTGTGACTTACCACTGGGCCTCAAGACCAAGATTGGCACCATGCAGGAAGACGTTGCCGGTATTTGCAAGCGTTGTTCCACTGGTTGTAGTAACCGTGAAATCAAATTGATTTGGTGCTAATGCAACTCCAGAGATCCAAATCAGATTGTAGCCCGCTCGAAGCGACCATTTTCGATTGAGGCGTCGAACAATTGAGTAATTCATGTCTCCGATAAATCCAACACCAACATCTCGAGCGCTAGTTTGATCGCGATAGAATGTTGGACCAGATGCAATTGTGCCGATAGGTGCGCTATCAGCGTTCAGAAAGGTTCCTGCCAGAGTTGCTTTTGTCCACCCTTGGATAGACCAATTGCTCCATCTGCGTTTTGTTTTAAATCCAATCTGCGGTCCAAGCATCTGGGAATTTGTTGTAATAGAGTACGTTCCATCATTGTTGCCGCTGAACACACTGGCATCCGCGTGAAGACTGGTAACATCATTGAACCCAGCCCATCGGAAGCCACCAAGCCATTGAAATTCGTACTCACTTGTTACATTGGCTCCCAATGGATCGTGTACACGACGCCAAGGAAAAGGTGAGCGAGGGTCACTTTTTATTGTGGCCCGAGACATATGAATATTGACCTCACACATATTTAAACTTGATGCGTAGGTTAATCGGGCGTCATCTAAATCGTTCCAACCAGTTTGCTGACCAAGTCCTCCTGGCGATCTTAGATCAGGTGGCGATTGCACCGTACGTTCACCGAACATTCCAAAAACACCGGTGTAGCCGAATTCCCATCCGATGCCATTCTTGCGAAGTCGTCCTCCGAAAAGACGAATGCCGGGTGCTGTTCCAGGGTTCGTAGAACGCGTCGTGAGTACTGGAATACTGGGAGTACTAAGAGTACCAACAGTCTCGGCAACTACGGCTCCATTTGTTGCATTGTTACGCTTGAAGAAAAGAAAATCGACTAGAAGATACGTGTCAAAATCGCAGCCACAAGGAGAACAGTTGCATTGGCAGCACTGTCTGCATTGCTTGTGACATCGTCCCCCGGTTTTACATGTTGGCACGTACGGCTCTGGTGCAAGCAAAATATTCTCAGTAACAAGGGGAATCTCATCTACAAACTGAGGTGTTTCATCATCGATGGTGAGTTTGTCAGTTGGTTGAGTTGGTTGAGAATCAGTTCGATGAGAAGGCGATTCTTGTGCGTCATCAGGAGATGCTTCCCCATATGACGCTGTTTTCTGCTTGGGAGCCTTGGACTTCACTGGGTTTGGCAGCGTCGGGCCAGCCTCACGACTTTCTTCCTGTGAAGGATCATCACTGCCTGTCTCTTTAGCCGGAGTTGGCTTATTTTTGTCATCAGGTTGAGCTGAAAATGTAGGGTAACAAAAGGCCACTACGCACAAACCGATACAGAACACTTTCGGCCACGGTGTACCCACATCAAATCCCCCTAAGAAAAAACCCTTTATGTGGGTATCGGCTGAATGAATCAGTATCTTCGGAAAAATCGTTTTTTTCCCTAAAATCAGGAAAATCGATAGTGATTTTTGGAGGTTGTATCAATCTAAGATGGCTTGGAATCAAACCCCGCAGCCTCCTAATCAAGAGACCAGAAAATGACCTGGTCTGGTGGCTTGAACAAGTTCTCAATGCCTAAACCGAGGCACATAATTGAAAGAATGGCCCCTGTTTTTGCGATTCAAAAATTGAGAATTTCTGAGGGGCTTGAGATTGAAGAAATAAGCCAAGTGCTAAACACCCTGCCTAAAAGACTACTGTAAGAGGTCTTCTCAACTTCAGAACGTGAAAGGAATTCCATTGGCTTATGGAGTATTTTGTTGAGGCTTTGTCGTGCACCTGTTGAGCGTATTGGGCGTTTTATTCTGTGTAGTTTTCAAGAAAGTATTCAACACGTGTCCGTAATTACAAGACTCAACCAGCTTTTTCTACTTGAGTCAGATGTGGCCTATGGAGTTTCTCGACTCAATAACTAAAAATATTCATACGTCACACATTCTTTGATTACTGTGACATTCCCGTCAAATCAGATTTTAACAATCAAGCTTTGTGAACTGTATTCACTCATCAGAACGCAGAGTGATAAGAAAGACTTTTTATGTCATCAACTCAAGGTGTTGATATCGTCATTGCTGAGGATAGCCGCATTCAAGCAAAAATTCTTGAGCGGCGGCTTACGGAAGCAGGTCACCGTGTGCGGTGGGGCGCAGATGGCCAAGCTGCACTTGATCTTGTTCGTGAGCAGGCCCCGGAAATTATTGTCTCGGATATCGAAATGCCAACGATGACGGGATATGAGTTCTGCAAGGCCGTAAAGCAAGATGCTGAATTAAAGAAAATTCCTTTTGTACTTCTGTCGACGCTCTCTGATCCTCTCGACATTATCAAAGGCCTTGATGCGGGAGCCGACAACTATGTTACCAAACCTTATGATCCCAATTATTTGATTGGGCGTATACGCTCGTTACTAGAGACACCACTAGCGATTGATGAGGGTGTTGACCAGACAATTGATGTGGCTATCGCTGGGCAGACATTCAAAGTGAATGCTGGGCGTCAGCAGGTTTTGAATCTTCTTGTATCAACTTTTGAAAACGCAGTAGCCAAGAACCAAGAATTGATCCAGGCCAATCAGGATCTGGCAACAGCGAAAGATCAGTTAGAACAGAACAATCAAGAACTAAGAGATCTTAATCAGAAAATAGCGAGTGCAAATGATCAGATGACACGAGACCTTGAGGCAGCAGCACGCGTGCAACGAGCGCTTTTGCCAGCAGAAGAAACACTTCAGTTTGATTGTGGCGATGTTGCCTGGCGATATGTCCCTTGTCATGGTTTAGCAGGTGACTTCCTCAATGTTTTTCAACTTGATGAAGACCACATCGGCTTATTTGTTGTTGATGTGAGTGGTCATGGAGTGCCTTCGTCACTACTTTCAGTAACAGTTGGGAGATTTCTGACACCAAAGGCATCAGACAGTTCTGTCTTGGTGCGTCTTCGGAAAGATGGTTCAACGGAGGTCGTTTCGCCGGTAGAAGTAGCCACTGAACTCAATCAGCAATTTCAGTCACAAGACTTTTCTGAACTCTATTTTACCTTTATCTACTGCGTCGTGAATTCTAAAACAGGAGAGATGCGGTACACCGCGAGTGGACATCCACCGTTACTTCATGTCTCAACTGCAGGTGAGGCTACATTTGAAACACTGCATAGTCTTCCTGTTGGTTTTTTCCCTGAGGCGGAATATGAAGAAAAAACGATTCAGTTGCAAAAAGGAGAACGGGTTTACCTGTACTCTGACGGAGTTACCGAGGCAATGGATAAAGATCTCGAGCAGTTTGGAGATGAGTCATTAAAGGAAGTTATTACCCTGAATCGTTCTCGCGATCTCAATGCTGGCGTGGGAGAACTTCTTGAGAGTATTCAAGCCTGGTGTGAACCAAACGGTCCATTAGATGATGTATCAATTCTTGGCTTTGAATGGCGAGGGCCATCTTCATGACTGCTCGGGCCTGTAGTAGCTACACCCATTGCCTGTGAGTCGTTCGTAGCCGGTATTCAAACCAAGCATGGTCTCTGCACCACCAAGAAACAGTGCGCCATCTGGGCGGATCGCACGAGCCATTTTTTCGAGAACCTCGCCTCGGGTTTTGGTGTCAAAATACAGCAGGACATTGCGCAGGAAAACAATGTCATACGGCATCATGATTGGCCATGCATCAGTGAGATTCAGTTGGCGAAATTCCACAAACTGCCGGCATGACTGCGTAATACTCCAATTGCTTTGAAACGGATGGAAATATTTAGTGAGAAGTGGCTGTGGGAGGCCACGAACAATTTCAAGTTCACTGTATACGCCTTCTCGGCCCCTATCCAAAACTACATTTGAGATATCAGTGGAAACAATACGGACCTTCCATGATGCTAGGAGATCAGGAAAATGCTCATTCAATAGTATTGCAATGCTATACGGTTCCTGGCCTGTTGAGCATGCTGCGGACCAGATTGTGAGTTGTTTCGTAGCAGCTCGTTTCTTCACAAAATCAGGGATGATACTTTTTAAGGTTTCAAAAGGTGTTTTGTCTCTAAAAAAACTTGTTTCATGCGTCATCATGGCGTTCAAGACATCATTCTCTAGCGGACTACCATTGGCTGTCTGAATGCGGTCAATGAGAGTGTCGAGGCTTGGAAGTTTTCGTTGTCTGACAATCGGTAAGAGGCGGGCGACAACGAGGTACTGTTTGCTGTCGTCAATGATCACCCCGGTTTTTTTCTTGAGCAGCCCACGGAGGTAAGAGAACTGCGGAGGGCTTACCTGCATATGGAAAAAACTCGTCTCATAATTCAAGAAATGAAGAAACTGGGAAAAATTATTTCTGTTGTCGGCAAATTCGCATGGCAATATCTGGCCCAATGCGATCGAGAGAAAGCACTATGTCTGCAAGGCCTGCTCGAACAACATGACCAGGCATGCCCCATACAACACTACTTGGTTCGTCCTGAGCAATGACGACACCACCCTCCGATGAAATCAGTTTACATCCCCGAAGGCCATCATTCCCCATGCCAGTAAGTACAAGACCCAACGTGTCGGAATGAAATATTTTGGCAGCGGAACGAAAAAGTACATCAACTGATGGTCGGCACGAATTCTCAGGCGGCCCATCATGGAGAACAAGTCTTGCCTCTTTGCCATGTTTTTGAATTTCGAGGTGCGAGCCCCCAGGAGCTAGATAAATGTGTTCTGGTTTAAGGTCTTGCCCATGATGCGCTTCACAGACCCGATGCTTACACATTTTGGATAGTCGGTCGGCAAGATGCCCGGTGAATTCCTTTGGCATATGCTGCACAACTACAATAGGTGGAGCTTTTTCGACAGTTAGATGTGGAAGAATATCTGCAAGAGCACTCGGACCGCCAGTCGATACGCCGATAACAATTACCGAGATATTCTGTGAGTTCTTGTTACGAGACGATGGGGTCGTCAATTTTTTGGAGGCTGTGCTGTTGCCAGCATCCTTGGTTTTGTCGGGTGGCCTGTAGACTGCCCTGAGCTTTGGGACTAACTCAGATTCAATTTTTGCCACAATACTATCTTTGTCTGTAGCAGTTGGCTTTGCGACGTAATCGTTCGCACCAGCAACCAGTGCTTCCAAGGTTGCCTTCGCTCCTCGCTCGGTAAGGCTTGAAAACATTACAACAGGCAGTCGTAGATATTTTTTTCGAATGTGACGAAGGGTCTCAATACCATCCATAACAGGCATTTCAATATCAAGAAGAACAATATCAACTTGCTCTCTCTCTAAAAACGTCAGTGCTTTTTCACCATCTGCAGCAGTCCCAATGACTTTGATGCCAGGTATCTCACGCAGTGTCTTGGAAAGTATTCCTCGAATTGCTGCGGAGTCATCAACTAAGAGAAGCCGAATGGGTTTTTTTTCTAAGGCGATTTGAGCATGTTCATTCGTGTGTGAATCAAGTGATGAAGAAGACCGAGACTCAGGCTGCTGTTGACTCTTTTTGTTTGTCTCTTGAGTCAGGCCAAGGGTATTCAGTCGTGCTATAAGTTCGGTTGGCGTAAACGGCTTTGCGATAAAGTCCGTCGCCCCGAGTCGCATCGCTGCTTCGACACTTGCTTTTGTCGAATCAGTAGAAATCATCACAACGGGAAGATTTTTGTACTGTTGACTCCGACGAATTCGACCAAGCAACTCAAATCCGTCCATTTCAGGCATGTGACGGTTGAGCGTTATGAGTGTTGGACGAGGCATGTGGGAAAGTCTGTCGAGCGCCTCGACACCATTCTGGGCTTCAATGCATTGAAATTGTAAGCCATTCAGTACTTTTGTAAGGATACTACGTACAGGTTTTGAATCGTCGATAACAAGTGCGTGCACGGTTTCAATCCTAGCGTGGCTGCTAGAGCAAAAATAGGCTTTAAAGCCGATGTAAAGTTCAGTGTTTTGGCGTAGTTCGTATCGCTTTATTACGAACAGTCTAGCAGCCGTCCTCTAGATTATCCTAGCGCCTATATTCATCAACTAATCGTTGTAGTCCTTGAGCCATGTGTGAAAGTTCCTGTGCAGAGTGCTGGGTATTGTTCGCCCCCTCAGCAGTATTTTGTGCAGCATGGGCCACCTGAACAATATTCTGTGCGATCTCAGTGGAGCCGGTTGTTGCCTCTGTAATATTCCGGCTAATTTCACTCGTTGTTGCGGACTGCTCCTCGACAGCAGTTGCAATTTTCGTTTGCAAGAGATCAATCTTTTCAATGACTGATGCGATTTCACTAATAGCTGTCACAGCTTTTTCAGTATCAGATTGCATAGCTTCAATTTTTGTTCCGATATCTTCTGTTGCCTTAGCTGTTTCTCGAGCGAGTTCCTTGACCTCATTAGCAACAACAGCAAATCCTTTTCCCATATCACCTGCACGAGCAGCCTCAATTGTTGCATTAAGCGCGAGCAGATTCGTCTGTTCGGCAATGGTCGTAATGACTTTTATAACTTGACCGATTTCGCTACTTGACTGTCCTAGCTCATCCATTGTTGAGGATGTTTTCTGAGCCATGTCGACAGACTGTCGAGCAACTGCGGCAGCATCCTGCGCACTGCGAGCAATTTCATCAATGTTCGAAACTAGATTTTCAACAGATGATGAGACAAGTTTTGTATTACCACTGACTTGCTCAGCGGCTGAAGAAACTAGGTTTGCCTGGGCAGTTGTTTCTTCAGCAGTTGCACTCATCTGCTGGCTTACGCTCGTCAACTCTTCAGAAGAGCCCGCTAGTGCATTCGTATTATCTATGATGCCACTCACCAAGGATGCTTGACGACGGGCTTCCCTGGAAAACCGGCGTGAAATGCTCACCGAAACAAGCAGAACGCCAATTGCGCTGAGAATGAAGATGGATATGGCAAAATTAAATAAGCCGCGGACTGGTTGCAGAATCTCAGCCTTATCAATTTCCGAGATAAGAGCCCAGGTAACGTTTTTATCTCCGCCTCGAGAATCCTGGTGGACAGTTACAGGCTGCCAAGACGAGAAGACGTCGGTGCCACGGTAATCCTTTATTTCAGCGGCACCAGATTCACCGTCATCTAAAGCAGAGCGAACAGCATCAGTGTCTACTCGCACCTTTGGATTCACAATAGTGGATTCAACACCAAGATCTTCTGGGAAGCGTGATTGGCTTCTGAAAAGTCCATCACCAGCAATCGCATATGTCTCACCAGTTTCTCCCATTCCTGTTGTCTCACTGATGATTGACGTGATTTTGTCAACGGGGAGTTGGAAAATGACGGCCCCCTTCAGTTCTCTACCGTTATAAATTGGTGCAGCAATAAAGCTTGCTGGTGCTTGGTATGACGGTAAATAGTTTTCAAAGTCTGCGAAGGAGACAGTGTCACGACGGCCACCACTTACAGATTCCTGAAAAGATCTTGCAAAATTTGTGCCTGCGAAAGAACCAATCTTCAGAGATGTGGCAAAATCTAATTCCTTAAAGACTGAATAGACAATTATTCCATCAGCATCGACAAGGAAAAAGTCATAAATTCCAAGTCTTTTCAAGAAATTTCGGAAGATAGGATGATATAAGGAATGAGCTGCTGTATATGCAGACCCATCATCTGCAGCATTTAGTAATTCTTTTGAACCGAGAGGATTTTCATTCTTCCGGATATAAAGATACTGTAGGTACGCTGATGAATCAGATAGGTTCTCAAGGAAACTCGTAGTAGGTGGCTCGATCTCGGTTTGTCTCATGTATTCGTTTGAGAATTCACCCGTGTAGTACGTCGAGAGGCTTTTCCGAGCATCTAGGATCGATGATTCCGTAAGATTGTCATCACTCTCAATTTCCTGAAATCCAGTTGCAAAGGCTTCAAGTGCTTCGAGAGTCATTCTGTTTTCAGCAGTAATCTTGAGCTGTTCTTCCATGGAAGAGAAATAACTATCAACAGCTTTTGCAGTGATTTTATTGACTGTTTGTAATTTCCGTAGTGATTGGGCTTCAATTGCTTTTGCTGCTGACGAATAGGTTGCATACCCCATGAAGGCTAAGGGCAACATAGAAACAGCAAGCAGCGACCAAAGTAGACGATCTTTGGAAAATCCAAGAAGCCTTGAACTCAAAGTGGCTGTGTCAGTGCGAGTGCTGTCACGGGTGGCGTGTAAATCGGAATTCGTCATTGTAGTACCGTTCAATAGGTAAGGAAGTTAGTTGTTTGTGTTCAGCCGACAGACAGTGATTCGGTTCGAATGTTCAAGAGACTTTTTAATATTTTCTCTGGTGACAAAAAGTGTATTAATTGGTCAGTATCAGGGAGCACGCCTGTGAGAACACTCGAAGAGTCATTGGTGGGCGGGGTAACTTGATGAGGGTCATAAGCCTTCACATCGAGGAGTTTATCTACTAAAAAGCAGTACCATTCGTTGTTGATATCAACTATGAGGCTGATTTGCTTAATGGAGGGTGGTGCAGCAGGAAACTCTAAGAAAATCCGAAGATCAATAGCTGGGATGATTCGTCCTCTAAGGTTGAGTAGTCCAGAGACAGCGGGTGATGCCAAAGGGACGTTGTTGATAACACCTCTTTGAAGAACTTCAGTCACGTTATCTGCTTCAACGGCAAAACACGTGTTTTCAATGAGAAATGTGCAACATCGTTTTCGATCCATTCTTTCTTCAGGCATATTCATAACTATGGAATTCATGAGAGAGGATTCTCCTCTGACCACTGACTTGCAGAAACAATATCCATCACTTCAGTTGCGCTGTCTCCAACCAGAAGAGTCCCCAAGAGACCTCTTTTCGTTGCTGTCTTCTCAAGCGGGCCATGACCTGTTTCAATGTCAATAATCCTGCGAACGGCAATCGCCTTATTTCCTAGTTCATTGGGAAGGATAATACCGACTAGGGATCCGGTAGGTTCTTTTCCGAGTTCCTTCGACGTATGTAAGACCTGATCGGGATCAATGAGTTGTGTCAATTCACCATTCCGTTTTACAAAACGGGAGTCTGCGGCGGGATCAATTTCTGACTCAAGGAAATTCTCGAGGCGTTGCACCTGGTTCAAAGGAACAGCAACACGGTGGCCATTATGAGTTTCACACACAAGGTATCGGGAAGATTCCTGAACAACCTCGCTAGGTTCTTCGGATGTACTTTGGAGATCACCTGCACGACGAGTAAGGGCTGGAATATCAGCAGCCATCGTGATTCCACGGAGGTCAAGGATGAGGACCACGCTCCCATCACCCATGACGGTTGCGCCGGAATAAATCCCCATCGGTGCTAAAAGACTGCTTATTGCTTTGACTACAATAAACGAAAGCCCAGTTGTTTCTGTAGCATGACTGTGTTGGTTTTCAGACGTTGTGACAGCATCTACCACTAGACCAAATTCGTGGTTATCTACTTTGACAACAACAACAGTGCCTGAGGTGGGCCTTTTTTCCCAGTCGCGAAGTCCGAGCCACCGGTCAAGGTATACGACTGGAATGAGTCGATCGCGTAGTCGTAAGACGGGAGCACCTTCAAGCCCATCAATTATATGAATCGTGCCATTTTTTCTAAGAGATACGAGTTCTTGAATGTACGGCTGCGGTATCGCAAGACGTTCACCACCACTTGAAATAATCAGAGCAGGTATAATCGCAAGAGTAAGTGGAATTCGTACACGAAC
>Ga0315320_10005018_pt1 | contig 10862 bp, 9 predicted proteins | sample M140m21515metaG_FD_203458 | JGI IMG/M metagenome (GOLD analysis project Ga0315320, IMG submission 203458) | Ammonia-oxidizing marine archaeal communities from Monterey Bay, California, United States - M1 40m 21515 | ecosystem: Environmental > Aquatic > Marine > Coastal | place: USA: California...
CAAGAAGGCGCCCCCGGCCAAGGAGAAATCGAGGATCAACGTGCTCAAGTCTGCGTCGGGCAAGGCGGAGTTGACCGCGAGGAACGTCTTCGACAAGTTTGACGACGACGGCGAAGGTCAAATCGACCGCGTCGAGTTCAAACAAGCTTGCATATTCCTGGGCCTTGACAAGGAAGAAGGCTTCGATGCCGAGGACGAGTTCGACGATTGCAACAAGTCCGACACCGGGATGGTCACCTGGGTGGAGTTCAACGTTTGGTTCAACGCCCTCAAGGGCAAGTCCGTGACCAAGGTTGAGAAGGTATCGTCCGAGTTGGCCAGCGACAAGGAATTCAAGGCTCTGTTCGAAGAATGGGCTACCGTGGGCATCCCCGCGAAGAAGCAGAAGAAGGTCGCCGAGATGCAAAGCTCAGGCATGAACCGATTGCTGACTAAGACGGGCCTCAAGAAGCCAGGAATCGAGCACGCGTGGATGGACAACATTTTCAAGAAGCACGCGGAGAAGCCCCTCGCCAAGATTATGAAGTACAGGGCGTTCCTCGATTGCCTTGCTGAGATCGCGGCTACGGACAAAAAGAAGCTCGACGATTACGTCAAGACGATCAAGGAGCACGGATCCCCTAAGTCGAAGGCCACGGAGGTGGACCATCTCGGACGTCCAATGCGCTGAAAATCCTAAACTTTTTAATGTATGTGAGATAATTATATTCATTCATCAACATCAATGGTACCACGCTGTGCTCTTCCTGCCGTAGTTGGGCACAGCGGGTCTCGCCTGCGCGGCATCGTAGTCAATCATGGACTGGTAGTCCTTCTCCGCCTGAAGTGCGCCCTCCCATGCCTGCCGGGCGTCCTCCTTCTGCTTCCTCTGGATGGAGTCCTTGTACTGAATCTGCGCCTCGATGTCAAGCCTGTTCTTCATGCGCTGCGCGTGAATCCTGGCCTTGTGCTCTTCCTCGACTGCCTCCATCTCCGCGAGTTCCTCGTACATGCGGACCCTATCAGTCATCTTTGCCTCGGCCGCCATTTCTCGCGCAACTGCGTGCTGCGATAGCTGTCGCTGCCGGTCGGCGTGCACCTCCGACATGAGCTTTGCCCTCGCAGCCTCGGCGCGGTCCTTCTCAGCTTGGCGCTTCGCGTCATAAAGAGCCTGCTGCTCCGCCACCAGCCTGTCACGCTCGGACTCGTCTTCGCCGTCCTTCTGGACCAAGGCGGCGAGATGGGTTCGGTAGATGGCATCCTGCTCCTTCTTGCGCTCCTTCAGCTCAGCCTCCCTCGCCTCCTCCTCAGCCTTCTGCCGCATAGCCTCCTCCAGGAGCTCCCTGTCGATCGCCTCTTCGCGTTCCTTGATCGCCGCGAGCTCAGCTTCGCGCGCCGCCTTGAACACCTTGCGTTCCTCACCGATCCTCAGATTCTTGGCCAACTTGGCCGCGATGTCGGCGTCGTGCCGCGCCTCCTCCGCCGCCCACCGCGACTTCATCTCCTCAACCTCGCGCTTGGCAACCTCAGCCTTCTCCGCGCGAAGCTTACGGTTCTCGACCACCTGCTGGTCCAGCACCTGCACGGCTTCGTCCGCTTTTTGCTTGATGTCCGCCATCTCACGCGCGTGCCTCTCCTCCTTCTTGAGGCGCTCCTCCTCGTACATCACCTCAAACGCTGCCTTCTCCCTCGCCACCGCCTCCCTCGCCGCCGCCTTCTCCTCGAGCTGTGATGACCTGCCCTCCACGGCGGCTCTGAGCTGCAAGTTGGAATCGCCCTGGCGGACACCGTCGCAGCCCTCGCGCCACTGACGGTACAGCATCTGCTCGGCGAACGCGACGCGCTCCTCCTCCCTGCGTCGCACCAGATCCACGGCGCGCTTCTCCAGCGCGGCTCTCCGCTCCTCGGGCGTCACCTGGTTAGCCACCAGCTCCTGCTGCAGGGCCAGCTCCTCGGCGTGGAGCTTGGCCGCGAGCTTACGACGGCGCGCGTCGACGTTGGCCTCGGCTTGGGCCTTGAGCGCCTCGAACCTAAGGGGAAGAAGGTGGAAGGCACGGCGGTCAGCGAATGCGGTCAACTCTCAGGAAATATCGGGGGGAACCGAGGTTGGGAGGTGAATATCCAGGGGAATATCGGTTCGTCGCGTGCGCTTACCGCTGCTTGAACTGGTTCCTGGCTATCATGTTGTTGCTGTTGTGCTCCCAGACGGCGCCGAACTCCTTCGTCTTCCAGGACTGAGGCGGGAACGGGACCGGGGACGATGGTCAGTCGTGGACAAATTGAGGGGAAACTCTGCGCGCGCGGGGACGAGTGTCGACGACGGGAAAGGACAATTGCAGCGCGGCATGTACCTTGACGTAAGCCTGCATCTGGTTGCTCTTCTCGTCGGCGGCGCGCATCCTCTGGATGCGGAAGTCCGCGGGGGGCCTGGTGGAGAACATCTCGGCTCGTTCCGATGAGTCTCTCCGCTTTAGGCTCCTCTGCAAAATGCCGGATTCGGCTAGTCCGGAAGTCGGTCCTGGACGGGTTTACGCGCTGACAGCGGCGTGCTGAGACCAACGACGCGAACTGTGGGTGACGTGTGGCGATGCCTGCGTCGTCTTTAGTGGCTGGGAGAACCGTCCTCGCGCACACTACCCTCTCTCCGGGCTATTTGTTTTCCGGACGGGGGTACGAGCCCAACGGGCAATTTTCGCCTCCTCGCCTCGTCGAGAAAAGCGCTCCAACTTTGCTGGTCGACGGCAGAAGACAGGTCCAAGCCACGGAGGAAGGATCTCACAAGCATGGCGACCCTCGCAGATTCCTTTCTCGCGGATCTCGATGACCTCAGCGACGACGACGATGTCGCTGATGAGCCCGTGAAGGACGAACCCGCGGAGGACGGCGTGAAGGCGGAGGCGGCGGAGGGACCCATCGGCGGGGTGGACTTCAGGTCCCTCGACGCCGTCGCAAAGCTGGTGGGCGGCGAGCGGTATCGAAGGGTCATCTCTCAGGTGGACGACGCGCTCGCGGCTGACGCCAAAAAGAAGGAGGAGGAAGGCGACGCATCCACGGGCCCCGGCAGCACCCTCGGCGTCGTGGACGAGGGCGCGTACCAGCTCATTGTGGACTGCAACGCGCTGAGCGTCGAGATCGAGAACGAGATCCAGGTGGTGCACAACTTCATTCGGGACAGGTACAGGGCCAAGTTTCCCGAATTAGAGTCGCTGGTGATGCACCCCATCGATTACGCGCGCGTGGTGAAGGTGATCGGCAACGAGATGGACATGACCAGGGTTGAGCTGGAGAGTGTGCTGCCGAACGCGACAATCATGGTGGTGTCCGTGACGGGGAGCACCACCAACGGGCAGCCGCTGAGCGCAGAGGACCTCGAGGCCACCGTGCGTGCGTGTGACGTTCAGTTGCAACTCGATGCGGACAAGCGCAAGCTCGTGGCACTCGTGGAGGCGCGGATGGACCGCACCGCACCTAACCTAAGCGCGGTGCTCGGCCCGGAGGTTGCGTCCAAGCTGATGTCAGTAGCAGGCGGCCTGGTGGCGCTGTCGAAGATGCCGGCGAATAACGTGCAGGTTCTGGGTCAGAAGAGGAAGGCGGCCGCGGGTATGTCCAGCGCCACTGCCGTCAAGTCTGGCGACCTGCACGTCGGTTTCATCAACCAGTGCGACATCATCCAGCGCAAGACTCCGCCGCCGCTTCGCATGCGCGCCGCTCGTTTGGTCGCGGGGAAGTGCACGCTGATGGCTCGGGTGGACGCTTTCGGCGAGGATCCGAGCGGAACCACGGGGCGCGGCATGCACACGGAGATGGTGAAGAAGATCGAGAAGTGGCAGGAGCCCCCCCCGGCGAGGACCGCCAAGCCCCTCGCGATCCCTGGCGGCGAGGCGAAGAAGCGAAGAGGCGGCAAGAGAGCTCGCGCCTGGAAGGAACGGTTCGGCGCGAGTGACATGAGGAAGGCTGCGAACAGGGTCAACTTCAACGTCGCCGAGGAGGAGATCGGATACGAAGGCGAGGGCCTGGGAACACTCGGAACCTCCGCGGGCATGGCGGCGGCCAGTGGGAAGCTCAAGCTCACGGCCAAGCCCACAAAGATGAAGGTGCCAAAGAATGTGCAGAAGAAGTTGATGAACTACGGCAGCGGCGGCGCAACGAACGGTCTGTCCTCCTCCCTGGCGTTCACTCCGATCCAGGGTATCGAGTTGGCCAACCCGACAATCAACAAGGACGCGACTTCAGGGACGGACTCTGTCTTCTCAGAGATGAGGGGTTTCCGAAAAGTCACCGCCGCCGGTTTGCAACGTCAGCTGAAGGACTGACAGTCCCGACTTATAGATTCCATAGCTAACTCTTACTTTCCTAAAGATACACGGTGCCTTCGGGCCCTAAGCGTTAGGCCTTCGATCGCTCTCGTATCGGCCTGAACCGAGCACGTATTTCGCGCTTTAGCGGTGCAGACGTCATCGCGCGTCGAGGCGGCGGTTTCACTCGGCTCGAGGCATCTCTCAAGGACTACAACTCAACCCTGCTCGCGCGCTCGGCGAACCCGTGCGAGGCGAGCATTCCCCTGATCTCCGTCACGGTCATCTTCTCCAGATTTATCCGTTCCTTCTCTTGCCCGGTCAGGTCGAACATCACGAGCTCCGGCGCGTTCCCGGGGATGTATCTCACGCGCACCCCGTCGATGAGCCCCTTGTCCACAGTCTCCTTGAAAAACTGCTTGAGCTCCGGGTGCTTGTTGAGTCGTCATCCGCTGCAGGTCTGGAACTCCATCCTGCTGACGTCGGAGGTAGTGCTGAAGTCGGAGGTGGTGTATTGCTCTTCCGCAGCCACCGATGCGACTGCGAAGAGCAGAAGGGCCGAGACGACGACCCCGATACGAGTCATCTCTCCCGTGCTGCCTGATATGAGATCCTCGGAATGTCACGAAACAGAAATAACAAAGGCCCAGATCGAGCCCAGACCACAGTGCACAGTGCGCACCCCGGGTTTTCACCATGCTCCGCACTGCTCGTCGCCTCGCCGGGGCCGTCAAGCCGCTCGGCAACGCCCCCCAAGTCCGCACTTTCGTCGCGGCAAAGCTGCCGGACCTCGATTACGATTACGGGGCGCTCGAGCCCGTCATCACCGGCGAGATCATGCAGCTGCACCACTCCAAGCACCACAACACGTACGTCACCAACTTTAACGTGGCGATGGAGAAGTACTCCGAGGCGGAGATCAAGGGCGACTACGCCACGATGATCTCCCTTCAGGGCGCCATCAAGTTCAACGGGGGCGGGCACGTCAACCACTCCATTTTCTGGAAGAACCTCGCTCCCACGAAGGACTGCGCGCCTCCCGATGGAGAGCTGCTGAAGCTCATCGAGCGAGACTTCGGCTCCGTTGCAAAGCTTCAGGAGAAGTTCTCCGCGCAGACCGTCGCCGTGCAGGGCTCAGGCTGGGGCTGGCTGGGTTATGACAAGGCTTCGGGCTCGCTCAAGATTGCAACCACCGCGAACCAGGACCCGTGCGCTACTGTCGGCTTGACCCCTCTTCTTGGCGTCGACGTCTGGGAGCACGCGTACTACCTGCAGTACAAAAATCTGCGCCCGGACTACGTCAAGGCGGTTTGGGAAATCGTAAACTGGAAGAACGTGGCGGAAAACCTCGCGGCAGCCAAGTGAGGTGGCGCGTCTGCGGTCAAATAAAGTTTTTTTAATCATTCCATCTTGTCGTCCGGCCCCACGATGAACTCCTCCGCCTCCTCACCCTCCACCTCGATATCATCCTCGTGCTCCTCGTCCTCTACCCCCGACGCCTTCAGGATGGCATCGATGCACTCCTGCCTGTCGTTGTGCATCGCCTCGTCCAGCGCGGTTCGCCCACCCGCGTTGCACACCGCCGTCTTGGCACCCACACCGAGGAGCTTCTCAACCACGGCGGTGTGCCCGTTGACGCACGCCCAGTGCAGCGCGGTGTTCCCCTGCGCGTTCGCGATGTTAGGGTCCGCCTCCTTTTCCAACAACAGCTCGACAATCTCCAGATGGCCGTTCGCGGCCGCGAAGAAGAGTGCAGTGCGCCCCTCGACATCGACCGCGTCCACCGACACGCCCTGACTCAGGTGCTGCTGCACATCCTCCATGTCGCCGTATCTCGCAGCCTAGTTGTATGAGTGTGAGCAGATGGTCAGCGGAGGAGGATATGTGGACGAAGAAAAGGCGACGAGGGGACGCCGAGGAAGGAAGGGAAGGAAGGGGCGGGCAGAATTTGTCGCGATTGTGCTCACCACGACGAAGTCATCCACGGTCTCCTGCGTAACCTCGGCCGACATGTCGACTCGTTTCGAAACTATCGATTCGAGGGCTCGTTCGGAATCGATGCGAGCGAATCCGACGCGACTAAGCTAGACGCCTCCCGCCGAAGGTATGTGGTGGCGGGGTCGCGATGGGTGAAAACTACAAGTGAGCAACTTGCGGCGCTTCTCGTCTTCAGTTGCAACCGACCTCCAGGTGGGCGGGACGAGTTGCGCGGCGCTGGCCACTGGGCGTACGAACGGGCGAACGATTTGTTTTTACGCGGTTATCATCACAACGATAAACAGCGCGCTAAACCCTTGCCGAGGCGGATACCCATCCCCTCGGCACAAAGCACTACAAAGAGCAAACCCCCACAGCTGTGACGTGCACGCCGATTACTCGTCCTCCTCGCTCCTGAGCTTGGCCGACTTGTTGATCACGTTCACGTTGAGCTGCTGCGCACGCTCCACGATCGCCTTGCGGTTCTGCGCGGAGACGTTGTGGGCAACCTCGGCGCAGTATTTCCTGTTGTGCATCAAGAGAAGGTCAAGGTCGGCGACGTTGTGGACGACGAACTTGAGGAAGCCGTTGGGGAGCAGGTGCCTGGTCTTCTTGTTGGACCCGTAGCCGACGTTGGGGTGGGGGGGAAGACCCTTGAACTTGCGCCTGAAGCGGCCATCGATACCACGGGGCTTCCTCCAAGACTCCTGTTACCGAGAGGGGGAGGGATGGGAGCGGGCGAGGTCAGCGGGTGCCGGAGACGGAGAGATGAGCAGGAGAAAAAAGCCCAGAACCCTAGTTTCTGTAGAGGATGGCCAAGCCGCGGGCGGAGAACCGCGCGGGCGGTCGACGAGCGTTTCCGAACACGCCTCATGCCCCGCGCATGCGTCCGGTGTATTCGGTTGCGTCCGGCGACCTCACAAACTCTCGCACGGAAGACTCGCGCCGCGCGAGGCTGCGCGCGGATCCGTTCGGGGTCTCGTCCCGCACGCGACTCCGCTGCTTGCCACTGTGTTTTGCCGGAATCTCGACGCACCTTGACGGTGACCTTGCGGTCGCTCTGGAACCTCTTGAACTTAAGGGTTCGCTTCTTGACGATTTTATGCTTGACGAGGGGAGTGACCTGTTGAGGGGAGGGCGTGATGCGAGGCGTCAGCGTGACGGCGACGGAGCGCGACGCGGATTTCAGATTTTAGGGCTTGAGCCGAGAACCCGAGGAGGGGCCCATCGCCGGCGGCAAACGAACGCGACGGCGTCCCCGCCGAACGGCGACGAGGGAAGCCGGACGCGACCGATGCGGGACGGTCGACAGGATCGTTCGTGGGGAGTGACGCACCATGTTGTCCCGTTCCCGTGTGCTTCTAAAGAGGGCGAGGCAGTCCGCGCGACCGATGCCCAAATACTCATTTCTCCTTCTCTCCTTTTTGGACTTCCAATCTCCATCCCATATCCTGACTCTTTTGCATACAAAATAGCCTCCGAAATACGGAAATACGGAAATATCCCACACATTATTACATATTATTACGTGTGTCATTCGGTTGTATTTTCGCGATTCAAACCTCCTTTTGATAGTGAACATGACTGAAACATTGTGGTGAGATAACCATAGTTAGTCTAGATCTGGGTATTTGTGCACTGAACGCTGTTTCCCGCCGAGTCTCCCCCGTTGTTGCCCAACTTTTGGATGTCCGTGACAGGCCAAAAGCTCACCGGCCGGGCGGTCGTCGCGCCAATCGCGCACTAGCAGCGCTTAGTTGACCCAGGGAGCCCTAGCTTTCACTCCCGGGCAACTTTAGGTATCGCGGGCGGGGCGACCTCCTCGAGAGGGCTCGACTCTTATAGGAGCCGGGGTCGTCGCCCACACCTTTGTTGAGTTTCCCAGGGACCCTCGCGCCTGGCAGGTTCGAGCAACAGCGTCGTTCTCGACGCCTCGCCGGCGGCGGGTGCTGAGGTTTTCCTCGGAGGGGACCGCATCGTCAGTGGAGGAGACCGCACATCGTATTGTTGTCTTGTTGTTTGCCCGTTTCGTTTTCTTTTAGCGGTCAGGGGGAGCGGCGATGGCGGTGCTCCGGGGCGAGAGGGTCTCCGGGCGTGGGCTGGCGCCCTGGCGGAGCCGAGGGCGCGGCGGAGAACGCCTGTGGGGGAAATTCACTCAGATACTTATGATGCTTTTATTGGTCGTCGTTCCCACGGGTAAGTCATGGTCTACTCCGCGCATCTCCTTGGGCGTCTGGTCGCTCCGGGAGACGCGCGACTCGCGGCGACCCCGCGCATTTTGGTGATTTTTTGCACTGTTTCCTCCCGCGAGGGCGATTTTTGAACGAGTCCCCGATCGCGACGTCCCGACTGATCTGACCTGATCCCCTCCGTCGCGTCGCAGTGGGCTATGAGGTGCCCGAGGTGGAGTGGCTTTATCCGAACGAGGGATCGACCAGCGGTGGGGACATTCTCACGGTCGCGGGCACCAACCTCGGGGCCCTGAAGCGAATGAAAAACGTGGAGCTTCGATGCAGGGTGGATGCGACTGAGACTGCGACGAGTTACCTGCACGACGATCTTGTGACGTGCATCACGCCTCCCAGAGGGGAAGGTTTCGTGCACGTGGAGTTCACGGTGAACGGCGATACGGTGCAGAGCGAGTCGCGATCGCGATACCCCAAGGCTGACGGATACCAGTACGTAGCGGCTGGCAAGGTTGACAGCATCTTCCCAGTCTACGGCGAGGTTGGCGGGGGCGCGGTGATCGATATCAGGGGGGAAGACCTCAAGCCGTCGTACAGATGTAGGGTGGGAGAGAACGCGATGGGTGCTTACTTTATTTCGAGCACCCTGGCCAAGTGCGAGGCTCCCGCGCATTACGAGGATGGGGTGACGGTTGACGTGTCCAACCCCAACGGCGTGTTCAATCAGTTCTCTGACGTTGAGTTCCAGTATGCCCCGAAGGCGTCGGTGGAGAGAGTACAGCCCAGGATGGGCAACTCGCAAGGTGGCACGGTAATGACAGTGAGCGGAAGGAACTTCGCGAGCACCAACGCGCTGAGGTGTCGGGTGGGTACCATAGAGTCGAGCGGAGTGTGGCGGGGATCGCATCAAGTTGAGTGCGTGTCGCCCGCGATGCAGCCGTCGCCACCCAACTCCAGGCGCGGTCATCCCGTCCAGATATCGTCCAACCAGAGGGACTTCACCCGGAGCGAAGTCAAGTTCGTGTACCAGGAGATGTCCGGAGTGGACGCCGCGTTCCCCACGCAGCTTCCAGCGGCTGGTGGCGCGGAGGTGGCGATCCATCTGCCGCTTGCGCACCCGATGGAAACCCCCAAGTGCATGTTTGGGAGCACCGAGTCACCCGGCGTGTTGTCTGCTGATTACGTCACGTGCATCGCTCCGTCGGTATCCGCAGGATTTCACACCGTCTACGTGGCGAGGAACGGCAAGGACTACGAGCGCCTACCGGTTGGTGCCTCTGAGTCGAACGCCGTGTTTGTCGAGGTGAAGCCCGCGATTGAGGTTGACGTCGCGTACCCGGAGGTTGCGTTCAACGGAGGTGGAAGCGTGGTGCAGATCACCGGTCGAAACTTTATTTTCGACGATATGCAGTGCAAATTCGGCTGGGTAGGAGCCACTGCGTTCGTGGTGTCTTCAGCATTGATGCACTGCGAGGTTCCTGCGCTAGAGTCTGGAGCGTATGCACTTGAGGTGACGCAGCCCGGATCCACCGCGGCAGAACCCTTGGTGCGTCCTAATTTCATATTTGACGAGATACCACGGGTCACCGGCGTGGCTCCATCACGCGGGACCGTGAACGGTGGCAACACGGTCATCGCCGCTGGGTATTACTTCAGCGAGCTACACGAGATGGCGTGCAGATTTGGCACCATCGGCCCGGTTTCCGGCGAGTGGATAGCACAGGATGAGTTCCGATGCATCGCTCCCGCACATGCACCTGAGGTGGTTCTCTTCGACATCGGCATACAGAACGATTACCACACGTACGATGACCCCAACGATAGGGAGGTTTTGTATGAGTACGTGGTGACACCCGAGCTCACAACGGTGACGGACAACAACGACGGAACCGTGACCGTGATCGGGGCAGGGTTTCATCCAGGCGAAAAGGTGTATTGTAACCTGGGCAACAGTTTGGGCTTCGTCCCTGGGACCGTGCAGGACGCGAACACCATCCTGTGCACTGTTCCAAACAGTGGAGACGGGATGGGGGATATTGACGAGGCAAACACCGTCATCACAGATGAGTTTGGGAACAGTCTGCTGTCACCCGCTGATCCCGATGACAAGGATGAAGATTTCCTCAAAAAGTTACCTTCACAGATTGATACCGTCGGGCCCACTTCGGGTGCTGCGTTCGGTGGCACTTTCGTGATCGTACAGGGCATCAACTTCACGCCCCAGACGCTGTGCAAGTTTGGATATTACCCAGAGACGACTGCGATATTTGTATCGTCAACGCAGATCATGTGTGAGTCGCCACCGCATACCTCGGGACTCGGACTTACTGTGGAGGTGTCAAACAATCTGGGCATGGACTGGAGCGGCGCGGGATATTTGTTTGCTTACGAGTCAACCGCACAGCTGGATTACGTGGCACCAAGG
>Ga0315320_10005024_pt1 | contig 10856 bp, 12 predicted proteins | sample M140m21515metaG_FD_203458 | JGI IMG/M metagenome (GOLD analysis project Ga0315320, IMG submission 203458) | Ammonia-oxidizing marine archaeal communities from Monterey Bay, California, United States - M1 40m 21515 | ecosystem: Environmental > Aquatic > Marine > Coastal | place: USA: California...
TTTGAAGGGATGGGATTCCGAAGTGAAATAGACCCTAATGATGCAACCTTTGAGCGAATTGTGGATTACAAAAAGTGTAATCTATGTGGTTCGGGAATGGTTATCTATCACCCCTATATGCCTGTCCAAGAAGAGTGATTCTCATGTATGGATGGGAAGCCTCTCCCCTTGTTATCGTTCCTAAAGATAAACGATTACGACAGGCTAACAATGTCCAACCCATAGGGATTTGTAAAGGCGGTTGTAATAGCCTTTGTAAAATTTACAACAAAACATATCAAATTTGCCAATCTTGCTCTCATAAATACCGTTATTTTGGGCGAAAATGTGATGTTCCCAATTGCACTACCATTTCCGATGGGGCTAATTCATTTTATCAAAAAGATGGAAAATTTGCTTGTTATGCTTGTTTTGACTCTTGGAAAGTGGCTTACAAGTTTTGTGTTTGGGAACGCTTTGTTGAGGAAAGGCATCTCTATTTTATCCGACCTAAAACCTATGTGAAAGCCTTAGAACAGGGAATTGTTTCCGAAATTCCGAATCCTGTTAAATTTGACGAGGTTGCGGAGTGTCAATTTTGCTACGAATATAAACGCATAAATGTCCCCAAATATCAATTATGCAACACTTGTTCTAAACCACTTCAATATCATGGTGAAAAATGCAGTATCAAGGGCAAAGAACCTTGTCCTAATGATGCTTATGGCTTTGATAAAAATGAATCTCGTTTTGTTTGTAAGGAATGTCAAGGAGTAAAGACAAGATATAAAATTCCATCATACCACATTTATGAAACTCAAATCCGAACCATTACAGAATGTCAAGGTTGTGGTGAATCCATATCACATAATAAAGAGGAAGGTTCGCACCAATGCACGGCATTTATTGACCACGACCACGATAAAAAAGAAGTTAGAGGGGTTTTGTGTAATGGGTGCAACATTTCGGAAGGCCAATTGAAAGACAAGAAAATTTCATTTGAAGAGTGGGGTCGGAATATGGATGATTATGTCCAAAACCCACCCCTTAGCAAATCTTGGATGCAAAAATAATTCCGAAAACTTTTCAAAAATTGGGGAAAGTTTTCAGGCTCGCTGATGTCAAAAACGAACATTTAGTATTAGATAGTCGGAGTATCAAGAATAACTTATGTCTTTTGGAATCTCACCCCTTGACTTTGGTATCAATACTCATGCTTTGCTTCATTCCGAAACGGATGTTGGCGGAAATGGAACGGAAGAACCTGTGGAAACAAATTTGGATGAAAATACTGAACCCCAAAATTGTGATAATCACCAATGTCCCGAAGGAAAAAATGTAATGACCGCTACAAATGCTGATGGAACGGTTGAATGTTCTTGTTTTGACGGTGGAAATGCTGTAAGAGCAATTGGCTACGGCTTAGGTGCTGTTGCCGTTGTTGGATTACTAACCACAGGTCTTATCGTCTATGGAGTCGTTAAGGTCGCAGGTAAAATCTTCGGAAACTAATCCGTGTTTTTAGATAGCGAGAAGAGTCAAGAACATATATGGCTGACAAGACTATGCTTGCTGTTGGTGGCGTGGCCGTTGCAGGACTTCTTTATTTTATGTCTAAAGGTGATAGTGAATCCACCACACTTGGCGATACGCAAGCCACTTCATTTGTAGGCATAGGTGGTGGCGGAACTGCTGATAATCGTTCCGAAAAAGTAGTCAATCCCTCCGAATTCCTTGACGATTGTGCAATAACTTCCGAAACAGATGATGGTTCGTCATCTTGTGAAACTCCACTTTACAAGGCTAATGAAACGATTACTCTTAAACACCCTCTTTCGGCTACTAACTCGGACTATTCACTATACAAATTTACAGTAAAAATTGAAGCCGATATTTTAACTTCAATGGCATCATCGGCTTTTGAATCCGCACCCGCAAGTCAAATGCTCGGTGATTACACCATTTCCGTTGAGCGAAGTGGTGGTTGGCAAGAAGACAGACGGTGGACAGCAAACCAAAATCCCGATTTTAATGGCAGTTTAACCCTAAATGGCTTAATTACTAAAGGAAATGCAAATGACCCTGCCGCATCCGTAGCCCCCACATGGGAACAATGTTTGAATGCCTTTGGTGGCTATATGCCTAACAAGGTTGGTGCATTGGGCGAAGGAATTTACCTCCGAAGTGGCAGTTTTACAGATGTAGGCGAATTTAAGTATAAAAAACAAGGTGCTGATGGTGAAGCATACCCTGTTTCAGTAAATAAATTTGGTTTGACTATGGATGGAAATATAATTCCACTTTATGCTCAAATGGAAATTAAGTGTGCAAGCGGAGGTTGGAAATTAAGTGGAAGCCCTGTTCAAGTAACTTTGGCAAACTCTCTTCCCGCAGGTGATGTATGTTCCACCCCATGTTTCCCTTCGGTGCTTCCCACAAGTGGTGTCGCTCTTGGATGCGAATTACCAACAGTATCAATTTCATATCCCTCTCGCATTAACATTGTGTGTCATTCGGAAGTGCAAGATTGTTCGGATAGGGCTACTACTTCCACAGGCGGAAGCGCACCCGATGAAATTTGGAATTTGAACCCTGCAATAACTGTTCCTACAACCATGCAAAAAGGAAATTGGGAAACGGATTCGGGTCGTGTTTGGGGAATCTTATTTGATGGTATCGGAACACCTAAAATCTATCAAGATGCTCAAGGTTGGTATGTAAAATACTCTAATTCCACAAGTAAAACCTATATTAACAGCGTTTTGCCCGGGTTTAAGGCGGCCTACACTCGTCAATCCGTTGAATGTGATTGTCCAAGCGATACTATGCTTGAGGGGACTAAATTCACAATGTTAGATAAATTTTCCTGTCCGAGTGGAGGCATATTGAGTGGTATATTTGGAGGTTCAGCCGAATGGAAAGACACTTATTGTGGTGGATTGAAGCCCGACTATGGATGCACAGATGCAAGGGCTACTAATTACAATTCAAGTAAGGTGAAAGACCCAACCGATAATGATGTGTGCAATCCTAAATACTGTAATTATGGTCTTACTCAAATTCTCCCCGAATGTCAAGGAAGCGGAGGCGGTCTTGGCGGCGGAGGTCTTGGTGATTTAGGAGGCGGAACTACAACCCCACCTGCAAGCGGTAACAATGATGCTGATGAACGCCCAAGCCCACCCCCAAGAGGCGGCGGTAGCGTTGGCGTTGGTGTTGGTGGAGGCACAGGTGGAGTGTTTAGATTTGCGGAAACTACTTTGACACCTTCTAAACTTGTCAATACCTCTCATTCTTTCCTAAATTGGTGATAAATATGGTTTTTGGTAATCTCTCAACAGGAATTGAGGTCTTTGGGGCATATAATTCCGATGACCAAACATATACGCCCGACAGAACCTACACCCTTGTTGATACCATTGAGGCAAAAGGTGTTTCCAACAGTTACTACTACGGATTATACAAAGTGGAGTTTCAAAATGAAGGCGAACCCGAATGGAGGATTCATGGCGAATCTTCATCACTAACTGATAGTGATTACACAATTGTTTTTGAACAGGATAGTCCAATGGTAAATATCTCATCGGCTGATAATGAAGATGGATTGGACTTTTATGCCCCCTACATTTCCACATATACCACCGAAAAGGAAGGAAAAGCGGCGTTGAAAGATTCAATCCCTACATTGGGTTGCCGAGATAGCACGGCTAACAATTACAATTATTTGGCTACTCTTGACGATGGTTCTTGTTCGTATGAGGAAGAGTCAAACATGATGCCGTTGCTAATCATGGGTGGACTTGCCGCCGTCATCCTGTTAGTTTAATCTTCACAAGTAAGTTTTTATACCCGTAAATAAAATTTCATCTTATGGGGAAGGGTAATACTAAGAAACTTATGTTCCGCCCAAACGACAAATGTTTGTTTTGTTCCGCCCCATTAACACGGCCACCCACCCACCTACGAGCCTATTACTATTGTGGCGATGAGTGTTGGAAACCTTGTAATCGTTCAGTTCGTTTTTTCAGTCCCGAAACACAGAAAAAGAGTGGGCGAGGAACTCCTGTTCATTTGTTAGTGAACATTTGGTGGGTTTTGTCTAACGCTGACACACCCCTTACAGGTGCATTGATTCACGAAAGGGTTGTTGCCAATTTTGGCGACCATACTCGCATATCGGCTAAAAGAGGCATTCATCGTTTATTGAATTATTTCAAACCCGAATTTTATGAGAGATTAGATACAAAACCGATTGAATACCAAGTGGTAAAGGATATTTCGTTCAAAGATGCCCTCAAAACTAAATTTTCATCAGCAATCATTAAATACCACAAACCTGTCCCCAAGAAACAGGGGAACACACCATGACCAAAAATTATCGTCAAGCGGCAGGTTGCATTTTACTACATATTGATGGAAAATCCGAATCACGCATTTTACTATTGCGTCGTTCTATTGAAGAAACTTCCATGCACGGACTTTGGGAATTACCCGGTGGCAAACTTGAAGGCAAGGAAACCCCTGCGGAATGCGCCCTCCAAGAACTCCTTGAAGAAACGGGTCTTGAACCCGATAGAATTATTCGCACAATGCCATCTCATGTTGATGATGAAATGCAAAAAATCTATCACGGAATTATGGCTCGTATTCGTGGCAAAGAACCCGTAGTCAAACTCTCCAACGAACATGACAAATACCGTTGGATTACTGTTGCTGACGCACTTGCTATGGATGAACCGCTAAGTCACCATGCGGAATACCTATTCAAAATTTGGAAAGGTCTTGAGTGAACCTTTATTAACCCATTCCAACAAACAACAATTGCGACATAAGTGGGGTAACCTCTCCATTGGGATTTGCCTTCGGGTAATGACCTCGCAGGGTTCGTAAGGGATTTCTTCATTTTCCAACCCCTCCCTGCAACCGTTTCATCCGAAGTCATAGATACTTCGTTTTACCATAAGTAATCAATGACGACCACTATACTCATTGATGCAGGTTATTTTGTTGGCCGTATGCAGAAGCATTGGTCGCCTAAAGGTAAAATGCGCCGAGCGCATAATTCTTTCAAGCGTGGTAAAACCAATTGGTTTCAAAGACAGTATCAATTTCAAAAGGCATTGAATTCCGATTTGGGATTCTTAGAAATCACAATGTCAAGGATGAGAGTTAATCCGAAATATGACAAGTCCTGTTCTGTTGTTCTTTGCTTTGATGGAGTCAAAGGTCGCCAACGAAGGGGTGTTCTCTATGATGCTTACAAGGCTAATAGGACATTTGCCGCCGATGGTGCATCCACCCACGAAGGGAAAGATGTGCGAGATGTTTTTGAATCCGCAGGTCTTGATGTAAATGACTTGAAACCTCAATGGGAATCACGATATGATGAAAATTTGGAGGCTGATGATTTAATTGCGGAAATTTGCATGAGCGAGTTACTCAAGGGGAACAAAGTGGTCATTATTTCGGGCGATGCTGACCTCTTCCAAATGCTTCGTTATCCCGATGTTCGTCTTCACAATTTCCGTCAAGAAATTACTTCCGAATTTGTGGAAGAAAAGTATGGAGTTAAGCCCGAACATTTCGCTGATTGGAAAGCGTTAGCGGGAGATGCTTCGGATAATATACCCGGCGTTCAAGGCATTGGGGAGAAGAAAGCGGCATCTTTGTTATCGCAATATGAAACTCTTGAAAAGATACCTTCGGAGGAATTTAGAACCTACTCCGCCGCCAATATCAAAACATTATCGGCCAAAGTGAAGCGTGTCCGAGAGGATAACAAATGGTCTAAATCAAAATGTAAAAAAGATTTTGGTTCGGCGTGGGAAAAGATTGAGAATGGTGAAAAGGTTTCCTTGAATGCCGAGCAAGTGCGGAAACTAACTCAAGCCTTTGATGTTTCGGGTTATCTAATTTTTGAGGATTATTACCACCGTGCTTTAACATGGAAGCGTTTAGTCCGATTGCCATTTGGTGATGGACAACCGACAATTTAGATAGTGGGCGCACCCACATATAATTATGAATGATTATCAAACTATTCTTAACGAAGTTTTTGATGAGTTTGGAATCGTAGGGAGTCTTGACGATGCCCTTGATATTCTTAAAAATAGCAATTTAGAATTTGACTTAGAATTGTGGTTTCAACCCGATGAAATTAGAAATATGTTGAAATCGGGTGAAGATATAATGATTATGACACCAAAAGATTATGAAAGAGTCACACTTACAGCAATTTACGAAGAAGAACATGGAGGTTATGATTACATCAGTTTTGATTATGATACTGAAAAGGCGGAAGGGGTATTAGAAGAATTGGGTGTAACCACAAGGTTGCCGCAATCATTTTTTGACGCTGATTTCACGATAGTCGGCCGATTTGGTGGTTCTGTTAAATATCAAGTTTCACCGTATGATAGTGAATTGGTCGCATTTTTATCTTGTTTTGGGAAGAATAGCAACATTTTGGAAGATGGAAAAAGAAAACAATTTATTGATTTCAACCGTAAGAATATCCACGATGAGTATAACAATCAAACACGAATTTATCATACAGTCATTTTCAAATTTCTTAAGAACTTTCGGCCAACCAATATGCCGTTCCCTGTGTGGTTAAAGAAATCTTTAGAAAAAGCATTTGAGGCACGAAAACTATAAATAGTGGAGTATTACACGAAGACTTATGGCTACCATGTCCGACCACCAAGAATCCGATAATTTTTCGTATTCTCGTAATTGGGAAGAGATTGAAGCGATGCTTGACAAGGCGGAAAGGAAACTGAATTTCCATCAGTTAAAAATGACTCAATTTCGCCCTAAAAGCAAGGATTGGGTTTTTCATGCTCGCAATTTCAAAGCCCTTCAAGGTGTCGTTAAAACCCTTCGTTGGACTCTCGGAGATAAGAACATTCCACACCCATTAGAGTGATTACTCAATGGAAGTGTCATCTTCAATATAAGATATTATTCCTTCGGCAAATGCTCTCAATTGTTCGTGAGTTAGACTGTCAAAATTGATGGCGAAATCATATTCTTCATTGTCGGCATAAAATTCAAAAGTAGCATTTTTTAGATAAAGCCACAGTCCCCCGAAATTTTCTTCGGTCAAGCACAGGTTTTCTATTTCAATTATTTTCCCCATGCACCTTACTTAGACTTTTTGTTATCTAAAAGTGCATAACCGCATCCACATTCCCAAACATTACGGTTTAGGGTCATTTCTTTTTGCTTAAATCTTGTGCTACAAATAGGACAATTCATTCTTTCATCTCCGCATCGTGTTCAGCAAATTCAAGACTTTCACCACACGCTTTGCGGTCAAGATACGCATTGTAATCATCATCCAAGTCGGCTTCATTATCACCGTTGAATAGCACTACTTTAACAGGAGTTCGCCAACGATAACCCGCCATAGCAATCATTTCAAGAATCCCTTTGATTCCTCTATGTTGAGTTTCACCAAAAGTGGCGACCTTAATACATTCATTAAGCAATTCTTCGTCAATCCGAAGTTCATCCATGTTTCCTCATTGGTGGACTGTGTATCTAATTGTTTTCCTAACCCTTAGATAGTGAGAGTGCCTAATCACAATCATGGTTATGATAGAAGGTATTGACGAAGCCGACTATGACTTACTTCCCGATTACTTGAAAGAGGATGTTGAATCACCATTTGGTATTGACGACATGGTGATACCTTCCGATTATGAATGGTCTTATTTGAACGATGATTTTTCCGTTGAAAACATCTTGAAACTCAATAAAGAGGGCAAAAATCAATTTCTAAATTTGACAGGGATTCAAAGGAGAGCCTTAGACAAGATAAAGGATAATCTATACAATTGGGATAATGAGCCGGGATTCTCCGATATTTTCCACAAGGAATTTTGTAAAAAATACGACATTAGCCTTTCTGTTTTGAGAACACTTGAAAAGAAGGGCTTGATTAAACTTTCTAAAGATGATTACTATTTTAAGAAAGAGGGATATATCGTATATCCAAAGCCACTCATGTATTTGGTGTATATTTCCGAACAAGATTATCCCGATTGGTTTATTCCCGAAGCAAAGGAAAAGGGTCTTTGGAAGGCTGAATCTAAGAAAATTAACCCCATAGAGAAAGCGGGGATTTCGGGAGTCGCTTCGGGCGCAACAATTGAAGGATTGTCGGCACTCATGGGTGCGGAAGACCAATCCGCTTATTGGTTTTTGAAAGGGGAGATGCAAAGTCGTGCGCCATTAACTGAAATGGATTTAGAACAAATTATGGAAATGCTACAAAATGTTCCTACGAAAGAAATGGATGATGCCATTGAACAAGCGGAAATGATGGGCGATGAAGCGGCTATGATTGTTCTTGTGATGGCGGATAATAAAAGAAAATTCCGAGAGGAATATGCCTCCGAATATGAAAATATAGGAACTATGTCCGTAGCACCTGCAAGGGGCTATACAGGCTACATGAATATGATGAGTTCCGCCCGAAGAATGGTTGAAATAGGAAACGAAACAGGTCTTGACCAAAAGTTAGGAGAGGCATACCAAGACGAAAGCGGAAGATGGTTTTTACCTATTCTTGAAAGAAAGGCTTCCGAAGAGGAATCAACAGAAGTTTTCAAATTGAAGTCGTATTTCTCTTACCTGAAATCCCAAAAACCCGATTTAGCAAGAGAGATTGAATTTTCTGTCAAAAATGAAGATGAATTACCCACTCAAAAAATCTATGATGCAGGTTTTAACCCATCAATTATTGAAGAATGGGTTGATTTAGTCGGTGTTGAAGATGAGAATTTACAAGGTTATGAATCTTGTTCTAATTGTGAAGGCGAAGGCTATGTATTGACTTCTTACACTTCCGCTACACGATTTGACCCTGCCGATGGTGACGGAGAAGATTGCGAAGAGTGCGGAGGGACAGGAATGATAGACCCTTCGGATTACATGGATAAAGAAGGTCAATACTATGCTGAATCTTTTGAGGCTACTGAATGGGTTGGTTTTTGCCCCGAATGCAATAAATGGCGAACAAAAGAAATGAGTGTCAAAATTGACAGTAAAATAAATACAACAGGTTGGTCTATACCCGATAAATTGCTCGGTAAGCGATTGTGTAAAAAGAGTCAAAGGTTTGGAAAAATTAGGCAATCGGGAGATACTTTTACAGGTTATGGTTCAAGACCGTTTGATGATTCTTACTGCGGAACACCATTAACAAAGGTGAAGTCCAAATACAAGACAGAAGGTTTTGAAGCGGAAACAAAACTTAGCAAGACTTCATGTTGTTGCGGTGCTGACGAAGCCAACCCTTGCGTTTGCATGAAAGCCCCCGAACCTATGGAATGTTCCGCTAAAGCCCCGAAGTGTGCTTGCTACAAAGCATTAGAAAAGAATGCTGAATCATTTGAAGCGGAAGGTATTCTTTGTTCCGATTGTCCGATGGCGGGTCGTCATGTAGTTATCCGTAAAGACCATACAGATGAAGATGGTAATTTGATTTGTCCGTTTTGTCATTCTAATGAAAATTTCAAGAACCTTCCCGAAACCACATATCTATTACACGGTGGGAAACGAGAGGATTTGAATGCCGAAACCTTTGAAGCGAATGCAAAAACGGGCAATAAAGTATATATCATTACTCGTCGTTGCGAAGACTATTCCGCATATCGTGAATTAGATGTGGCGGGTTATGGTTCATTAACAGAAGCCCGAAAGAAGTTCAATTTACTTTTCAAAGAAGCAAAAGAAAATAACTATCCCGATGAAACAATTGCTGATGCAAAGAAGTTCATGGATTGGGGCGGTGGTGGAGGTCGTATGTCATTTGATGATGATGAGATGATTTATGAATTGCGAGAACTTATCATCGGAGATAGAGGCGACTTTTACTTTGATGCGGAAACAAAACTTAGTAAGACTTGCCCTAACTGTGAAAAATACGGAAGGGATGCTACTACGGACTATATTTGCGATTTTTGCGCTCAATGTAAAAGATGTTGCGAAACCTCTTATGGATGTTATGATGTAGCACTATGTAATGACTGTGATGGCTCTTTTATCGGAAAAGATATTGACGGTTGTTGCGGTTCATGCGATGACTGTTGCGAATGTGATAGAACCTATGATGCTGAATCCCTTGATGATATGAAAATCAAGTATGGTAATAGGGACAGGATATTTTTTATTAAAAGCGTGGACTATGACACCGATGGTGAAATAGAAAATGATGAATTGCCTCAAGAATTTACTATCAAAATTCCTTCAAACTATCATTATTTTGATGAAGATGCCGACGAGGGAGATATTACCGATGTTCTCAATGAATGGATTTCAACCGAAACAGGATTTTCAACGAAAGGTATTGTGTGGATTGAAGAGGAAAATAATTCATGGCGTAAAAGTGCGGAAGAAAAAGAATCAATTATCAAATCCCCTTATGTTTGGGGTGCAGGTATTTTTGCATTAACACTTGGTCTTCTTTCCCGAAAACGATGAGTTATACTCTTACGAAGTAAGAGTCTAACTTGGATTCAACCTAAAACCCACATTTATTTGATTTAATTCCAAATTTGACAAGAGGAAACTTTATTAACTTGATTACTCCCCCAAAAATCATGTTCCGCCGTAAAAAGACTCCGACCCCAATTCAAGAAGTCCTCAAAGATGGTTGGTTTGCTGACAATAAAGGTATTGTCGCCAATCTCCCTTATGCTGATGTGATGGGAACATCGGGTCAAGGAGGCAACCTTCGTGTTGATTACGCTACGCTCAAGAAGATTTTCGGCAAGCCTTCCGTTGATAACAAGAATGGAAGAGGTTGTAAAATCCGTAAGGAATGGATTATCAGCATTGATGGGGTCGTTTGCACTATCTATGATTGG
>Ga0315320_10005027_pt1 | contig 10852 bp, 5 predicted proteins | sample M140m21515metaG_FD_203458 | JGI IMG/M metagenome (GOLD analysis project Ga0315320, IMG submission 203458) | Ammonia-oxidizing marine archaeal communities from Monterey Bay, California, United States - M1 40m 21515 | ecosystem: Environmental > Aquatic > Marine > Coastal | place: USA: California...
CAGAAACCGCTCCGCATCATCGGCCAGTGCCTGGTTTCGTGTGACGAGAAACGCGGTATTCGTTTCGTCATCGGCGGCATCTTCGGTCTGTTCGAGGATCGCGATCAGGCGTTCCTCAAACGTCAGCAACTGCACTGCCTGCTTCTCGGAAATGGTGACGGCAATCTTCATGCGGGCCCTCTTGGTCAAGGCCTCCATCCGCCGGCCGGCGATCTCCGCCAGTTTCTCAAATGCGGTCTGTGCTTGTTGGTGATGACCGGCTGCAGCCTCGCGGTCGTCAGCTTCGATCTGAGTCAAGGCCGCCTGCATGGCGTGTTCGGCTGCGGCGAGCAAATCATCCACCGGCGGGACGGAAGGTGCGACCATATCGTAGAGCTTCGGCCTCGAGGCGGGCACTTCAGGCATGAGTCGCAGATGGAGTTGTCGTAGGAGAGCGGCCTGGGATTGGACATGATTATCCGCGCTTATGTCGGCGCCCTCTTCACGCAACTGCCTCTGCCCGGTAGCCAGTGCTGCAAACAGATCGCGGGCCGTGCTAAGCGCCTCGTATTCCGCGCCACGCCGCAGCCGGAACTCCGCTCGTAGCAGGCTCGCGATCACCTCTTCCTGGAGTCTGGCCGCCTTTTCCGAATCGGCCTTGGATATGAGCGCCGCGGCTTCCCTCATCCTTGCATCGGCACCGGAGCGGAGCAATCCATTGACCATGTGGGACAGATTAAAGGCGATCAGGGCGTCCGTGCTGGTGCTTTCCTTATTCCGAGGCGTTGCGGAAAGCAAGCGGGTACACCACGCAGCGAGCCGTGTCTGTGCCTTGGCAAGTTCTTCGTTTCCTGCCCGATTACCTCTATCCGGCCCTTCCTGCCTGATGGTTCGCAATCGCAAGGCCGCTTGGGTCTGCGCGGTCGCGTGCAGTTCGCGAGCCATGACGTCCGCGGCGTCGTTGAACCCAAGCTGAAACACCAGGAGGGCTAGTTCGCGCGCCGCACTATTGACCATGTGGATTGCTAGGGCCGGATCCATTCCGGAGCTTTCTTTGTCGGAAACCGCAGTCAGTTCCCTGAGCATCGAAGCCGCTCGTCTCACATGTTCGTCCGCAATGGCCTGCAAGTCCGAGGAAAGCTGGACCAGCAAAATTGACTGTTCCGTGTCCGAGATATTGTTCGCGGCCAGGTCTTCGACCAGATCGTTCATCTGTCTCCTCAGCACGTTCAGGCGTTTACGCATCAGATCCTGGCGAACCGCTTCCAGTTGGCACGTTTGGATGAACTCGTCATCTGACGGGTTGAGATGGCGGACGAGATCATGTACACCGCGTTCCTCGCGATAGATGGTCCGGATTCGATTGAGCAGGCGAACCTTCAGTTTTTCGATTTGCTTCAGGTAGTCTTCCTTCGACAGGAACTGCACGCGCCGCGCATCCGAGCGCACCCGGTGCGGACCATCCGCGCCTGGATAGCGGTCTGCGAGCTCGATCGCGAAGGAGACGGTGTCGCCGACCGCGAGGTCCGGCAGGGCTTCACGGTACTTCCAGTCGATCTGTTGCTCGCTTCCATCACTCAGCTTCGGTACGGGAAGGGCGACCTTCTCTTCACCGCTCTTGTTGAATCGATAGGAGATGAATGCCTCGCCAATGCCGTGGTCGTCCCGGGCCCGGAAGGCAAAGTCGAGGTTGCGCTCGAGCGTCGCGAACAAGTTTCCGGCGGGGGAGGTGAGATCGACGCTCGGCGCGCGATCGGGCGCCACCTGCAGGTAGTGGCGCGGGCTGGAGAAGGGGAAGCCGTGTTCCTTGTCAACCCATCCGAAACTGTAGGCCCGCGACTCGGTGGCCACCTGCTGCATGGTTACAGAGCGACCGTTCGGACTGATCTTCAATGGGAGTGCCTTCCCATCAGTCTGGCGGAACTCAGCCTTGCTGACCGGACAGTTGAGCGTGAGTTTCCATTTGACGGTGGTCCCTTCGGGCACGGTGATCGTCAGCGCATCCACGGTCTCGACCGGACGCTGGGTGTACTCAGGAAATTCGAGAGACACTTCGGCACGCTCGATCCGTGGCGCCGAGATCACGCGCACGGTTTGCCATGGGCTGCGGGCATCACCGGCAAAAATACGAAAATCGAAGCTGCGGAACAGGGTCTGTGCCTCGTATTCACAAGCGCCGTCGATAACCGCCAGTTTACGTTCCCTCGGCTTTCCTTTACCGGTGCGTAAAATGATCTCAGCGCTATCCGGAATCTCCCCCGAGATGTTGGCGACGACTCTTAACCTCTCTCCCTCCTTCACGATCCACTCGCCATCTTCCACTTCGATCTGTGTGCGCGTCGGGTATTCGATGGATATCCAAGGAGCGAACAGACGCGTCGCGGCCGTATTGAATATAAGGAAATCGAGTGCCGCAAACGCACAAAGGGAGGCCAGCAACAGGCAGCCGAGAAGTCCCGGCGCTCCGATTCGATTGAGAGGGATCACCTCCCCGACATCCACCTCGTTGGCCGCTTCATCAGCCTGCTCGACGGTGCGCGCGGTCATCGCTGTGGACGTTCCGGAGACAGCCTTGGTCCCTGATAGTTGGACACCTGACACCAGCAGGCTCTCAAGGTTTTGATAGTGGTCCTCCACCTTGAGCGCGGTGCGCTGAGAACTGAACCAGGGTTTGAATAAGCGCCAGCCGCACCGCCACGCTTTGATGATAGGAAACACCAACAGCGGAACAAGGATGATTATCCGGACGAACACGGGCAGGCGGATGAACCAGTCGATCGCAAATCCCACGAAGAACAGGATTGCCATCCAGTTGCACAGCGACAGCAAACCCATCGTCAGGTTCATTCCCTGTTCCCTGCGGTGCACCCTGCGGAGGCGCGAAGCGAGCTTGGCCGGTTCGATCATCTTCATCAGCGTAGGTCGTATTTCCTCCGTAGAATCCATTCAATTCCGAGCAGACCGACCAAAAAGAGGGCGACCAGGCTGTTGTCCCACAAGGGGCGATCAGTAAGAACCGTGGTGGTGTGTGGCTCGCGTTTGAGTAATGAGGGAAGTTTCTGGAGCTCCAAGACACTCAGGATTTTCCCGCCGGACAGTTCGGCAATCCGGCGCAGGTGATCGATCTGCATATCGGTGTTGACCAGTTCAGGCCTGATGTCAGCGACCTGAAACTCGATGGAGTTGGAAAGCGGACGATCGTCCGGGTTTGCCTCCACCCTATAGCCGCCCTCATTAGACGGTGAAAAGTAGCCTTCATAAAGTCCGGGGTTCGACTTGTCCGGGCGCAACGTGACGCGCTGAGGATCGCCGGCTGTCCCGTCGGGGTCCAGAGCGCTGACTCCAATTTCAAATCCTGACTGGACGAGCGGTTCGTAGTCGTTGTCGAGCAGGTTCGCGTAGAGCATGACGCGACCATCGACCGGATAGGTGGCGCGATCCGTCTCGAGACGGATCCGTTTATGCTCGCCCATGAGCCGCGACAGGGTGAGGAACTGAACGCACTGGGACCAGACTCGCCAGTGGTACTTGTCGCCGGTTTTGAAGCGCAGCAACCAGAGGCGGTCTGTCGCCATCATCATGCACTTACCGGTCCCGTATCGCTGCCACGCCACCAGCGGGTAACGTTCGGCTCGGGATTGGGTGTCTGAGAGCTCGGCCAGGACTGTCGCTCCGGGGCGCGGAGCGAGCAGCGGCGGGATGCGGTCGAGCGGCGCGACCCGGCTCCAGAGGAGATCGTTCTCGTCACGGTCCGTTTCCAGCGTCATGACGAGACTGCTGCGACCTTCGGGCGTGAGCACCGGATAAACGCTCTCATCGATATCTTCCCATTCGGCATCGGGGTCGAATTCGACGGGCAGCATGCGTTCGATCGGCGTGTCGGCGTAACTGGCGGGCGCAAATCTGGCGCCGCAGAGCATGAGCAATGATCCACCGCGCTCTCGAACCAATTCCTCCAAGCGCAGGAATGCTTCCGTCGAGAAGAACGCAGAATCGACGTCGCCAAGAATCACCAAGTCATAGGAGAATGCTTCTTCGCGGTCTTCCGGGAACGTCGCGATGTATTCGGACGAGCTCTGCGCCAGTTCCGGTTGGGAGCGTGTGCCGATGAGGGTTGCGTTGATGCGGGGGTCACGCTTCAGCATGGCGCGCAGATAACGGAACTCCCAGCGGGCGCTGCCTTCGATGCAGAGTACGTTGATCTTCTCGTTCACCACCCTGACGCTACGCTTCACTAGGTTGTTCGCCGCGGTCGCCTCGTCGGAAAACGCTTCGATCTCGATACCGATTCGCGCCGCGCCTCTCTCGGCGACGTCGACGTTAAAGAAAATCTCTTCGGACTGCAGACCCCCTTCGAACGACACTGTCTGCCGGGAGACCCCTCGCCCGTTGAGACTCACCGTTAGGTCGGCGGTGCGTTTTTCGTAGCCCTTTGATTGCAGTTGGACATGGACGGGTACTTTGTCGCCCGTGAAGGCGACGTCCTGCATGATTACGTTGCGGATAGAGACATCATCGGGGTCGGGGATTCCCACCGGGACGGTATAAACCGGGATGCCACGGGTGCCGAGATCACGGACCACGGCCTCGGTGCGACGTGTCGAGGTGTCCAGCCCATCCGAAAGCAAGACCACGCCGGCGAGGAGCGCGCCTCGTTCTGCCTTCGCCAGCGCCTCGAGTGCCCCTCCGATTGATGTTTCCGGGCTGTCGGCTCGCAGTTTCGCCAGCGACTTTTTGATTCCGCTATCGTCCTCGCTCAGTCGTTGCAAGGTTTCGCCGAAGGCGTGGTAACTGACGTCGAGATCTTCGGTTATCGATCCGAGCATCTCTCCCGCGGACTTCGAAAGGAGACCGGTTGCGAGATCGAGACGCGAGGCCGAAGCGATTGCCTCACGCTGCTTGACGTCGAGACCTGTAGCGCTGCGCTTCACGTCCTCCGGCGTCGAAGAGAGCGGTAGGATCCCTATCGCCACCGCTGCCTCGCCGATATCTTCGGAGTGCTTTCGTTGGTCTTTGACGGCCATGCTCTGAGAAACGTCGACCAGAACCGGCAAGCGACGTTTCTCGGTGTGCGTCTGCTTGACTGTCGCGGTTGGTTCAAACAGGACGGCCACGATCAAGCACAATGCCAGCAGCCTGAAAAAGGCCAGCACCATGCGAATCATGAACGGTAATCCCTGTCGCCCGCGATAGAGGAAGACGGTCAAAGCAAAGGCGGCGAAAAAGGTCGAGATCACGACAGTCGTCGAGACCGGTCGCGCCCAGAAAAGCTGTTCGATCTGCCCGTCGGTGAAAATAAAGGCCAGCATCTATGCGTTCTCCGGATTCGCCGCGACGGGCGGGGTTGAGTTTGATTTCGCAGCCGACCACTTCGGTATGATACCCGCAAGCAGGCTTTCGATGACCAGCAGTCCGAGGACAGACAGCAGGAGCAGGAACCAGAACGATCGCCCGCTCCGCGATTGCTCAACGGCGTCGAGCAGGTCTGTTTCGGACTGAGCTACCACGATATTCGTCCCCTCGAATCGGCGAACCACCTCTGTCGCGGTCTGACTGCCGACGTCCGATTCCTGGGTGTCGGCATTAACGGCTACCGGTATGCCGGGTGCTTGAAGACTTACGCGTGCGAGATAGAACCCGGATTCTCCGGCGTTGTCCAACAGAGCCACATACTGATTGCGATGCTCGAGGACGGGGACGGTGATGGTGTCGCCTGACGGCGTGTCGAATACGGCATCGCTGGCATCGGGTTGATCGACGTAGGAAAGGGAGAGGGAATCGCCTACAAGGCGTGGTATCTCGAATTCGCGCGAGGTGAGATAAGTCACCATCTGCTGTAGAACCATGGGGAAAACCGGTGTGAGCGCCATGTTGTTCCAAGCGGAATCTGCAGAGGTGGTGAACATGAACACCTGTCCGCGCCCGACCGGGTGTTCCATGAGTACGGGGGCAGCCGTGCCCGCGAGTGAGAGGATCGTCGAGCTGCTGGGGGCGGGTTTGACCTGCAATACCTTGCGTAGTCGCGTCTCGCTAAGCAAATCTTCCGGCAGGGAGCGCAGCGGCCGGCACACAGGGTGGTCGGGGACGGTCGGGTCGAGCGGTCTGCCCACCCCGAGAGCATCGCTGGTATTGATGGTTTGCTCGATCAGCGCCGGGAGCAGAGATAGCCCGTCGAGCGCCGAACGTTTGTTCCATGAGGCTGCATCGACGTGGTCGCCTGCGAACCAGATCAGGCCGTTGCCGGCACGGACGTAGCTTTCGAATGCAAGGGCTTGCTCTGGTGTAATGTCGGGTACGTTTTGAAGAATCACGACATCGAAGTTCGCCAAGTCTTTGCTTGGCAGGTCGATCCAGGGCACCGATTGAACCGAGAAATTCTCCTGACTCGAATCGCCACCGCGCGCTCGAAGCGCCGCCTCGATGAAGCTGCCTGAACTGCCGGACTCACCTTCCACGCTCAGCACGGAAACCTTATCGCGGATAATCGCCACTGTGCGGCGAGTGTTATCCTCGGTCAGCGCGTCCTGCTCGAGCTCAGCGCTGACTCGCACCGGACCGGCATTGCGAAAATGGACGAACAGCGAAACGGTCTCGGAAGCTCCCGGAGCAATCGCGGGAATCGTCTTGGTGTCGACCGTGATGTCGTTGGTCAGGCCCTTGACTTGAACGTTCGTGACAGCGCTTATCCCGCAGTTGCGCACCGTCGCGCGATATCGAGCCACCGTGTTCTCACGAAGCACGCCTGAGACGAGTTCGAGGCTGGTAATCGCCAAGTTCTCGTTTCCGCCGAGCACGGGAACGATGGTCGTCGAGGCGCTCTCGGCCAGATTCTCAAACGCCGCGCCCAGCCACGCGGGTTGCTCCTCCCAATCGCTTGCCTGCATATCGGTCACGAGGAAAATTTGCTTCTGCGGCGCCTCCATCGACTCGGCCAGAGCCTTCAATTTTTTTGGAACGCTGTCGAGGTCGAGCGATTCCGGTCTAACCTGCTCAGACGAAAGCAGCTCGTCGAACTTCCCCGCATCGAAGGCCATGTTGCGCGCCAGCACCCGTTGCTCGGCGCCAAGCAGAACCAGGCAGACCGGATCCCCCGGATGGATATTCTCCGTGATCACCTCGATCTTTTCGATCGCCCGTTCGAAACGTGTGGCCGTGCCGTCGCTGTGCGCCATGCTGTAAGATGCGTCGAGCGCGATGACGACGCCCGTTCGCCTCTCTCCGATGCCCGAGGGCACCTCTCCTGGGTCTTTCATGAACGGTTTTGCGAGAGCAGCCACCAACAGCAGAATCGCAAGACAGCGGACGCACAGCAGAATAAAATCCTTCAGCCGGAGTTGCCGTGATCGAATCCGAACGCTACGTTTAAGGAACTGCATGGCGGCCCAATCGGTCCGCTTTACTTGTTGGCGGTTGAGCAGATGAGCCAGAATCGGCAAGGCGACCCCAAGTGCCGCCAGAAGAAGGAGTGGATTGAGGAAGCTCATGATCCGGCTCTACCGGTCGATCCATTCATCAGGGATTCGCGCTGATGAAAGAATTCGTTCAGGAAAACGTCGAGAGGCCTTGACGTATCAACGAGAGCATAGTCGACCTGACTGGCCATGCATCCGTCACGAAAGGCGGTGAGGTACTCGTTCAAGTTTGCAAGATAATCTTCTTTGATTCGTTCTGGTTGGGTAATCAAGGGTTCTTCCCCCTCCAACCCGTCGAATTGCCAAGTTCCCTCAAAGGGAAACTCCAGTTCGTGAGGATCCAGAGTATGCAAGACCATGACGTTGTGCCCGGCGAACCTGAGGTGCTCGAGGCCAGCGAGTACGTCATTCACGTCGGAAAGGAAATCGGAAAGAACGATCACGAAGGATCGTCTCTTCATCATCAGGGCGATGTCGTGCAATTGCTTGGCGATGGCCGTTTTTGGGGTCGGCTTGGCATCCTTGAGCAGTTGGTCCATCTGAAGGAGTAAGCCCATCGTGGATCGGGGGGGCAAGTAGGCCCTTACCTTGGAGTCGAATACGGAAAGTCCGACTGAATCCCTCTGTTTCAGAACAAGGTAGGCGAGAGATGCGGCAAGGAACTTGGCGTATTCCAGTTTACTTATCTTGCCGGATCCGTAGGTCATGGACGAACTCGAATCAATCAGTACGTGACAGTCAAAATTGGTCTCGGCCTCGTAAAGTTTGGTGTAGTAACGATCGGAACGCCCGTACACCCGCCAGTCGATCGTTCGTAAGGAATCGCCGGGGACGTATTGTCGGTGATGGGCGAACTCCGTGCTGAACCCGCGCAACTGGCTGCGGTGACTCCCCACGCGCAATCCTTCGACGACTTCGCGCGCAACGAGCTCGAGGTCCCCCAGTTGCTGAAGAACCTCGGGATCGAGGTATTTGGTTTTCGGAAAGTGCTCGGACATCTATCCGCTCAACCGACTTTTTCTTTGTAGAGATCTTCGTTAGCCGGAATTTCCTCGATCAGTTTCTCGATCAAGGAATCGGAAGTCATTCCTTCTGATCTCGCGGCAAAACTCGGAATGATGCGGTGCCTGAGAATAGGCAGGCAAACCTCCCGGACGTCATCGGTTGAAACATGGCAGCGTCCACGCAGGGCGGCCCGCGCCTTGCCGGCAAGAATGAGATTGAGCGATGCACGTGGTCCGGCACCCCATGACATTAACTTTTTAACGAATTCCGGAGCGTCCGGTTCGTCGGGTCGAGTTGCTCGAACCAATGCTGCGGCGTATTCGAAAACGTGATCCGCCACCGGGATTCTCCTGACCAGACGCTGGAATTCGATGATAGTCTTGGCGTCCACGACCTCTTTCAACTCAGGTTCCTCGTCGTTCGTGACGCTCCGCATGACGTTCAGTTCCTCCTCCTTGCTGGGATACTTGACCATGATGTTGAAAAGAAAACGGTCGAGTTGGGCTTCCGGCAAAGGGTAGGTTCCCTCCTGCTCGATCGGGTTCTGGGTGGCAAGAACGAAGAACGGTGCGTCGAGTTTGTAATCCTCGCCACCCGAAGAGATTCTCTTTTCCTGCATCGCTTCCAAAAGAGCCGCTTGCGTCTTGGGGGGCGTACGGTTGATTTCATCGGCGAGCAAAAGGTTGGTGAAGACGGGGCCTTTCTGGAACTTGAACATTCGTTGGTGGGTTTCGGGATCTTCCTGTAGCAATTCTGTTCCAGTAATGTCGGAAGGCATCAAGTCGGGCGTGAACTGGATACGCTTGAAAGACATGGACATCGTTTCGGCAAGAGAGCTAACGAGCAACGTCTTGGCCAATCCGGGAACACCTACCAGCAGACAGTGCCCACGGGAAAATATGGCAATCATCATCTCGTCGATCACGTCGTCCATTCCGACGATCGTCTTGCGTAGTTCGGATACGATTGAATCCCTTGCTTTGCCGAGTTTCTCAACCGCCTTTGCGTCATCAGTCTTCTTGCTCATAAGTTGTTCTTTTTTGGTGTTGTTTCGAAGTGGTTTAAAAATGAAAGAATGTCCGTATTGGAAGCTCTCTTGGCACCATCATTAAGAAAGCTTTTGTCACCTGTTTTGAATCGTGTTGTCTAGCATACGAAATTGCTTAATTTAAAATTGCTTCTATCCCTTGATCTATGGATTACGACATGTTTCGATAACTTTGTGATTTCAAATATGTGTTTGCTTGATTTTACTATAGTCCGAGAGGCTCTTCAGTTACCCTTTTCCCCAGCCTTTACAAACCATTTCTTCTTGAAAACTATCCTTTTTTGAAGAAGGTTGTGCGGCACCATGGCTCTGCACTTTCTCTCACACGCCCAGCAACTCGCGGCGCATCTGCGTTCTGAGATCCTGCATGGCAAGTGGAACGGTAGCATGCCGGGAATCCTGCGGTTGGAGGAGGAGTTGGGCGTCAATCGAAATACGATCGACGCCGCGCTGAAGTTGCTGGAGCAGGATGGGGTGCTGAAAGGGCAGGGGGCGGGTCGCAAGCGCCGAATCGTGCTACGGGAGAATCATGAATCTTCTGCACTGCGGGTGGCGATCCTGGCCTACAAGCCTAGGGAGGGGTCAGCGACTTACATGAACGAACTCTATCATCTCCTGATCGAAGCCGGCCATACGCCTTTCTTTACTCTCAAATGTCTGAGCGATTTGGGGATGGATGTGAAACGGATCGCCCGCATGGTGAATCAGACCCAAGCAGACGCCTGGGTGGTTTGCGCCAGCTCGCACGAGGTGCTGACCTGGTTTGCCCAGCAAAAAGCGCCAGCTTTCGCCATGTTTGGGCGCCACGTCAGCGTTCCCATCGCAGCCGTGGGACCCGATAAGATTCCCGCTATTGCCAAGGCCACTCGGCGGTTGCTCGAGCTCGGTCATAGGGCAATCTCCTTCCTGTGCCATCGGCAGTTCGGGTTGCCGCAACCCGGGGGAGTCGCGCGGGCTTTTCTTGCTGAGTTAGAGGCCGCCGGTATCAAGGTTGGCGACTTCAACCTTCCCGACTTAAAGTGGACTAGCGAGGGATTCGCTGTACAGCTTGACTCGTTGTTTAGCTATACGCCCCCAAGCGCGTTGATCCTCGATACACCGCATCTTTACTGCGCGGCGATGCACTTTCTCGCCGAGCGTGGCCTGCGCGTGCCGCATGACGTGTCTTTGATCTGCACTGACGCTAACAGTAGTTTTATCTGGAGTGAACCATCCGTCGCCCACATCCGCTGGGACTACCGCCCGGTGATCCGTCGCATCGTGCGCTGGTCGAACAATGTTAGCCGTGGCAAGGATGATAAACGGAAAACACTGACCAAGGCGGAGTTCATCGATGGCGGAACGATCGGACCGCCAAGCCCAAGATAAAGAATACTAAGTTAACCGAATTGAGTCGCGATTAAAAAAA
>Ga0315320_10005030_pt1 | contig 10851 bp, 6 predicted proteins | sample M140m21515metaG_FD_203458 | JGI IMG/M metagenome (GOLD analysis project Ga0315320, IMG submission 203458) | Ammonia-oxidizing marine archaeal communities from Monterey Bay, California, United States - M1 40m 21515 | ecosystem: Environmental > Aquatic > Marine > Coastal | place: USA: California...
TCCTCAAGTTGGTATTCTAAAAAGCCAATGCGATCTGCTCGGTCTTTTTGACTGGCTAGCAGCGCGCTCTGCTTGGCTTGTAATGCTGACCAGGCCTCGAATAACGCGGCAACACTTTCAGCAAGCGGCGTCGCGGCTGCGAATTCGTCGAGCAGCTGGCGCTGACTGTCGCGCTTGAGTAGGGCCTGGTGCTCGTGCTGGGCGTGAATGTCCAGCAGGGACTCGCTGAATGACTTGAGCTGGGACAGCGTCATCGGCGTGCCATTGATGAAGGCCCTGCTAGGGCCTTCGGTGTTAATGATGCGTCGAACCACGACTTCCGAATCGCTGTTGTCGACGTCATGTTCGGCAAGCCAGGCGCGAGCAAGGGGCGCTTGGTCGAGCAAAAAGATACCGCAGAGCTCTGCCTTGTTTGATGCTTGACCGACGAGGTGGGATTCAGCTCTTTGGCCCATTAATAATGCCAGGCCATCGACAACCAATGATTTGCCAACGCCAGTCTCGCCCGTGACCACCGTCATGCCGGGCGCAATCTCGATGCTGATCGAATCGACAACGGCGAGATTTTTAATGGATAAATGCGTGAGCATGGCGACGATTGTTATCGATTTGGGTTTGAGTTGAAATGGTAGTCAAATGTACCCAGAAAATACATGGATACATTCCTTTTATCTTCGCTTTTTTTACCTGAGGGTTGCGGCTATATTGTCCGACTAAGCGGGTCGATTGGTTAATGGAACGATCAAAGTGATTACAGCAAAATCGCAAAATTTATTACGCACGATCGTCGAAAACTATATCGCCGAAGGGCAGCCAGTTGCCTCGGCGCGCCTTGCAGCCGCCGGGGTCTCGATGAGTCCAGCCTCGATTCGATTCATGATGGCCGAGTTGGAAGAGCAAGGATATTTGAAATCGCCTCACACGTCTGCCGGGAGAATCCCGACCGAGCAAGCGTACCGGTTTTTCGTCGATTCGCTCATCCAAGTAGAGCCGCTTGGGGCTGAAGACCTTTTTCGGTTGTCGCTTTCATTGGATCCTGATATGACCGCGTCAGAGTTGATTCAATCAGCTTCGGGCTTGTTGTCTGAAGTGACCCAGCTCGCAGGGTTGGTTACAGTGCCGCGGCCGAGTCAGTTAAAACTCAAGCACATCGAGTTCCTGTTGTTATCTCCGGGTCGTGTGCTGGCGATTCTTGTGCTCAATGACCATGAGGTTGAAAACCGCGTCATTCATATCGAGCACGCCTATTCAGAAATTGAGCTTAAGGAAATTTCTAATTTTTTAAATGCGCACTACGCGGGGAAAAGCCTGACGAAAATCCGGGCGGAGTTGGTTGGCTCGATGAAGGGTGACCGCGTGCAAATGAATCAATTAATGCAGCGAACCCTCGACGTCGCAGATCAAATACTCGACCCGGCAGACAACGGCGATTTTGTCGTTGCAGGTCAAGAAAATTTATTAGACGGCGACCAAACCCAAAGGCTTCAGGATCTTCGCGGTTTGTTCAAAGCGTTTTCATTAAAAGGCGATATCCTTCATGTCCTAGACCGTTGCATGGAGTCTGATGGTATTAAGCTCTTTATCGGGCAGGAGTCGGGGTATGAATTGCTCGGTGATTGTAGTCTCGTGACTTCACCCTACCAAGTTGCGGGTGAGTGTGTCGGTGTGCTCGGCGTGATCGGGCCAACTCGAATGGCTTATGATCGCATCATCCCCATTGTGGATGCGACAGCCAGAATGTTAACGGCTGCGATGGACATCTCCGAGCGGTAGTGCCTTGCCGAACTTCCTCAGGGAGATTCCCGCTGGGGGCAGCATAATTTTTGAAAACCCCCTTGAATTTGATCAATTGAACCCCAATATGGCTACCTATTACGGGGAAGAATTCAATATGACGAACTCAAACGAAACGTCTCCAGAGCACAGCGAAGATCAAGCTGAGATTGCTCCGAGCGAGACCCAAGGGTCCGAAGACAGCGCGCTGCAAGAACCGCTCGAGACATTAATTGATGCGGAAGCTGTAGACCCACTGCTTGACCTTCAGGCGGAAGCCGATAAAGCGCGAGACCAAGCGCTGCGTGCTGAGGCTGAAATGCAAAATCTTAGGAAGCGTGCCGAGCGAGATGTGCAGAACGCGCATAAGTTCGGGGTTGAGCGTCTCATTCAGAACCTGCTGCCAGTGTTGGACAGCTTAGAAAAAGCAATCGAGACCAGTCTTCAGGCGGAAACCCCTGAGGATGACCCCCAACTTGAGGGTCTAAAGCTGTGTTTTAAGTTGTTTACGGATGTGTTCGAAAAAGAAGGTGTGCAGATGTTGGATCCATTGGGGCAGGCTTTCGACCCCAATGTTCACGAAGCGCTGTCATTGATTGAAAATCCGGATATGGAGCCCAATTCGGTCATGGCAGTCATCCAAAAGGGCTATCGGTTGCATGAGCGATTGGTCCGGCCTGCTATGGTGATCGTATCCAAACCCCCTGCAGGTGCTTGAAAAAAAATTGAACGGCCTCATTGAGGAGGCATGAATTAAAGATTGGGCAGTGGTGCCCGAGCGAATGGAGAAGAAAAATGGCTAAAATAATTGGGATTGACCTTGGAACCACGAACAGCTGTGTTGCGGTATTGGACGGTGGGGCATCAAAAATTATCGAGAACTCAGAAGGCGATCGCACGACACCGTCTGTGGTTGCCTATACAGATGATGACGAAACCTTGGTTGGCCAGTCTGCCAAGCGGCAAGCTGTTACGAACCCGAACAATACGCTGTTTGCGATCAAGCGGTTGATTGGCCGTCAGTTTGAAGATGAGGTGGTCCAGCGCGATATCAAGATGGTGCCTTACGGGATTGTCAAAGCAGACAATGGCGATGCTTGGGTGAAAGTTAAAAATGATCGGTTAGCCCCACCTCAGGTTTCTGCTCAGATCCTCATGAAGATGAAGAAGACGGCTGAGGATTTCTTGGGCGAGACGGTGACCGAGGCGGTCATTACGGTGCCGGCTTATTTTAATGATTCCCAGCGTCAAGCAACCAAAGACGCCGGGCGAATCGCGGGTCTAGACGTAAAGCGAATTATCAATGAACCAACGGCTGCCGCGCTAGCGTACGGTATGGACAAGGCGCCTGGGGATTCGACCATTGCGGTATATGATCTTGGGGGCGGCACCTTTGACATATCTGTGATTGAAATCGCGGATGTTGATGGAGAAAAGCAATTTGAAGTGCTCTCAACCAATGGCGACACCTTCTTGGGTGGTGAAGACTTCGACATGCGTATTATTGATTACTTGGTTGAGGCGTTTAAAAAAGAACAAGGGATGGATCTCAGTCAGGACTCGTTAGCGCTACAGCGATTAAAAGAAGCCGCCGAAAAAGCCAAGATCGAGTTGTCTAGTTCTAGCCAGACAGAAATTAATTTGCCTTATATTACCGCCGATGCGAGTGGTCCAAAGCACTTGGTGTTGAAGATCACCCAAAGCAAGCTGGAATCCTTGGTGGAGGATTTGGTCGATCGAACGCTCGAGCCACTTCGAGTCGCTTTGAAAGATGCGAGTATGTCTATTTCAGATATCGACGATATTATTCTCGTAGGTGGCCAGACCCGGATGCCGTTGGTTCAGCGTAAGGTAAAAGAGTTCTTCGGAAAAGACGCGCGTAAGGATATCAATCCCGACGAAGCGGTAGCGATGGGTGCGTCAATTCAAGCTGCTGTCTTGGCCGGTGATGTCAAAGACGTTTTGCTGCTGGACGTGACGCCTTTGTCGTTAGGGATCGAGACCATGGGCGGCGTCATGAGTTCTTTAATTGAGAAAAATACGACGATCCCAACTCGAAAGTCTCAGGTTTTTTCGACGGCTGAAGACAACCAGCCTGCAGTCACGATCCACGTGTTGCAAGGTGAACGTAAACAGGCTGGGCAGAACAAGTCCTTGGGTCAGTTTGACCTGTCCGATATTCCGCCCTCTCCGCGCGGCACGCCCCAGATTGAGGTCAGCTTTGATTTGGATGCGAATGGCATTTTAAATGTTTCGGCCAAGGATAAGGCAACCGGTAAAGAGCAGTCGATTGTCATCAAGGCCAGTAGCGGGTTATCGGATGAAGAAGTGGATCAGATGATTCGGGATGCGGAAGCCCACGCTGAAGATGATAAAAAGTTTGAGTCCATGGTGGCGGCGCGCAATACCGCAGACGGCATGATTCACGCGACCCGAAAGACTTTGGAAGAAGCGGGCGATGAAGCTTCAGAGGCTGAGCGAGCGGAGATTGAAACCGCCATTTCTGAACTTGAAGCAGCACTGAAGGACTCAGATCTCGAAGCGATTGACGCGAAAACGCAGAAGCTGACCGAAGTGTCACAAGGCCTGGCGCAAAAGATGTACGCCAAGCAAGCTGAAGCTGCGCAACCCGGCGCGGATGCTGAGGCCAGCAGCGGTGGTGCTGAGGGCAACGATGATGCCGTCGATGCCGAATTCGAGGAAGTAAAGGACGAGAAGTAGACTTGTCGTTCTTTTTTATACTCTCCCTAGGATCAGGCATATAGGTTATGGCGAAGCGCGATTATTACGAGGTCCTAGGGGTTGCCAAAAGCGCCTCTGAGCAGGAAATTAAAAAGGCTTATCGCCGTTTGGCGATGAAGCATCACCCTGATCGCAATGAGGGGAATGTCGAGGCCGAGGAAAAGTTTAAAGAGGCAAGTGAGGCGGCTGAAGTCTTACTCGATGCTGAAAAGCGATCGACCTTTGATCAATACGGACATGCTGCTTTTGAAGGCGGCGGTGGCCGTGGTGGATTCGGAAACTCCGGTAACTTCGGCTCAATTTTTGAAGATGTCTTTGGTGATATTTTCTCAGGGGGGCGAGGTCAGAGTCAGGTGCATCGAGGCTCTGATCTAAAGTATATTTTGGATATTACGCTTGAAGAAGCGGTCCGAGGAACCAATCCTAAAATTAAAATTCCGACCTTGGTCGAATGTATGTCCTGCCTGGGATCAGGCGCGAAGGCTGGTACCAAGCCAATGGCTTGCGTCCAGTGCGGCGGTTCCGGTCAGATTACCGCGCGGCAGGGGTTTTTCTCGCTCCAGCAAACCTGTCCACGATGTCGGGGTCAGGGCAAAATAATCTCGGATCCTTGTCCACCTTGTCGCGGTCAGGGTCGGGTAGAAGAGCAGAAAACCTTATCGGTTAAGGTGCCGCCTGGGGTCGACACGGGCGACCGCATTCGACTATCAGGACAAGGTGAAGCTGGCGCCAATGGGGGACCAGCGGGTGATTTGTACGTTCAAATGAATGTCCGTGAGCATCCAATTTTTACACGAGATGGGGCAGACCTTTATTGTGAAGTGCCGATTAGCTTCGTGAATGCAGCCCTTGGCGAGCAGCTGGAAATACCGACTTTGGAAGGTAAAGTCAGTCTTAAAGTCCCCGCTGAAACCCAAACAGGTAAGCTGTTTCGGTTGAAAGGAAAAGGGGTGGATATGTCTCAGATCCGTGGCGGCGGGCTCGGAGACTTGTATTGTAAAATTGTGGTCGAGACCCCTGTTAATTTGAGCGATCACCAGAAAGCGCTTCTTCGAGAATTTGCTGGCGATCAAGACGCGTCCCAGTCGCCAAAATATGCATCTTGGCTGGATGGGGTAAAACGATTTATTGACGCCCTTAGAGATTAACTGATCGAGCTCAGCCCTGTGCGTTGCGCTTTGGAGAAACCGATGTCGATGAAGGTGGCGATCGCAGGAATAGCGGGTCGTATGGGGCGAACACTTGCTGAAATGGTGCACGCAGCTGGTGATTTAGAGCTGGTGGGTGGTCTCGAGCGCACAGGCTCGCCTTGGCTCGGGCAGTCTATTGAGGCTGGGTTATCCCTGCCTTCTGCAACGGGCGCAATCATTGACGATATTGCGGCACTACCTGAGTTTGATGTGCTATTGGACTTCACAACAACGCAATCAACCCTTGCGCATTTGGCAACCTGCCTGACGCGTGGCACGGCGATGGTGATTGGAACCACCGGTTTTACAGCCGATGAAATGATGAAGATTGAGCAGGCATCGACGCATATTACGATTGTTCACGCTCAGAACTACTCCGTCGGATTGACGCTTTTACTAGATCTTGTTCAGCAAACGAGCTCAAAGGTGGGTGCCGAGGCTGACGTCGAGATCCTCGAATGGCACCATAATCAAAAGGTTGATGCGCCATCGGGCACGGCTTACGCTTTGTTACAGGCGGTTAAAGCGGGCAGGCAAAATGCAAGTGGCTCAATCGTTCATGGTCGCGAGGGCCTGGTAGGTGCGCGACCATCGGGTGAGATTGGGCTGCATGCCATTCGCGGCGGTGACATTATTGGCGAGCATCAGGTTTTGTTTGCGATGAATGGCGAGAGAATTGAGTTGACCCATCGCGCCGCCAGTCGGTCAAACTTTGCTGAAGGCGCCTTGCGGGCCGCTCGGTGGGGTATTGCGGGCGGTGCGGCAGGCCTTTTTGATATGCGAGATGTACTGGGGTTAGATCCCGCGCCGAGCGATTGATATACCCGGATGAAAATTGGTTGGCGGCTCAGATAACATTGGCGTCAAAACCCTTTCTGCATTAGAATACGCGCTTAAGATGACCGATTAAAGATCCCTAAAAAGCGAGAATGGAATGTCCATCTCGCTTTTTTTTGGGCCACTATTTTATGCGGGGGGAACAGCCTTGGCGGCAAAAGCAATTCTGGCACTTGCGAGCGGCGACGTTTTTACGGGCCGCTCGATCGGCGCACTTGGGCGCAGCACGGGTGAAGTGGTGTTCAACACAGCCATGACGGGCTATCAGGAGATCTTGACGGATCCCTCCTATGCGCGGCAAATGGTTACGTTAACGCACCCCCACATTGGTAATACTGGATGCAATGCCGAAGATTTTGAGTCCGAGGTGGTGCATGCCGCCGGATTGATCGTGCGAGACCTGCCCTTGGTCGCAAGTAGTTGGCGTAAAGAAGAAGGCTTATCCGAATTTCTGGCGCGACATGGCACGGTTGCAATATCGAACATCGATACCCGTGCGCTCACCCGCATATTACGATCAAAAGGATCCCAGAATGCGTGTTTGGTAGCAGCCGATGAGCTCAGTGATGAGGACGTGGCGGCGGCGCTGCAGGCCGCAACTGCTTTCCCGGGGCTGAAGAACATGGACTTGGCGAGCTCTGTCAGCACCCAAAGCGCCTACCAATGGTCGCAACCTTCATGGGAGGGTCTGACCAAAGGTGCGCAGCAAAACGATGGAGCTTTCCACGTGGTGGCCTTTGACTTCGGCGTTAAACGCAATATTTTAAGAATGCTCGTTGATCGGGGCTGTCGCCTGACGGTCGTGCCGGCAACGACCAGTGCCGAAGCTGCAATGGCGATGGCGCCAGATGGGATCTTCTTATCCAACGGCCCCGGCGATCCAGAGCCATGCGGTTATGCCATCGAGGCCATTAAAACGCTTTTGGAAGCCGAGATCCCGATGTTCGGTATTTGCCTAGGGCATCAGTTACTAGGGCTCGCCGCTGGCGCAAAGACACAAAAGATGGGTCACGGTCATCATGGCGCCAACCATCCTGTGCAAGATCTTAAAACGGGCGTGGTTATGATTACCAGTCAGAATCATGGATTTTGCTTGGATGAGACCCAGCTCTCGGATCAAATTGAGGTTACCCATCGCTCCTTGTTCGATGGAACAGTCCAAGGCGTACGTCATAAAACTGCGCCAGCATTTGGGTTTCAAGGCCATCCGGAGGCCAGTCCGGGTCCCCATGACGTGGCGCCGCTCTTTGACCAATTTATAAAGAGCATGACTAAGAGGGTTGGGTAGATGCCAAAACGAGCCGATATTAAGAGTGTCCTGATTATTGGTGCTGGACCGATTGTCATTGGGCAAGCCTGTGAGTTTGATTACTCGGGTGCCCAAGCGTGCAAAGCGTTGCGAGAAGAAGGCTATCGGGTGATTTTGGTGAACTCAAACCCTGCGACCATTATGACCGATCCGGCAACAGCCGATGCGACCTATATCGAGCCCGTAACCTGGCAGGTTGTTGAACGGATTATTGCGATCGAGCGACCGGATGCGCTGCTACCCACGATGGGCGGACAAACCGCGCTCAATTGTGCTTTAGATCTTGCGCGTGAGGGCGTGCTTGAGCGTTTCGGTGTTGAGTTGATTGGCGCGACCAAAGAGGCCATTGATAAAGCGGAAGATCGACAGCTATTTGGTCAGGTGATGAAGTCAATTGGTTTAGAAACGCCGAGGAACGGGATTGCCCATTCTCTTGAAGAGGCCAAGCAGGTCCAGGCCAGTTTAGGGTTTCCTTGTGTGATTCGACCAAGCTTCACCTTGGGTGGGAGCGGCGGTGGCGTGGCTTATAACGCCGAAGAGTTCATCGAGATTTGTACGCGTGGGCTTGATTTGTCGCCGACCAACGAGTTGTTGATCGATGAGTCCTTGCTGGGCTGGAAAGAGTTTGAAATGGAGGTGGTTCGAGATCGAGACGACAATTGCATCATCGTTTGTTCGATAGAGAACTTCGACCCAATGGGGGTTCACACGGGTGACTCGATTACCGTGGCTCCGGCCCAAACCCTGACTGATAAAGAATATCAACGCATGCGGAATGCCTCCATTGAGGTTCTGCGAGCTATTGGTGTTGAAACGGGTGGCTCAAACGTTCAGTTCGGCGTGAGTCCAGTTGACGGTCGGATGGTTGTGATTGAGATGAACCCTCGGGTGTCGAGATCATCGGCCTTGGCCTCAAAAGCCACCGGATTTCCGATTGCGAGGATTGCGACCAAGTTGGCCATTGGATACACCTTGCCTGAATTGGCGAATGAGATTACAGGTGGCGTGACGCCAGCCTCCTTTGAGCCGGCAATTGATTATATTGTCACCAAGATTCCGAGATTCACCTTTGAAAAGTTTCCAGAAGCGGATAACACCCTCACGACTCAGATGAAGAGTGTGGGCGAAGTCATGGCAATGGGGCGTACTTTCCAAGAATCAGTCCAAAAAGCGCTACGGGGCTTAGAGGTTGGGATTAACGGTTTTTCACCCGTGGTTGATTTGACCGATGAGGGCGCCTTGAGCTTGATACAGCATGAGCTTCGAGTGCCGGGTGCTGAACGAATTTTGTATGTTGCTGATGCCTTTCGGTTTGGGTTGTCTTTGCCGGAGGTTGCAGAGCTTTCAAGTATTGATCCTTGGTTTCTTTCGCACATTGGGTTTCTGATCGAGCAAGAGCAGCAACTCAATGGCAAGACGCTCGGGGATTTAGACTTCGCGTCGCTCTTTGAGTTGAAGCGGCAAGGCTTTTCCGATAGCCGGCTGGCGGAATTACTGAAGGCTAATGAGACAGATGTTCGGTCAACGCGCTTGGGGTTGGGGATAAAGCCGGTCTATAAGCGGGTGGATAGCTGCGCAGCAGAGTTTGCATCCCCCACAGCATACTTGTACTCGACCTATGAAACGGTGTGTGAAGCGGCGCCTTCAAATCGTGAAAAGATCATGGTTCTGGGTGGTGGTCCAAATCGAATCGGCCAGGGCATCGAGTTCGATTATTGTTGTGTTCACGCGGCACTCGCCATGCGAGAAGACGGTTACGAAACCATTATGGTCAATTGTAATCCAGAGACGGTTAGCACTGATTTTGACACTTCCGATCGGCTCTATTTCGAGCCGTTGACCCTCGAAGATGTCTTGGCAATCGTCGAGATTGAGCAGCCGAAGGGCGTTATTGTTCAATTTGGGGGGCAAACCCCTCTGAAGCTTGCGCGCGATCTGGAAGCGGCCGGGGTTCAAATTATTGGCACCTCGCCAGATGCAATCGATATGGCGGAAGATCGTGAGCGGTTCCAGCAAATGCTCCATCAGCTAGAATTAAAACAACCGGCTAATCGAATCGTACGAACGGTAGAGGAGGGTTTGGTTGGTGCCGCAGAGATCGGGTACCCCTTGGTGGTACGACCTTCCTATGTGCTGGGCGGGCGGGCGATGGAGGTGGTTCATAAGGCAAGTGAGCTCGAGCAATATTTAAAAAACGCGGTGGTTGTCACGCCTGATTCGCCGGTACTCCTAGATCGATTTTTAGATCTCGCAATTGAGGTTGATGTCGATGCGGTGTGTGACGGCGAGCAAGTTGTGATCGGCGCGGTGATGCAGCATATCGAACAGGCTGGGGTTCATTCGGGCGATTCGGCGTGCTCACTGCCGCCTTACAGTTTGAGTGACGATCTGATTGAGGAAATTGAGAAGCAGGTTGTCGCAATGGCGATGGCCTTAGGGGTTGTCGGGTTGATGAATGTCCAGCTTGCCGTCCAGGCCGGTCAAATTTTTGTTCTAGAGGTAAATCCTCGTGCCTCCAGAACCGTTCCCTTTGTTTCAAAATGCATCGGTCGGTCTTTAGCGAAGATTGCGGCGCGGTGCATGGCCGGGACGTCCCTTAAAGACCAAGGCTTCACGCAGCAAATTAAGCCTGCGTATTTCCACGTAAAAGAAGCGGTCTTCCCGTTCGGTAAATTTCCAGGCGTCGATCCGATTTTAGGACCGGAGATGAAGTCCACCGGTGAGGTGATGGGTATCGGTAGAACTTTTGGTGAGGCTTACGGTAAGTCGCAATTGGCTGCAGATGATGAAATTCCGTCTGTTGGTCGAGTGTTTTTGAGTGTGCGTGACCCGGATAAAGATCAATTGGTAGGCATCGCCAAAGACTTGCTGGAATTGGGCTTTAAGCTCTGTGCGACAAGAGGAACCGCGGTTGTGATTGCGGATGCTGGCCTTGCCGTTGAGGTCGTCAATAAGGTGATGGAAGGGCGTCCGAATATCACCGATGCGATCAAAAACAAT
>Ga0315320_10005035_pt1 | contig 10847 bp, 8 predicted proteins | sample M140m21515metaG_FD_203458 | JGI IMG/M metagenome (GOLD analysis project Ga0315320, IMG submission 203458) | Ammonia-oxidizing marine archaeal communities from Monterey Bay, California, United States - M1 40m 21515 | ecosystem: Environmental > Aquatic > Marine > Coastal | place: USA: California...
ATCTTGGAAGTACATCAATGTTCGACGCCTGTTCATCATGGTCGAGCAGTCCATCAGTGTCGGTAGTCAATGGTCGGTCTTCGAGCCGAATGACACGACCTTGTGGAAGAAGCTTACCCGTGACGTCCGCGCATTTCTGATGCGTGTATGGCGTTCCGGTGCGCTCTTCGGTGACACACCGGAAGAAGCGTTCTACGTAAAGTGCGACAGCGAAACCAACCCGCGGTATCTCATCGATGCGGGCCAGGTGAACGTGCAGGTGGGCATATGCCCGGTGAAGCCTGCCGAGTTTGTCGTATTCAGTATCGGTCAGTGGGACGGTGGAGGACTCATCGAAGAGGTCTGATCCACTGACTGCAATCCGCTCTGTGCACCTTCCACCATTGCATCGGGCACAATCAACAAAGAGGTAGAAAATGCCAACCGAAGAACTATATGGAAGTTATCACTTCCTCCTGGAAATCCAGGGCGTCATTAATGACAACAAAGTCATTGTCGGTGGTTTCAAATCAGTGTCCGGAATGGACTCTGAGACTGAAATCATTGAGTTTAAACAGGGTAATGACCTGATTGTCCGCAAGAAGCCGGGCCGTACAACCTACTCGAACATTGTTCTCGAGCGTGGTTACACGGCTACCGATGACTTGTGGCAATGGCGCAAGAACATTGAAGATGGAAAGATCGACCGTCGTGCCGGTTCTATCATCATCCTGGATCAGGATGGTCAGACCGAAGTCGCGCGCTACAACTTCTATGAAGGATGGCCCACCAAGTGGAACGTGCCAGAGTTGGACTCTGACAGTTCGTCCATGGCCATTGAGAAGATTGAGATCGCCATCGAAAAGGTTGAGAGGGCCTGATGGAATTGAAGACCGAGTACGAGTTCATTCTCCCGCGTGGATACGTCGACTCTGACGGAAATCTGCACCGAGAAGGCGTAATGCGCCTGGCCAATGCAAAGGACGAGATCGTTCCATTGAATGATCTGCGCGTCCAGCGCAACCGGGCGTATTTGATCATTGTTCTGCTTAGCAGGGTGGTGACTCAACTCGGTGAGCTCAAAGAGGTGAATACGGGGATCATCGAGAACATGTTCGCGAGTGATCTCCGTTTCCTCGAAGAGATGTACAACCGGATCAACGAAGATGAAGCAACCATCCAAGTGACCTGTGCCGAGTGCGGTGCGAAGTTCGATAAGGAGTTCGGCCGCCTGGGGGAATCGTAAGCTACCCCTTGGAGAATATCTTCAAGGAGGTAGCGTTCATTGCCTATCATTTCCACTGGGACCGGGAAGCCATCCTATGCATGCCGCATAAAGAACGACATGCGTGGGTGAAAGAGATTTCTGGGATCAACGAGCGGATAAACACAAACCGGTAAAATCAGAACACGCCCTGCCCTGTTGGGTGGGGCGTGCTCATGTAAGAGAACACCATGCGACCAGGACTTGTTGTCCAACACTCCAGCCTTCCGAACCGAACCAGCGGATTGGTGCGTTGTGATATCGCAGGAATCATTGGCTTCGTTGAGAAGAGTCAATGGCCTGATGGTGCTCAGTCTGGGGACTTTGTCGAACTGTATCTTCGGCGGATCCATGACTTTTGGGATCATCCGGATCGACCACTATTTGATGGTCCTACTCAGCGCGGAGTGCAGAGCTTTTTCGAAAATGGAGGCGACACCTGCCACGTGTTTGGTGTGTGTGTGGAGTCGGCCGAAGAGTTGCGGTTGCCGTCGGGGATGTTGGGCACACTTACACCTCTCCTCGACCGTTTGAGGGCCGAAGAAGACATCGCAATCCTCTTGGTTCCGAGCGCAGCCTACATGCGGTGTCATATTGATTCAGATGGTGGAGTTCGGGCCGATGTCGAAGCGCTCTACGACGAGCTTCTCGATCATTGTCGCGAGATGAACAACCGTTTTCTTGTCATGGATGCCCCGCAGGGACTTCACGGTGGCTTGATGGAGCGTTGGGTTCGTGGAATGCGATCTCGGCACCCCGAAAATCGTGCCTTTGGAGCCATGTATTACCCGTGGCTACAGGCGGGAGATGAGTGCTTCCCACCGTCCGGATCTGTGGCGGGGACGTTTGCTCGGGTTGAAATTCAACATGGTGCCTTCGGTGTCATGTGGCCACCAGCAAACATTCCACTCCGCGGTGTCACGCACTGTGAGGTCGATCTCACCTGGGCGGAAGCGGGTGCATTTGCTGACCAGTCTATCAATCCGATTATTATCCAGAGTGGTCGGGGGGTTCTGATCTTTGGTGCTCGAACGCTATCGGATGAGCCCAAGTATCGACAAATTAATACGCGTCGGGTGATCAACATGATCCACGATCAACTGCGTAGAGACAGTGAATGGGCGGTCTTCGAGATTAATAATCCCCATCTGTGGGATGTGTTGGACCGAGATATTCGGTATCGCCTCGAAGAATTTTCTGAGGCCGGTTTGTTGGTCGCTTCGGGAGACGATCCTCAGTACAAAGTGGCCTGCGATCGCGACAATAATGCGATGATTCATCGTGATGCAGGGCAAGTAAACGTAGATGTCATGATTCGACCGGTTGGCACGACCGAACGGGTGCTTATTGATCTGTGTATCGGCGGCGACGTTTGATCAGAAAGGGAGTTCGGTAATGGGAGATGATTGGCGAGGACGAGGAGGTGGCCGAAGAGGTCCACAACCCACGATCAGTGGGCGTGGCTCTTGGGTGGGTCACGGTAAAGGTCGATCCGGTGGTCGAATGTTGGGTGGACTGATTCCAGCGCCTCCGATGATCGCGTCGAATCCCATTGCGTTTAAGTTGGCCAATATGGCCGCCTATGAACTTCGCAGTCATATTGAAGGCATGCTGGGAATCTGGTTGGGGAGAGGAAAGGGTCGCCGTCCGGCCCAGCCCGGTATTCAAGCACCGTCGGTGTTGAATGCTCCTCGGAGCGAGAAATCGAATTTCGGAAATCAGCACATCCTTGATCCGCAAGGGGCCTACATTTTCTGCCTCGAGATCGACAAGCAAGAGGTGGCTCACTTCTTGGAGTGCTCCGGTCTGAAGTCGAGTACCACTGTATTTGAACTTGAAGAGGGTGGGATGAACCACCGTGTACACAAGCTGCCTGGTCAAAGTCGTTGGGAGAACATCACCCTTCGCTACGGTGTCACCGCCGAGGCGTCTATGCTTCAATGGCGTGGTGAGATCCTTCAGGACAAGTTTAAGGCCGATTCTCGCAAGAATGGCGCCATCGTCGTGAAGAACAACAACATGCAGGTGGTCCGGCGATACAACTTTAAGGCGGCGTGGCCGGTGTCCTGGGAAGGTCCAAGCTTCAATGCGCAAAGTAATGAACTGGCGATTGAGAGTGTCGAACTGGCTCATGATGGTATCGAGGTTCAGGTCATTCAATAGTACGGCCCCGAAGGGCAACGGGTGGAAGAGTTGGAAGAGCGCAAGACAATAGGGGAACGACTGCTGGAGCGGATGGCGCGTAGAGAACGCCCTGCACCACGTTTGACCGCGTCTCATCGCACCTTCGACGACAGGTACGCTCGCTTTGCGCGTACCCAGGCGGATTCACGTTTGGGTGCCTTGATGTTTCCAGACAGTATTCACCCTGAATTCGAAGAGTCGGGGTCTGATCCATTGAATGGTGACTGGTCCTATTTGTCTTCATCACCGTATTGGAATCGTCTGCGTCGTCTTGGGAACGCCCGTTTACGCCGACAGCAACGTTTGGCGGGTCTGCAAGATCGGATGTCGCGCCGAACCCGGCTTTCAGCCATTCGGCGCTTGCCTGAGGCACGCTCCGTTGGCCTACCATTTTTGGGATTGCCATCCTTGATGGCGAATGACTTTGAGGTTCTGGCCCACGCGCCGACCGAGGTACCACAGGAAGCTTCAGACGTCAGTGGAATCCAAGAGTCCCGTCCTGGTTCAACATTCCAGGGAGCGAGAACTTCTGCCTCTCCGTGGCTGTCCGGTACCTTTACGGGTGCTCGAGTCGCCGCGAAGCGAGAGAAGTCTCGGCCGCTCGACCGCATTGCCGAGCGGGCTCCAGCGCCAGCACGCTCGATAGAGCGAGTTCGTGCAGCTGTCGCGTACCGTTCGGCTGAGCGCGATGCTTCGGGTTCAAACGATAAAACATTGAGTCGTCGTCCAACGGCCTCAACGGTTCGGCGTGTTCCCGCGGATGATACCCGCAGATATTCGGACGTCGAACCCGTTGATGTGCAGGCTGAAGATCGCCGAGATGTTCGGCGGGCACGGAACGTATTGCGTCGCCGGGCGAATCCGGTTCGTGCCGTTGACTTGGCCTATGAGGCCGCTCTTCCTGACGACTTTTTGCCGCCATCTCGTCACGCCGAGGGTCGGATTGCTCCGAGAAGTGCCCGTCGACAGACCCGGCGGGGTTTACGACCGGTGATGTCCCAATCACCCCTCATGGCTGCTCTCGAGCCGGTTCAGCATGCGGAAGTCGTGAATCAACCCCTCCCAGCTCGCCGTCCGCTTGCGGCGACGGGTGGCACGATTGCCCGCCGTACTGTTCATCGACAGGTTGAGTCATCAAAACGCATGCTGTCTGCCTCACCTGTCCGTCGACCGGCCATGGTTGCGCCGTCGGCAGTGACTCTCTCTCGCGGAGAGGTCAGCGATGTTTCCAACATCTCTCACATGGAAGCGAACGTCTCTCGCGCGGAAACGAACGTCTCTCGCGGAGAAGCGTCGGTGGCCAACCGTCATGAGGGCTCGGTAGCCGGTCCACATACGGAGCACGCGGAAGCACGGATTGACCGCGGGTCTCGCTCTGCCCCAATGGTACGAGCACTCGAGCGTTCAGAGTCCGTTCCTGAGTCTGTATTTGAGCGTCCCCTCACAGAGCGAAGACCTGTCGCCAATCGTCCGGTTCAGACCCGCGAGGGCTTGTTTGCACCCGAGCGTTCGGTATTGATTCCGGGCGTTGATGCTCAGACAGTGACAGATGAAGCCGTACCCGTAGAGGCAGAGCGTCGAGCCACGAGAAATAATGTAGCGGTTCGAGCCACTGAGAGGCTTTCAGTTGGGCTGCCTGCACAGCCAGAACCGCAAATAGGTGCCCCGCCCGTTGCAGTGAGACCTCACCGGGCTGTGCGTACAGCCAGCCAAGTCTATGCGCCTGCCGCCTCTCTGCTCGAAACAGCGGAACCAGGCCAGGTGGTTGCATCTTCAGTCAGTGAACGACCCATAGAGCGTGCGACTGAACGAATGGTGACCCAAGCCTCAGTTCAGGATGGAGGCGAAGGGCCGCGACCGTCGGAACGTGCGGGCGAACGCATGGCGTCACTGGATGATACTTCTGTGCGGGTTCGCCGTGCGTATGTACCCTCGTCGGCGCTCGAGCCTACAACCGTCGAACACCATCTTGCAGGGCCTGAATCTGAAGAGTTGGCCCAAGGGGCGCATGCTGCTGAGCGGGCGACCCGAGATCCGTTGGTTGGGTACACCGCAGCGAAAGTTGCACGCACACCCAAGTCGGATCACACCTCGTCAGAGATTCACAAGACATCGCCGAGTCGGTGGGCTCCACGTAGATTCAAGAGTCCCACTCGTCATGCTCGGCCCATTCGTTCTCGGGGTATTCGGTTTTCTGGTGACTCAGCTTCGATCACCCTCGCCCCACAAGAGATGCCTCGCGATGGTGTGAATCGCGGCACGGGTCGTACTCCAGCTGTTGATATTCGACAGGTGCAGGAGGCTTGGGAGCGGACCGGACGTCCCATTGACTGGACAGCGGCCCGTATTGAAGTGATCCAGGTCCCAATTTTGACCGAAGCCATTCGGCCGCAAGCCCAAACGGTTCGCACGGAGACGGGTGCCTATGTCGCAGCTCGGAGCGCCCGAGAAGAAGGGACTGGCTCCGCTCGAAACCAGAGAGGAATGACCCGTGGTCCAGCCACGGTGGCAGCAGAGGGTGTGGTCCCAATACCCGGGGTGGCCTCTCCAGCCGACGCGGTTCAAGCACAAAACATAGAGATGGACGCGTTGGCACCGGTGGGCACAGCGTCTACACCACGTCGAACCGGTTTTGACCATACGGTCAACGGTGTTGAACAAGGCGTGGTTCATAATGAGATGCCGGTGTGGGCCCAACGATCGACGGGTCGACCATTGATTCGAGATGCAAAGGACTTGGTCTCTGAGTTGGCGAAGGCATCGGCACCCGAGCAAATCGTCCAACTTCTTATGAGTGATGGCGACAGTGTTCGTCGGGCGACGTCGTCTTTGCCTCAACCGGTGATTCAGGTCATTCAGCAGATCAAGACAGAGGCTGCCCGTTCCGAGCATGAGATCCAGGAACAATTCGTTACCGAGGCAGAGACAGAGACTGTCCGGCGACGGGGAGCCCGACGCGGTGGTGTTCGATCGTCTGCACGTGTGGTTCGCGGGATGACTGGCTTGAAGCCTGGCGGAAGTAGCCGTGCGGCCAATGGCTCATTGGACAAGGTGTCGAAGCTCGCCAAGCGACTTCAAGATTTAATTTCCATGGCGGAGAATCAAAACCGCGGTGGTGCCCGACAAGAAATCCGTATGGCGGAAGACTCATCGGCAGCAAAGGCAGAAGGGGCGGCTTCGCCGACCCAAGCGGAAGATGGACGCAATGTGTCTGCAGACATCGATAATTTGGCTCGGGAAGTGACCGAGCATGTGACACGCGAACTTGAATTACGCCGTGAGCGACGGCAGGAGGATCCGGATGGGCGAAACATCTGGTGGTAGTGGGGTGAGCAAGGCTGTGTTCTTCGCGGAGAAATCCGGTGGAGGTACGCAGAGCTTTACCGTTCAATACAACCCCAAGGACTTCAAGTTCGATAAAAAGGTCTCCTGGAAGCCCAGCGAAGAGCAGGGCCAGGAGAGTACGCTTGAATTCCAAAAAGCCACACCGGCAAACATGTCGATGGAGCTTATTTTCGATACAACGCACGACAAGTCAGACGTGCGGACGGTTTGGGTCCATCAGCTGTTGGCCCTGACCAATCCGAACATCGCACCGGTTGGCGGCGAAGCTGGGAATCTCGAAAAGACGCGCCCGCCTGTGGTCACCTTTGCCTGGGGTGATTTCGAGATGCGGGGCGTGATCGAGTCCTTGAACGTGTCGTATTTGATGTTTTCCGACAGTGGGAGACCACTGCGAGCCAAGGTGCAACTCAAAATGAAAGAGTGGCGTCCTGAGAGTTTTGCGGACGCAGAAAAGGGTGGCCGTGCTGGATATGGATCGGAATCCACCAAACTTGTCACGATTCAGGCAGGAGAGACAGCGTCCTCCTTGGCTGCAAAGCATGGCATGGATGTGCGCCAGCTCGCAGCAGACAATGGCTGGGACAATCCCCTCGAGGATGTGAAGGCTGGCGTAAAGGCGTTGATCCGTCGGGAAGCCAAGGCGGCATTGCCAGGCATTCCAGACTCTGTTTGGAAGAAGTTTTAGGGAAGACGAATGGCAAACGAACCACCTCAAAAGACCGCTGTTGACACCAAAGCCGATGAAAAAAGTTCGGCGGTTGCCTATGAGGTCACCATCACCTCGGACAAGAAGTCGAGTGATTCATCGGGTCCAGCGGGCTCACCAGCAGCGGGTGGATCAGATTCATCGGGTGCGAACGTGGTGGTCTTTAAGCAGACCAAGAGCGACGGTGTTCAACGCTTGGAGGTACATGACCATGTGGATATGGTCACGATGCTGATTCTTGAGGTGGGTGGTTCTGAAAATCAGCCCGACTGGAACTTTAAGATTGGCGATCCGATCGAGTGCAAGCTTGGTAAGGGCGGAAAAGTCATTTTTAAGGGCGAGATTACCTCGCTCGAGCCAAGCTATCAGGTGGCCGGCATTACCAGTATGACCATCCGAGCGATGGACCATATGCATCGATTGGGGCGCGGCCGGAAGACCCGCTACTGGCGTCAACGCTTGGATTCACAGATCGTGAATGAAGTGGGAGCTGAATGCGATCTTGAGGTCGACGTGGATGCGACTGCGCACATCCGTGGGTACATTTTACAGCGAAATGAGAGCAATATTGCGTTCCTCAAGCGTATTGCGGCCCGGAACAATCACATCCTGCGGGTAGAAGACGACAAGCTCATATTTAAGAAGCCGACCTTCGAAGGCGCCGCGAAGAACGTAAAGATGGGAGACAACCTTCAGTCCTTGCGCTTTTCGTACAACAGCATGGATATGGTTCAAAAGGTGGTGGTTCGCGGTTGGAATCCAACGACAAAATCCGAGGTAGAAGGTTCTGCCTCCTCCGCGGATTTGGTTCCAATTGGCGGAGGCGAGCTTGGGATAGACTTGGCGGCTCGGTTCGGAGATGCGATAGCGTATGTGACCGATATACCAGTACAAAGTGCATTTGCCGCCAATCAGTTGGCGAAGGCCGAATTGGACCGATTGTCCCGACAGTTTTGCCGTGGAAGTGCAAAAATTCAAGGGGATGATGTTGTCCGAGCAGGCACGATGGTCAATTTCGAGGGGCTCAATCAGGGACAAAATGGAAAGTACTTTGTCATCGCTACGCGCCACGTGATTTCGACACGAACGGGGTATACAACCGAATTGACCTTCTGTAGCAATACAATGGGCACCTGAGTGGGGTGACATGAGTTCGCAGAAGGAATTCTTAGGCCGTGGGTGGTCTTTTCCGTTTCGTTTCGACGCTGCTTCCGGGCAGGTACAGCTGTCGGAATTTGAGGAGAATATCCGCCAGTGCATCACCATCATTCTCGCCACCCGTCCCGGTGAGCGACAGATGCTTCCAAACTTCGGCTGTAAGGTGCATGAGTTGCTATTTGCGCCGAACACCGATGCCACTTCCATCATTGCTGCCAGTCATGTGAAAGATGCGCTGGGAAGATGGGAGCCAAGAATCGAGGTGCAGAGCGTAGATGCATCCCCAGATGCTGCGGGTGCGCTGCGTCTTGAGGTGATGTATCGAATCCGCGCCACTGACTCCGTACAATCCGTCGTTCATGTGGTATCCAACACGGACCGCCGTTGAACTGTTTTTTAGCGCCTGCGCACACGTGTGAGCCATGCCAATCAAACCCCCAAATCTTGATGACCGCCGGTACGAAGACATTTTGGCTGAAGCCGAGAGTCTGATACCGCAATACTGCCCCGAATGGACCAATCTTGGCGATGCCGATCCCGGTATGACCCTGGTGCAGCTCTTTTCGTGGATGACTGAGCTTACGATCTACCGATTGAATCGGGTCCCAGACAAGACCTACATTCATTTTCTGAACTTCATTGGCGAAGAAAGAAATCGGGCAGAGCCGTCAGTGGTTCCGGTCACCTTTGCGCTCAACACGCCGGGCTCCATTGAGGTGAAGCCGGAAACTGCGGTGTCGACCCGTCAGCAGGAAAACAGTCCAGCCTTGGAGTTGGTCACGGTAGACGGCATCACGTTGCATGACGCGGGCCTGCAGCGTGTCATGGCGGTTGTCGGTGGCGAGAGCCCAGCAGTGCGCGAAATGCCGTTCAATCCACTCGATGGGAACCGCAGTGTCGTCACGTTCGCAGGTGGCAAGGGCACGCAGGTGTTCTCGCTCGATGGTGTGGATGATGGCCCTGATGCCTACACACCGTATCAATACCTCTACATCGCCCATGATGATTTTCGCCTGATGAATCTCGATCCGGATGCGTCGGGTCCAAAGGGAAGGCTACGCATCCGACGAGCTTCCAAAGACGGTCTCAGCATCATCCCGTTTTTCGACTGGGAATACCCGACACAGACCGGGTGGAACCCCATTGAGCTCACAGAAGAGTCTGAGGAACAACTCGGGATGCGTGAGTTGAGCTTGGTCTCCGATCTGACGGATATTGCACCCATCGACACCATGGGAATGGGCGATCAAGTTTTTGATCTGCCTGAGTCCGTGGGGGAGCAAAAGTGGTGGATTCGCGGGCGGTTGAACTATGAGCGCTGGCTTGCCAACCGAATGGTAGACGACCTCGAGGTTCATTGGCAGGACGATCGTGGTGGTGAAGAACGCCCTCTCCACAACTGGCGTGTCCGTGCAAGTGGACGCACCCTTGAGTTCTTTCTGCAGGATTTGCCCCCCATTCGTGGAGGCTGGACGGTCAAGTTTGCCATGGTCGACCGTAGCTTACCTGCGGGGCTTCGTGGATACCTTCCTCAGTATCGTTGGTATTACCGTAGAGGCGATGGCTGGGAAGAGATTCCCGGAGATCGTGTTCGGATCGAGGGGACCCAGATTGTGGTCACAGGCCCGCTTGCAGATATGGCGACCGATGGCTTCAACCTCCGTGCAGAACGGGTTGAGACGGCTTTTATCCGTGGGTTGGCTCCCGATTTAGAACTCGACCTCAACTGGCAACGCCCGGTTCGTACAAGCATGATGTGCGGCGATGATGTGCGGCGGTTGGAAAAACTTCCGGCAGAAGAGGGGCCGTGGTCCCCATTCCAGCTTTCACCGGTTCTTCCTCCCACGATTGGGCGCAAGCTTTTCATTGGTTCGGATGTATTTGAAAACCGCAATGGGTCACCGGTCGTCATCGAGCTCGAGATCGGCTTTGAAATGAACGGAGACCTCATCGCGGAGCCGGCTGATTTATACCAGCTGCAACTCTGCTACCGTGCGGAAGACTCGTGGCGCGTGGTCTACAGCCGGAACAAAAAATGGGCCAAGTTTACCTTTGCAGACTTGGACAAAGACGGGGCCAAGCGAGAGGCCCGACGTAAGATTCGCATTGTGGTGGACCCCAATAAGCACCTCAAGGATCTTGCCCGGCACATGCTTGGAGACGTTGAAACCACTTGGCTGCGTTTTGAGCTCATCAAGTCGAGCCTTTCTG
>Ga0315320_10005036_pt1 | contig 10845 bp, 11 predicted proteins | sample M140m21515metaG_FD_203458 | JGI IMG/M metagenome (GOLD analysis project Ga0315320, IMG submission 203458) | Ammonia-oxidizing marine archaeal communities from Monterey Bay, California, United States - M1 40m 21515 | ecosystem: Environmental > Aquatic > Marine > Coastal | place: USA: California...
CTCCCCGCGCGCCAGATTTCAAAGGCATGGAGAGCTTTAAAGGTGCCGTCTACCACACGGGTGAATGGCCGCATGAGGACGTAGATTTAGCTGGCCTTCGTGTTGGGGTTATTGGCACTGGCTCTTCCGCCATTCAAGCGATCCCAGTTATTGCGGAGCAGGCGGGCCATGTAACGGTCTTCCAACGCACACCTAACTATTCCATCCCATCGCGCAACGGTGCGATGTCGCCAGAATATGCAGATGCGTGGAAATCCGAATATCAGACGCGCCGCGAAATTCAGCGGACAACGCCCAATGGGAACTATTACGAACGCTCCAAAGTCGGCGCGATGGATGTATCCGACGCTGAACGCCGACGTATCTATGAAGAAAACTGGGAGGCTGGCGGTACGCAGTTCATGGCTGCCTTCAAGGATTTGTCGCTAAATCAGGCCGCCAATGACACCGCTGCAGAGTTCGTGCGTGAACGCATCTGCGAGATTGTTGATAACGCTGAAACTGCGGAATTGCTCGCACCGGATAGCTATCCAATCGGCACCAAGCGCATCTGTGTAGACACCCGCTATTTTGAGACCTTTAATCGGGATGATGTGCGGCTGGTTGATATCAGCAAATGTGGAATTGACCAGATCATAGAGACTGGCCTGCGTACTGGCGGCGAAGATTTCGAATTTGATGCAATCGTCTACGCGACCGGATTCGATGCCATGACGGGAACGCTGCTGAAAATCGATATTCAAGGCCGTGATGGCCTGACTTTGCGAGAAAAATGGGAGGCTGGTCCTGTCTCTTATCTCGGCATAATGGTCGCCGGGTTCCCGAATATGTACACGATCACCGGCCCTGGCAGCCCATCGGTTCTTTGCAACATGATGGTTGCGATTGAGCAGCATGTGGAATTCGTCGCCGATAGCTTGGGCGATATGCAGGCGCGCGGTGCAGATGTGATTGAAGCGGGCCCCGAGGCTGAAGCTGCATGGGTCGAGCATGGCATCGAGGTCGCCTACAAAACGCTCTATCCGAAGGCCGCGAGTTGGTACATGGGGGCGAATATCGAAGGCAAACCGCGCGTGTTCATGCCGTATATCGGCGGCATGGCGAACTACGCCGCCAAATGCCGGGAGATCGTTGCAGACGGCTACACAGGTTTTCTGTTCAGTGATAGGGCCGCCGCAGCAAAGAGAGTATAGAGACTATGCCGGAAAGCTTTGACTTTATAGTTGTTGGCGCAGGATCATCTGGCGCGCCGTGCGCTGCAAGACTTTCTGAAAGCGGGAAATATTCTGTCTTGCTGCTGGAGGCTGGCGGTAAGGCACGGCATCCCTGGGTGAACATGCCGCTCGGTATTGGTCGCATGCTAACGGACCCGCGTTTCGTCTGGCCGTTCAATACAGCACCTGAGCCAGAACTGCATAACCAGACAGTGTTCTGGCCACGCGGGCGCATGCTCGGCGGATCAAGCTCTATCAACGGCATGATCTTTGCCCGCGGCGCACCCTATCGCTACGACGAATGGCGGGACGGGAATGAGCCAGGCTGGGGCTATGACGAATTGTTGCCCTATTTCCGCAAAATCGAAGATCGGCCCGAAAGCCAATCTGAGGAGCGCGGGCAGGGCGGGCCAATCCGTGTTTCCAGCGGCAATGTGCAGGATCCACTCTCAGCGGCTTTTCGCGAAGCCTGTATTCAGGCCGGTGCCAAGCCGAATGAAGACTACAATTCTGGCGATTTCGATGGTGCGGGATGGCTGCAATATTCGACCAAGCGCGGATGGCGGAACTCAACCCATGTCGGCTATTTGAAGCCAGCCAAAGGCCGCGCCAATCTAAAAATTGAAACCGGCGCGCTGACAGAAAAAGTGGTGTTTGAGGGCCGTCGGGCGACCGGTGTTCGCTACCACTTGAACGGTGTTGTCCACGAAGCCCAAGCCCGTGGTGAAGTTGTCCTATCTGCTGGCCCAATGAATTCGCCGAAATTGCTAGAGCTTTCCGGCATTGGTGGCGGTGCCTTGCTGCAATCCCATGGCATTCCGGTCCTGGAAGACTTGGCTGGGGTGGGGGAAAACCTGCAAGACCATTTGCAGACCCGCGTGACCTTTGAAGCGACGCTGAAAGTCACCATTAACGACATCATCAATAATCGCTGGCGGGGAGCTGCCGCACTTGCACGGTGGTTGGCGAAAGGCGATGGCCTGCTATCAATCTCATCCGCGACCGTTCACGCGATTATGCGCAGTACGCCGGATTTGGTTCATCCTGATCTGAAGCTGCAGATCATGCTTGTATCCGGCAAGGATCGTTATGCCAGGAACCGGAAACTTGGCGTTGACCAATTCCCCGGGTTCAATATTGGTGTGTTTCCGCTTTATCCGGAATCCCGTGGATCTACCCATATCAATAGCCCGGACCCCGCGGCTGAACCGCTCATCCACGCCAATTATCTCAGTCACCCGCAGGACAGAGAAAAGATGCTGGCTGGCTTAAAGCTGGTGCGGAAAGTCGCATCGCAACCTGCTATCCACCCACTCATCGTGCGCGAAGTCCGCCCGGGGACCGAGGCTGAAAGCGATGAGGCATTGATGGACTATGCCCGGCGGAGCGGCCAGACATCCTGGCACCCGATCAGCAGCTGCCGCATGGGGCGTGGTGAGATGGATGTGGTCGATTTCGAATTAAAAGTTCGCGGAACAGAAAATCTCCGCGTGATCGATAGTTCAATCATGCCAAACATGCCGACATCCAACACAAATGCGCCCTCAATCATTATCGGCGAAAAGGGCGCGGATCTGATACTGGCGGATGCGCAAGCTTAACGCTGGCTCTCCAAGAAGGATGCCAGGATTGTGTTGAAGGCGTCTGGCTGTTCGACATTAGAGAAATGACGTTGGCCTGGCAGGCTTTCCAGCTTGGCCCCTGGAATGCGATCCCGAATGGTTTCGGAATGATCAAGCGGCGTGACAGGGTCTGCGCCAGCAGCGAGCACCAGCGTTGGCGTCGTAATTTGGTCTAGGGTGTCACGGTAGGCCAAATCCGCAACGGCGGATGTACCGCCCAGATAGCCTTCAATCGGCGTTGCGTTAAAGACATCGCGGATGACGCAATAGGCGGGGCTTTCAGCATCAACGAACGCGTCGGTGAACCAAAGACGCTTGGTCATGTCCCATACGGGCGGCATGCCGTCTTTCCGAACCACCGCTTGTCGTTCTGCCACCCATTCCCGATACCACGGCGTTGCTTGCGGCGTTGTATTGCAGAGGCTGAGTGACTGGAGTCTATCGCCATGGGCAATGCCCATGCCCTGGCCGATCATGCCGCCTGTCGAAATACCGACCCAGTGGACTTTGGGGATAGCAAGAGCATCCATAATGCCGACGGCGTCCGCCACAAAGCCATCCAAGCTATAGGGGCCAGGTGGGGCGGCACTGTCGCCATGGCCTAGCCAGTCGTAGCGCAGAACCCGCCAACGGTCCGTCAACGCCGCCATTTGCCAGTCCCATATCCGGTGGCTGGTGCCCATGGCGTGGGCCATCATGACAACTGGCGCATCTTTCGGCCCGTCAAAGCGGTAATAGAGTGCGTTGCCGTTTTCGGTGATTTTCATGGGAGCAGAACCCAGCAGTTAGGAATGGAAGCGAACGAGCGTTTTGCCGACATTACGGCCAGCCAGCATATCTCGAAGGGCCTGCGGTGCCGCTTCAAAGCCTTCCGCCCAGGAGACGAGGCTGTTGATTCTGCCATCGGCTGCCAACCGCTCCATGCGGGTCCGGGCCTCAGCCCATTCTAGCGGACGGTCATAGCGATTGAAGCCGATGATATTGGCATTCTCGCCCCAAGGCACACGGACATTGGCCATGTCTGCGCCGGGGTTGCTGCTGTTATTGGCGGCAGTCCGGCCAACAAGCACGATGGTGGCGAATTTGCCCGTGTGTTCGAATATCTGGTCAGCAAGTGCGCTGCCAACGGTGTCGTAGAACAGGTCGAACCCGTCCGGCAGTGCCTCGGCGAGCTGCGGCTCCAGATCAGGCGCGCGGTAATCGATCGCGACATGGGCGCCGAGCTTTTCCTCAACAATCCGCCGCTTTGCTTCACCGCCCGCAAGGCCGACGACCCGCATGCCCGCCATCAACCCAAGCTGCACTACATGACTGCCGACGCCGCCCGCAGCGGATGTGACGACAAGCGTTTCACCTGGCATCCCGCGTTTGGCGGCATTCAGGCCTGCATAGGCGGTGAGGCCGGGGGAGGAGAGGGTGACGAGCGTTGTTTCCGCCGTCTGGCCTGCTGGCACGATTTCAACGGCGCCCGGCGATGTGACCGCCCATTCCCGCCAGCCAAGCCGTCCAGCGACCATGGTGCCGACCGGCAGCTCTGGCGCATTGGACTGCATGACACGGCCAAGTATATCGCCATCAATGACCTCGCCGATTTCGAAGGGCTTCGTGTAGTTCCGGAAATTCTTCAGGCGCTGCCCTTGCCAGGGGCTGAGGGCGGCCGCTTCGATCTGGATCAATGCCTCGCCCGGGCCGGGTTCTGGGCGCGGATCTGCCGTGATCTCAAAATGCTCTGGCCTTGGCAGTTCAACCGGGCGGGACTTCAGGCGGATAACGCGGTTTTCTTTCAATTTCAGCTCTTTATCAGGTCTTGCACGGCATTGCGGATGAAGGCTTGGTCTTCCGGGTTGGACGTTGGGTTGCCAGCGCGGTGACCCCATACGGACTTGATCGGCCGGAATTCTGCGTTCGGCATCAGCTTAGCTTCTGCCTCACCATCCTCAACTGTGAAATAGAGGTCTGTTGTTGAGGGCATTACCAGCGTTTTTGCTTTGATGGCGTTCAGCGCCTTGGTCAGGTCGCCGCCAAAGACCTCATTGTTTGAGATATCTGAATGCATCCAGGTATTTAGCATGGCTAGCAGGTCATCACCATCCCGGCGGAGGAAATTGCCTTCCCATTGGCGGACCAGATAATCTTCTAGCGTTGGGTGGGTTTCGGTGATGTGCAGGCCTTGGCGATAGAAGGCCTGGCTCATTGCCCATCCGGCATAAAGCCGTCCCATGGCTCGGAGGCCCGTTTCGGGGTGGGCGCGGAAGTGCGTTCCGGTCCAGTGTTCGTCCGCCGTCAGCGTTGCGCGCACGCTTTCCAGGAATACTTTGTTATGGACGGATGTTTTTGCGGAACCACAGAGTGCGCAGATGCGGTCCACCCGGTCCGGCATTAATGCGCCCCAATGGAATGCCTGTTGCGCGCCCATGGACCACCCGTAGACCATCGCCAACTTGTCGACGCTAAACACTTCATCCAGCAACCGCGCTTGCGCCCGTACATTGTCTACATGGCTAACGCGTGGCCAGCGGCCTTTGGCAATGGGGCTTGCGACGTTCGATGGGGATGTGGACAGGCCATTTCCGAACTTGTTCACGATAATCACGAACCACTGCTTGGGGTCCAGAATGCCATCCGGGCCAATCAGCCAGTCGATATCCGTGTGTTGCGCGCCGTAGGAAGTCGGGTAGAGCACGACGTTGGATCGGTCCGCCCGCATTGCGCCATATGTAGCGTAGACCAGCTTTGCATCCGGCAGGACGCGGCCAGATTGCAGGGTGAAGTCGCCAAGGGCGAAGTTTTCTGCTTTGGACATGCCGATCCGCTCCGCTGGATTATTGCTGCTGGAGGGGACTGTCGCATAGACACCTGCTGGCTCACAATGGTTCAATTAGGCAGGGAGATGCATGATGGTGAAACGGGAATATGGCCGTGGCGGCTGGGTCGGCATTGGCACGCCTCAGGCGAACCCAACGGTAGAGGTCGAAATGCGGCGCCTTCTACCGGCAGACATCGAACCGCTGACGACACGCCTCACATCCGCCTCGGACGATTCCCAAACCCGGTGGACTCAATATATCGAACGCATGGAAGACTACCTGACCGCGTTTGATGTGCTGGACCTGGACGTCTTTGGTTTCGCCTGCACCGGCTCCTCCTACATCGTAGGTGCTGCAGAAGAAGCGCGGATTATTGAGGCCGCCGCTGCCAAATTCGGTTACCCCATTGTGACATCCGCCCATGCGGTCCTGCGGTCCCTCGCCAGCATTGGTGCTAGCCGCATCGCGATCCTCGCCCCGTATCCACAGAAACTGACGGACGCGAGCGTGGCCTATTGGGAAGCCGCCGGCCTGACAGTAGCCGATGTAAAACGCCTGGACATCGGTTCCGCCGACACCCGCAATATCTATGGCCTGACGGGCGGAGATGTACTAGCAGGCCTAGACGGCATGGGCCTAAACGATGCCGACGCCCTGCTTCTAAGCGGCACAGGTATGCCAACCCTTGGCGCCATCAAACAGGGCACCGAAACCCTCTTGATCCCAGTCCTGTCATCAAACTACTGCCTGGCCTGGGCGCTAATGGACACAATCGGGCGCACGGTTCCTGTATGGCAGGATGGGAGGCCTGGGCTGTAGCTGTCGGCTTGCTGCATACGAAAGTTAGGGCGAGAAGCAGCCATAGGCTGCAGTCGGCACAAAGGTCCGCAACGCGGACGCTTCCGCCGTCGCAGCGGGCAAGGTTGAAAACTGAACCATCTTCGAGTCCGTGCGCCGGTCCTGCCCAAATAGACGCGCCGCTTCGCGCTCGCTCATTCCGTCGCGCAATACCGCGCGGCGAACGATTACATCTTGATAACTAGCTTTCCAAAATGCCCGGCATTTCTCATGGTGTGATAAGCTGACCGGGCATCCTTGAAGTCAAAAGTCTGATCAATCACCGGCTTCAAATTATGGGCCTCTATTGCCCGGTTCATATCGGTGAACATTTCCCTCGAGCCAACATAAATTCCCCGAACGGTTGAGGATTTCGCCATGATTGGAGTGGGATTAATTGCGCCTGAAAGGCCAGTCAAAACACCGATCAACCCAATGTTGCCACCAACCCTTACCGCGTTCACCGACCGGTAAAATGTCCCAGGACCGCCGACTTCCACCACACGATCAACGCCCAATCCACCGGTCATATCCAAAACAGCCGCGTCCCATTCCGGGGTCGATCGGTAGTTGATGACACCATCGGCGCCTAGCGCCTTCATCGTTTCCTGTTTTTTGTTCGAAGATGATGTGGCGATTGTCCGCGCCCCCATCATTGTGCAAAATTGCTGAGCGAAAATCGAAACGCCGCCTGTTCCAAGCAATAGTGCGGTTTCGCCCGCTTTCACCGGGCGGGGAAGAGTTAGCGCATGCCACGCAGTTAGCGCCGCACAGGGAAGGGTTGCGGCTTCCTCGTTTGTGAGGTGGGCAGGTGTGGGAATAACACCATGCTCGTGCAATATGACTTCCTCTGCCAGTACGCCCTGGCGCGCCCCTCCCAAGGCCGAGGCCATGACGGTAGCGCTAAGTTCGCCAGCTACCCAGTCCTCAAAAAAGCAAGAAGTACCCTGTCACCTTCCTTCAATTTTACGCCTGCGCCAACAGCGGTTATCACGCCCGCTCCATCAGAGTTTGGCACAGTTGGACAAGGCAGTTTGCGTGCAGCTTCTCCCTCGATGGTAAGCAGGTCACGGTAATTAATAGAGTTCGCATGCATCTGAACCCTCACCGTTCCTGGACCGGGGACAGGTGTTTCACGATCGACCAGATGAAGTGCATCAACCCCATCACCAGAAAATATTTCCTATGACTGCATTCTAAATATCCTTTTAGTTCAGAGTAACGACGAAGCCGTAATCGCAGTTAGCGCCCGCCAATGGTGCGATCAGGTCAGGCCTAATTTAACAACGACTTTGCCAAAATTGCGCCCCTCAAGAAGACCATTGAACGCGTCTGGCGCATTTTCTAGACCCTCAACTATTTGTTCGCGATATTTGATTTTACCATCCTGAATCCAGCCGGTCATTTCTTTGGCGAACTCCGGATAACGATGAGGAAAATTAGCGGAGATGATAAAGCCCTGCACTTTGATCTTCTTTACCAAAAAGTCGCCCAATATTGCGCCCGAGCGATCAGGCCCTTCTGACAGGCTTGTCCCGTTGTATTGGGACACCAAGCCACAAAGAGGGATGCGCGCGCTCGGGTTCAACAGCGGCAGAACGGCGGCAAACACCGCGCCGCCAACGTTTTTGAAATAGACATCGACGCCATCAGGTCAGGCCGCTTCTAGTTGCGCCTCGAAATAAGGCGCATTGCGGTCGATACAGACATCAAATCCAAGCTCGTTCCCCGCATGGGCGCATTTTTCAGCGCCGCCGGCGATGCCGACAGCCTGACATCCCTTGATCTTGGTGATCTGCCCGACAGTTGCCCCAACAGGGCCAGTCGCCGCAGCGGTGACAACGGTTTCACCGGCTTTCGGTTCGCCGATATACAGCAAGCCGCAATAGGCCGTGCAGCCCGGCATACCCATGATGCCAGGCGCCCAAGACGGATGCGCAGGGTCGGTTCCAATGTTGGTGACCCCAACGCCATCGGAGATCGCGTAATTCTGCCAGCTATTAGAACTAAGCACCCAATCCCCAACATCAAACCCGTCGATGTCTGAGGTTATGACACATGCGACAGATACTCCGTGCGGAGCAGCATCTCCCCTGCGCCAGCGGCGGGCACATCTGATTTTCAAGACGAAGAGTATCTGCGCTCGGAGCGCCAACAGGGCGCCGTGCGAGTACGATCTGGCGGTTTGTATCAGTACTCTGTGTCATCGGGGGCTCTTTTCAGGTAAGTGTTGGGGAGGTTGAGGCAGCATCATGTTGGTTGCCTCCAAAGCATTCAGAAATGGGTCACGCGTGCGAGACAGTTTCGCCATCAGGCTCGCGCCCTACCACATTTCGTATAGCGTCGTGCTGAGCAAATCCGGCCGGACATCTAGGGAAATTGAGTGGTCTGCTTGGCCCTCGGAAATTGCCTGACAAAGGCGCGCAGTGATCTGTCGTGTTCCACCTTCGAGGATGTCACGCATCTCATCGGAAACATCCGATATTTCGGCGCCAATCTTTACGATCAAGCATTGCACACAAGCATCGCCTGACGACTGAGAGCTGGTTCAAAGGGACCAGTATTGCATCAGTCGCGTTCGCGCATCGGGGCCACCAGTGGTTAGAATTTCGTCGAGGCGCTTTAAGTACTGAGACAAGTACTGCTCAAGCAATTTGCAGCCAAACTCTTCTTTCGAAGAAAAATAGTGATAGAAAGATCCTTTAGGAACCGACGCTGTTTTCAACAGCTCATTTAGCCCCATACCCGTGAATCCGCGTTGTGTGACAAGGCCACGGCCGGACGCGAGAATGTGTTCTTTGGTGGAATCGATGCGAGAGTGCACATAGTTTGATGTGATAAAATAGACCGGTCGTCTAGTTCTATTTTTTGGAGCCGCGGATCAAACCTGATTTCTTAGATTTTGCTCAGCGGATCGAATAAGGAATGATCCATATCGCTAGCCGAGCCTCAGTTTAGATCAGGAAGGATTCATTTTTGGCGATAGTGGGCCGCCGTTCCAATGATTCGCCCGTTATAGGCTCTTTCACGGCCATTCAGCCATCTCGCCGCATTGTTCGAAATGGGCTCAAACCTGTCATTCGCCGCGCGCACTACGAATGTCAGCTGTGGGCCGTTTCTACCATTGACCGTTGGGCTGAAATTTTAGCAAGAGCCATTGCTATTTTTGTCAGATACCGCCTGTTTATGCTCCGAAAGCCGAGCCGCTCCGCAGCAAGGTTATCGCCCGATACCTCCAACCAACGTCTCAACCGCACCTCGGCTAGGCGCCGCCGCCGCCGCTCCAACTGCCGTGGTCGCTAGCGCGCCAGCGGCGGAGGCGAAGTGGATGGCGGGTTGCAAAGGCTTGCCTTCTGCTAAAGCTACGGCGAGGGCGGCGTTGAAGCAGTCGCCGGCGGCTACGGTGTCTAAGGCGTCTACGGGGAAGGCGGGTGTGTAGCCGGAGGGGCCAGTGTCTGATGCCCAGGCGCATCCGGCGTCACCCATGGTGACGATGGCGGCAGGCGCACCTAAGTCTACCAGTCGTTGGGCGGCGGCTTGGCCGCTTTCGGCGTCCATTGGTCGGAACCCGGCATAGGTTTCGGCCTCGATCTCATTCGGTGTCAGGATATCCATAGCCATAAAGATGGAGCCGGACAGGCCGTCTTGCGGGGCGGGGGCCGGGTCCATGATGACCCACGCACCCGCTGCACGCGCAGCACGGGCTGCCGCCAATGTGGCCTCCAGCGGGACTTCTAACTGCAGCAAAACGGCCTTGGCCTTGGCGATGGTGGGGAGGGCGCGGGTAACATCGGCAGCGCTGACGGTACGATTGGCGCCGGGCGCTTGGATGATCGCGTTCTCACCATCCTGGCCGATAAGGATCACGCCGAGTGCGGTCGCGGCCTTAATGTCCTCAGCAAGGCCTGATGGATCAAGGCCGAATTCGCCGCACGCGGCTTTCACGCTTTTGCCGAGTGGGTCTTGGCCGATCCGACCAAAGAAATGTGAATCTGCCCCAAGCCGCGCTGCTGCTGCCGCTTGGTTGGCTCCTTTGCCGCCAAGGCCCTGGGCGTAGCCGCTGCCAAGCAGGGTCTCGCCGGGCTTGGGCAAGCGGCTGGCGAAGGCTGCGACATCCCAGGTGACGCTGCCAAAGGTCACGATGCTCATGGGGCGGTCTCCGAATTGCCGTTTCCGCCAGCATTAAGGGCGATGCTGGACCGGACCGCAATATCATGCAGCATCCCGATGACGGTTAGGGATTGCGGGCCGGATTGTGCGACCTGCTGCTCCAGCATCGCCAGTGTGTGCGTGCGCTTAAGCTCCCGGTCATGGGCGGGAGCGTAGGCGTTGGACGTCTCCGGCGTACTCGGATAGGCACCGGAT
>Ga0315320_10005039_pt1 | contig 10843 bp, 5 predicted proteins | sample M140m21515metaG_FD_203458 | JGI IMG/M metagenome (GOLD analysis project Ga0315320, IMG submission 203458) | Ammonia-oxidizing marine archaeal communities from Monterey Bay, California, United States - M1 40m 21515 | ecosystem: Environmental > Aquatic > Marine > Coastal | place: USA: California...
GTCGTCAAGACCGTTATCACAGACCTCGCCGCACACGACATCCTCGCCAGCACACTCGTCATCGTCGCAGTCCACGTCGCCGTCTCCGTCGCCGTCGACGCCGTCGTCGCAGTCCCCTTCTGGGATGCACGCAGAGTCACTCGCGCAATCTGCGTCGCCGCAGTCGATGTCACCGTCCCCGTCGTCGTCCACACCGTTGTCACAGACCTCGGCCACGCAACCCACCTGCCCGTCGCAGTCGGCGTCATCACAGTCGACCGAGCCATCGCCGTCGTTGTCGATGTTGTCCGAGCAGTCCTCGGAGCAGGCAGGAAGAGCCGCGCAATCGGTGTCCGCGCAATCCACGGCTCCATCGCTGTCGTTGTCGATCAAGTCATCGCAGACTTCGGTGGACGCGGTGCAGGCCGGGTCGCCATCGCAGTCGGAGTCGCCACAGTCGATGTCGCCATCCCCGTCGTCATCGATGTCGTTGGTGCACTCCTCACCGATGCAGTCGCCGAACCAAACGCAGTCATCATCGTCACAGTCCACGAGGGAGTCGCCATCGTTGTCGACACCGTCGTCGCAGACCTCGGTTGAGCAAGAGCTCCAACCGATGCAGTCCTCGTCGTCGCAGTCGATGTCGCCGTCGCCGTCATCATCCACGCCGTTCCAGCAAGTCTCTGGCCCACAGTTGATGTCGTCGATGCACTCCTCATCGTCGCAGTCGAACAGGCCGTCACCGTCATCGTCGGTGCCGTTCCAGCAGATCTCCGCGATGCAGATGGGGTCGGTGGCGCACGACGCTTCGGCGCAGTCGATCTCGCCGTTGCCGTTGTCATCGATGTTGTTGTCGCAAATCTCTGCGGCGCTGGCACACACCGGGTTCGACGTGCACTCGTCATCATCACAGTCGATCTGCCCGTCGCCATCGTCGTCCACGCCATTGCTGCAGAGCTCCGCGACGCAGCCCGAGAAGACGCTGCATTCGATGTCCGCGCAGTCAATTTGCCCATCCGCGTCGTCGTCTATGCCGTTGGAGCAATCCTCCGAGACACAGGCCGGGGCGGTGGCGCACTCGCTGTCCGCACAGTCGATGTCGCCGTCGCCGTCATCATCCACGCCGTTCTGACAGGCCTCTGGGACGCACGAAGGATCGCCGGCACAGTCGCTGTCCGCGCAGTCCACCTGACCGTCGAGATCGTCGTCCGCGCCATTCCCGCACACCTCGCTGAGGCAGACAGGGTCAAACTCACAGAGCGCATCGTCGCAGTCGACGTCACCGTCGCCGTTGTCGTCGGTGCCGTTCGCGCAGTCTTCGCCACCGCTGCCGCCACAGGCCGGGTCCAAGTTGCAGTTGCTATCTGCGCAGTCCACGTCGCCGTCCCCGTCGTTGTCCACGCCGTCGTCGCACACCTCGGTGGGAGTGCCGCCACACGCGGGATCGCTGGAGCATGACGGGTCATCGCAGTCGACGAGTCCGTCACCGTCGTCGTCGGTTCCGTTTCCACAGATCTCAGTCGCGGGACCTCCGCACGAGGGATCGGATGCGCAGTCGCTGGTGTCGTCGCAGTCCACGAGGCCGTCCGTGTCATCATCTACGCCATTCGTGCAGTCCTCGGTCCCCGGAGAGGGATTGCAGACCGGGTCGCCAGTGCAGTCGGCGTCGTCACAATCGACATCCAGGTCACCGTCATCGTCCGTCCCGTTGATGCAGTTCTCCGTGCCGCATGCCGGCTGGATCGCGCACTCGCTGTCGTCACAATCGATGTCCCCGTCTGCGTCATCGTCGATGCCGTTGAAGCAGTCTTCGGCGAGACAGCCCGGGTCGCTGGTGCAGTCACTGTCTGCACAGTCCACCTGTCCGTCGCCGTCGTCGTCCGTGCCGTTTGAGCAGTCCTCAGCGGCGCAGCCCACAGTTCCCGCGCAGTCACTGTCTCCACAGTCGATGTCACCATCGCCGTCATCATCAATCCCGTTCGTGCAGTCTTCGACCGTGGGACCGGTCCCACAAGCCAGCGCGATCTCGTACGTCCCGACATTGTTGTTGAAGCCGTCGATCACGAAGTAGTAGGTCGTGCCCGCCGTTCCAGTGAGAGTCACTGTCTCTGACGTGACTCCGCCAGACGTCGAACTGTCGAGGCAGTTGCTGGCGTCGCAAGTGCCGCTGCTGTCCGCCACGGCGAAGAGGTCCAGGTCTGCGGAGAGCGCGCTAAGCGACACGCTGATCTCGCCGTCCGCGCCGGCCGTGTACGAATACGCGACCTCGTTACCCGACATCGTGATGGACGTGCATCCGTAGCTCTGGATCACGTCTGGACCGAACTGGGTATCACCCGCCAAAGTCCCGCCACAGGTAAGGGTGCCGGAGGGGGTGCAAATGGGCTGACAAGACGCGTCGCCCGCACACTCGCTGTCATCACAATCGACGTCACCGTCGCCGTCATCGTCCGTTCCGTTGGAGCAATCCTCCGTCAGACAGTTGGGGCTGCTGCTGCACTCACTGTCGTCGCAGTCGGTGAAGCCATCACCGTCATCATCGAAGCCGTTGTCACACACTTCGCCGACGCAATTGGGATCGAAATCGCATTCGTCGTCATCGCAGTCAGTAAACCCGTCACCGTCGCCGTCGACTCCATCGGTGCAGGACCCCTCAGGGATGCAGTCGCTGTCGCCAATGCAGTCCGTGTCATCGCAGTCGACGTCGCCGTCGCCGTCGTTGTCGATGAGGTCCTTACAGTCCTCACCGCTGCACTCGGGCTGGCCGAAGCAGTCCGGGTCATCGCAGTCGACGAGTCCATTGGCGTTGTTGTCGATGTTGTCGAGGCAGTCTTCGGGGTCGCACACCGGGTCCGACCAGCACTCCGTGTCGTCGCAGTCGGTGTAGCCATCACCATCGTCATCGAAGTTGTTGTCGCAGACCTCCTCGATACACGCCGGGTCCGAGTCGCAATCGCTGTCGTCGCAGTCCACCGCGCCGTCGCCGTCATTGTCCGTCCCGTCGAGGCAGTTCTCGCCGTCCCCGCCTCCGCTGGGGCAAAGGACCTCGAGGCTGAAGTTGTCCTGACCTCCGGCGTATCCATCAACGACGATGTAGTAATCGTCACCCTGCTGAGCGGTGAAGTGCAGCGAGCTTGCGCCGTACGCGATACAAGCCGTCCCATCACAGTCGAAGGCAGCGTCAAGCACGAAGAGGTCAAGGTTGCCCTGACCCGAGGTCTGGAGAACCAGCGTCACCTCCTCGGTGGTCTCGGGTGTGAAAGAGAAGGTGCGTTCAGGGCCCGACTCGTCCCAGGTCGTGCAGCCGTAGACGTCTACGGCGTCAGAGCTCCCGGGCGAAGCGTTGTTGGCGTTGATGACGTCTCCGCAGCCAATCTCCTCCGCCGGCACGCAGTTGTGGGAGCAGGCAATGTCCTCTTCGCAGTCGGAGTCAGCACAGTCGATGTCTCCATCGCCATCATCGTCCAGCCCGTTGCTGCAATCCTCGGTCCCATTGAACGTGTCGTCGTCGTCGTCGTCGTCGGGCACGATCACGTCGTCGTCATCCTGTACTGGAGTCTCGGTGATTCCACACTCACAACCCGCTCCGAAGAGCGAGAGAAGGAGAACCAGCCACACCAGACAGTGGGTGCGAGCGTCAAGGAGAGAAGGATGAAGGGAGAGCCGCATCGTGTTTCCTCTGGGGGCTTAACCTGCCCCTGAATCGACTGGTCTTGTCGACTGAACCCAAACCTTACCGCTCCTGAGCCCGTCATAGGGGATGCCTTGCGCGGAGAGGTACACAGCGCTTTTCTGTCAGGGGCTTGTCAATGTCAAGAACAAGACGCGCGCGCCACCGGTTGTGCACACCTGTTGCGAACTCATGGCGGCGAGAGGAATGACCCGGCAGGATGGCTACATGATTCGCATTGAGAACGTAACGCATCGCTATCCAGATGGGTCTCGGCCCGCCTTGGACGATGTGAGCCTGGAGTTCACGCAAGGAGAGTTCGTCTTCATCACCGGACCGTCCGGAGCAGGAAAAAGCACCCTCTTGAAGCTTCTCTACGCGGCGGAGCGCCCGGAAGAGGGTGACGTCTTCATTCAAGACAAGTCTGTCGTGCGGCTCCACCCCAACTCCATTCCGTTTCTCCGCCGCAACCTCGGCGTCATCTTCCAGGACTTCAAGCTCCTCTCCCGGCGCTCGGTCTTCGACAACATCGCGCTCGCGCTTGAGGTTTGTGGCCAGCCACGTTCGGTCATTCACCACAAGGTGGAGCGAATCCTGAAGCGGGTGGGGCTGGAGGGGCTCGAGAATCGCTTGCCGGGCGCGCTGTCCGCCGGGGAGCAGCAGCGGGCTGCGATCGCCCGAGCCCTGGTCAATGAACCGAGCATCATCCTCGCGGATGAGCCCACGGGGAATCTCGACGAAGCCCTCTCCTGTGAGATCATCGACCTGCTCGCGGAACTGGCAAGAGAGCGCCGTTCCACGGTGATCGTGGCTACCCATGACAACCTCAGCGTGGCAGCACGTGGGTTTCGTCACATCATGGTCTCAGACGGGAAGGTGGTCTCAGACACCACGGTCGGGGAACATGGGGGAGGGCCTTCGGTCAGCGAGTCTGTGAAGACCGACGAAGTCGTCGAATCCATCGCCGTCCTTGAGACCCTAGGGGGCGCCGACACAGACACCACGAGCGAATCGTCAGTGCGTGACCCTGACGATGTACGAGACAAAGAAGGGGGCGCGTCATGAGTCGCGCTCTACGTCGCGCGGTCCTGGGAATCCGCGAACATCAAGTGCTCGCCGTCGCGACAGGGCTCGCCGTCGCTGTGGTCCTTACGCTCACCGGTGCATTCGCGTTGGTCGCAGGGAACCTCTCGTCTGTTCTCGACCGCTGGGGTAAGGACGTACAAATCTCTTGCTATCTCCGCTCCGACCTTCAGGACGAGGCGATCTTCAACCTCAAGGCCGAACTCGAAGCCATGCCTGAGGTGGCAGGGGTGGAATACATCTCACCGGAGGAGGCGCTCGAACTGTTCGCTGACGCCATCGACGGCATGGATCGCTTGCTCGCAGATCTCGACGGCAACCCCCTGCCCGCATCCCTTGAGGTGCGTCTGGTTTCGGAATATCAGCGTCCCGCCGAAGTAGAGGCTGTCGCAAAGCGCATTCGACGACCTGAGTTCGAAGACCTCGACTGGTCTCAGGAGTGGGTCGAGCGCTTTCATACATTCGTGGCGCTGCTCCGACTCTCGACCCTCGTACTTGGATTTCTGCTGCTCGGGGCAGGCCTCTTTATCGTCCATAACACCGTGCGACTGGCAGTGCACGCCCGCCGCGATGAGCTCCAAATCATCAGTCTCGTGGGCGGCACGCGCCTCTTCGCCTGGGCGCCGTTCATCGTCGAAGGGGGCATCCTTGGCCTCATTGGAGGAGTCCTCTCCATCGGCTTCCTCTGGGCGCTCCACCGCTGGGCGTTTCTCGCGCTCCAGTCCACCTTGGGGCTCCTCCTTGGGCCTGAGGTTCTGAGCTTTCTTCCAGGGTCATCTATCCTTCTACTCGTGCTCGCTGGGACGTCGGTGGGCTTGCTGGGAGCCATCGCGTCGGTGGCACGTGCGGCCCCTGAGGAGATCGTGTGAAGCGAGTCATCCTCGCCCTGGCTCTGCTTTTTCTTCTCCCCCGATCCGGACAGGGAGAGCCCCACGAATCCGTCGACGTGCAGTTGCTCAAGGCCGAAGCTGACCTTCGAGCCAGTACGACACGAATCCGAGAACTCGATGGACGCCTCACCGCCCTGGACGCCGACCGCATCGCAGCCGAAATGGCGGCTGAGGAGCGGCGTAGGCGGATGGCAGTACGCCTACGAGTCATGTATCGGCTCCGTCATCGCGGGTTCCTTCCACTTCTCTTCTCTGCGGATAGCCCCCACGAGTTGCTGCGGTCCGCGCGGTATTTGTGGTGGATCGTGAGGTCCGACGAAGAGACGCTCCAAGCCTGGCAGCGCGACTTGTCAGAGGCCGCGGCCGAAGAGGAGCGACTTGATGCCGAACGCGAGCAACTGCTCCGCGCAGCCGGGGAGGCAGCAGCGCGACGCGAGTTTGCTCTCGCCGAGAGAGAGTCGGCAGGTGGTTCCCGAGACTGGTCCCCACCCCGACGCATTGATGACGGCGAAGGAGGAGGGCGGCTCGTCGCGCGTTATGCACAAACTTCACGCGAGCGAGTGTGGGTGACGCCGGAGCAGAGAGCGGAGACCCCCGTCAACCGGCGCGAGATTGTGATGGAGCCACCAGCGGCTCGGGACGTCGAAATCGACCTCTCCAGCGAGGCGGCGCCTTCCTTACCTACCGAGGAGCTCAAGCCAACGGCGCCGTTCGAACGCAGTCGTGGTCTCCTCCCGATGCCAGCGCGCGGCAAGCTCTCGCGCTCCGGGCGCGGGCTCGCGATCGGCGCGAGGGAAGGCGACCCCATTCGGTCGGTCCACGGAGGTGAGGTCGCTCGGGTTTTGTGGATCCGGGGGTTCGGCAACGTCGCCATCGTCGATCACGGCGAGGGTTGGCATACCGTCTACGGACACGCCAAGGCGTTCTCCGTCGAAGCCGGAGACTGGGTCGCATCCGGTGCGCCCATAGGAACCGTTGGGAGCACTGGGTCCCTTGAGGGCAGTCGCCTGCACTTCGAAGTGCGCAAAGACCGCGTACCTCAAGAGCCCCTCGATTGGCTCAAGGTGCCCGCGGGTGTGGTTCGACCCAACTGACTTACCCCGCAGCACAGGAGCGGGTCCGCAACTCCTGCTACTGACCTCCGAGCAACGGGGCGAGTCCATGGAGACGCCCGGCCTCTTCGACAAACACGACCGAGAGACCGTCGAGTTTGGAGCTCTTGATCAGCTCTTCGGCGCGGGAAAGACCATCCTCTGTCCCGGGTGCCAACACCAGCCCATACCCCCATTGCACCGCCAGGTTCCTCGCCAGCGCCAACTCCGCGCCCGAGCCCGCGCCATCCGTGCGAGCGAGCGCCGTCGCGGTCCGTAACAGCGGGACCCCTGCCTTCTGCACCTGCGCCGCATCGAAGCAACCGCGAGGGCAACCATCCACGAGGGTCACACCGGCCTCTAGCAGCGGTGCAAGGAAGGCGTCGAGTGCGACCGACTCAGGCAACTTGTCCTCAACAAGCACAGCGCTCGCGTGTGGAACAGCTTGCAACTGCTCGACCACAGGTTCTTCGCTGCGTAGGGCACATACCACCGCCTGGCTCGCCTTCGCGGCATCCCGGGCCAATCTCAAGGTGGGCGGGGCAAACGGCTCGAGGATCACCGCCAGCGGGGACTTCCACTTGAGTACGCGACGACCCACGTCGGACGCTCGGAGGTCGATGAGAACAATCAGTTCAGGAGGGTTCCCAGGCGGATGCGGAGGAGACGCGGGCAACCAGGGCCGAAGCTCTCGGCGGAACAAGAGCTCCGAACCGGCGAAGACCCGAAGGTTCCAAAGAAGCGCGTCCGCCCGCGTCACATACACGGGAACTCCCAGGAGTCGTGGGTCGGCTCGGAGGAGCTTCTCAAGTTCTTTGGGTCGAAGACCACGCGGAAGAGGGATGACTGCGCCTTCGCCCATCCCAGGTCTCGGCGGGAGGTCGCCCCCAGCGGCGACCACCGCCTGGTCGAGAGAGAGAGAGACGGCCTCCAGGTCCGGCGTGGCCCGCTCTGTGACGAGTTGCGAATGGATTGGAGTGGGGAACAAACTCGCCCAAAGCTCCGGAAGGAGACGTTCTCCTCCGATCACGGCCAGCCAAACAGCCGCGCAGAGAGCGAGGACGACGACGAGTCGCCGGGGGGACACAGCCGAACCGTTCACTGGAGGGTTGGGTCCTCGTTCTCCCCGGTTTCGGCCGCGCGGGCTGCCATGACGCGCGCCTGAACTTCCTCGGGCTGACGCAGGTATGCGAGCGCGATCCGGAGTTCGGAGTCGGTAAGGACCCACTCAGGCGCGGCCGGCAAACCGTTGAGCAAGACATCTACATCGAAGTCAGGCTCGTTCGCGCCACGCTCACCGAACGATAAGTCCGGGTCGATCCCCGAACCGTGAATGCTCCGACCGCTAGGGGTGTAGTAGCGGGCGGTCGTAAGCTTCAGAGCGGAGCCATCCGGCAGGTCGAAGAACTGCTGAACAGAGCCCTTCCCCCACGTCGTGTATCCAAGAAGCTTCGCGCGTCCGTGGTCTTGGAGCGCGCCAGCGACGATCTCCGCCGCCGACGCGGAACCACCATCCACGAGACCGACGAGGCGCATGTCTCGATCCGTGCCACCCGCCCTGGCTCGTCCTGCAGGCTCCGGACGATCTCGACCAATCGTTGTGACGATGACACCCTCCGCCAGCCAGAGGTCCGCGACCGCGACCGCCTGATTGAGGTAGCCGCCCGGGTTGCCGCGAAGGTCCAGGACAAGCCCTGACAGAGGGCCACCGTTCGCCTCTCTCAGCTCGGTCAGAGCGCGACGAAGTTCATCGGCGGTGCGCCGTTGGAAGCGAGATACGCTCGCCCATCCGTAGCCGTCGTCAAGGAGTCGAGACTCAACCGATCTCGTTCGGACCTGGTCTCGTCGCACGGGGAAGTCGAGTTCACCACCGTCTCGGAGCACGGTGAGGACCACCACAGTGCCTCTGCGGCCCTTGATCCTCCCCAGGAGCGCCTCGTCACCCGCGACTTCAATGCGAACGCCATCCACGGCCACGATTTGGTCGCCCTGCAGGAGGCCTGCCTCTTCCGCTGGAGATCCCGGCATCGGCTGAACGATGTGGATTCCCCCATCCACGCTATCAACTGAGATTCCCACGCCGTAGTACTCGCCAGACGTCTGCTCTCGAGTCTCCCGGTATCGCTCTGGATCCATGAAGACCGAGTGGTCGTCTAACCCCTGAGTCAGTCCTCCAATGGCGTCGTATAGAAGCGCATCGGCGGGGCGCTCATCGACATAGCGTGATTCGATGAGAGAGAGAGCTTCCGCGAAAACCCGCAGCCCCTCAAACGGCTCGCCCGCAGCGGTCGCTGTGAGCGCGGCACCGCTAAGTAACCCCGCCATGAAAATGCCAACGAAAGTCGCTGGTCGAGTGATTGGGAGCCGTCCCATGACCGAAGTCTATCCGAGTGCGACGAGTCGACCTTGGTTCCCCACGCGCGGACCGATACCCTGTGAGACATGAAAATGGCCTCCTCGCGCGTCTGTACCGTCGCTTGTCTCTTTGGTCTGGCCTCATTCGTGTCGGTCACCGGATGTTCCAATCCGCAGCCGGTACAGACGGTGAATCAACCGCCGCAGATCACGCTGGCCTCGCCCGAGCTCCTGCCGGACGGTGAGCCAATCCCCATCGAGGTGGATGCAGGACTGACGTTTGAGGCCCTTGTCGACGACGCGGAGGATCTCAAGCAAGAGTTGGTGGTTCATTGGATCGCCGAGCGCACGGACCAGGGTGGAGTTCTCCTCGACCTGGGCGATACCACCCCCGATCAGGCGGGTCGAACGACCAAAGTGGTCAGTGGACTGGAGTCTGGTCGCTACCAGATCACGGCGCGGGTAGAGGACACGCGTGGGGCAACCGACGAGGTAGGTCTGCCCATTGAGGTCTTCGCGGTCAACGAGGCCCCGAGTGTGCTCATTACCCAGCCTCAGGTTGGGAATGACTTCCTCGAAGATGATTCGGTGACCTTTGTCGGAACCGCGACAGATGACCGGGACGTGACCTCATTGACAGTCGAGTGGTTTAGCGACCGGGACGGCGCGCTGAACAGTGCCCCTCCCATCACATCGGGCCTCCTTACCTTCAGCACCGACCAGTTGTCGAACGGTGAGCACACAGTCAGCGTGCGAGTCACTGACGAGGAGGGCCTGTGGGGAGAAGACGCGGTCATTTTCGATGTCATCCCCAAGGACTTGCCCCCCAGCACCCCCGAGATCAACATCACCCCAGAGAACCCTCTCTCCACGGACGATCTGAACTGCCTGATCACCGTGGGCTCTGCAGACCCTGACGGGCAGCCGATCACCTACACCTATTCCTGGTTCAAGAATGGGGTCGCGGCGCTCGTCGCCGATGCTGTCCTCCCCACAAGCGAAACGGAGTCCGGAGACGAGTGGACCTGCCAAGTGGTGGCCAACGACGGAACACTTGACTCCCAGCCTGGTGAAGACACGGTCGTGATCCTGAACCAAACCCCAACCGTCGAGAGTGCGCTCCTCGAACCAGACCCAGCGACCGAACTGAGCACCCTGACCTGCACGGGCATCAATTGGTCAGACGATGATGGCGATGCGGAGGGCTACCAGTACGTGTGGCTCGTGGACGCGACCATCGTGACTGGCGTGAACACCCCCACCCTTGATGGCACCTGGTTCAACCGCGACCAAACGGTGCAGTGCGAACTGACACCCGACGACGGACTCGACGTCGGCATCCCCGTGCTCAGCAACGTCATCACCATCAGCAACTCGGCACCTACGACTCCCAGCATTAGCGTGACACCGGCCACCTCCGCCGACACTGATGACGACATCGTCTGCCAGGTAGATATCGACGCGAGCGACCCAGATGGGGACCCCTTCGTCTACGTCGTGACCTGGTCAGCTAACGGGGTCTATGACCCTACGTTCGACGGACAGTGGACGGTCACCTCAGGGGATACGAGCCTCGGTGAGACATGGGAATGCTCCGTCGTGGCCGATGACCTCGAAGACCCAGGGGTCGCCGCCTTGGCCTCCACGACCGTGCTCCCGGACGTCGGTGACTTTGTCATCAGCGAGTTCATGGCAACTCCAAACGCGGTTACAGATCCTGCCGGCGAGTGGGTCGAGCTCTTCAACAACAGCGGCTCAACGATGAACCTCAACGG
>Ga0315320_10005045_pt1 | contig 10838 bp, 7 predicted proteins | sample M140m21515metaG_FD_203458 | JGI IMG/M metagenome (GOLD analysis project Ga0315320, IMG submission 203458) | Ammonia-oxidizing marine archaeal communities from Monterey Bay, California, United States - M1 40m 21515 | ecosystem: Environmental > Aquatic > Marine > Coastal | place: USA: California...
CATCCACTATAATATTACCAGATACATCTGTGTTTCCGCCTACTTGCAAGTTACCAGATATATCACCTTCACCATCTATTGTTATGTTACCAGATACATCTGTATTTCCACCTACTTGTAAATTACCTGAAATATCAATAAATCCATCCACTATAATATTACCAGATACATCTGTGTTTCCGCCTACTTGCAAGTTACCAGATATATCACCTTCACCATCTATTGTTATGTTACCAGATACATCTGTATTTCCACCTACTTGTAAATTACCAGAAATATCTCCACTACCATCAACTATAATATTACCAGATATATCGGTATTCCCCCCTATCGATATATTATTAGAAATATCAATATTTCCATCTATCGTAAAATTCCCCGATACATCTATATTACCTGATACATCCAAATTATTTGATATATAAGCGCTTCCAGAAACATCTAATTCATAATATATAGAATTATGACTTGGGTCAAATGCATGATCTACTTGAGTTCCTGTTATCACAGGATGTGCAGGATACCCTATAAATAAATTTTCACGAATATATTCATATTGTGCCCGTATAGTATCATTACCTGATAAATCAATTATTGGGTTTGCAGAACCATCTGGTAATACCATTCTTTCAATATCGATGAGTCTTGCATTTTCTCCACTGATATCAGACACTTGCTGTTGCCCTGAAATATCTAAATTTGTAATTCCTGTTTTACCATTATAAACATAGCAAGAAATAACTGGTGCCCACTCTTTGTCTTGAACACTACTTAATTTTATATCTTTTACTCCAGCGCTTTGTAAATTTGATGTCGTATTATAAAATTGTAAAAATCCTGTTCCTGCATCCATTACCCAATACAACGGCGATGCATTTATATTGCCTATTTGAAAATTAGGATTACCCGTCCCTGCACCATTTCCACTTTGTATTTTATTGTATCTTACTACTGGTAAATAAGTTGCGGTTACATCATCATATTTAAAGGGTATTGTATGTTTTAAAACGGATTGATTATTAGTATTATAATCTGTAAATGACCCCCAAACTCGTCCTTGCCCATTTACATCATCACAAGGAACTAATGATAATCTCTTATAAAACTTTAAATTTGTATCAGGATATATTTCTGCAAATGTTTTCCCATAATCAGGTCCTGAACCTATATATGTGGATTCTTCTACAGTATTGGTTGCATAATTGCAAGATGAATCCAACCAATTACTTGATACATCTAAATTATTAGGCCCTGATATTTTTATTGGTGCTGAATTGGGTATTTCTTCTATCATAACATCGCTACTAAATATATTTGGCACGCTTTTGAATTTTTCGACACTAAATTCATCGTCTAATCTTGAAGCAGCAACACCAACAAATTGTTTAAATAATAGACTTGTTTGATAATCATTGTCTACCACGAACGACATATAAAATATAATAATAATTTAATATATTTTATATAAATGCATTACTGTTTATTATTGAGACCAATCTTTTATTACAGTCTGTCCAGTAATTGCAGAAGATACTGTTTGTCCTGATCGATTATAAAAAGCTACTCTTATTGCTGACAAATTATTACTAGTAGATGTATTTGAATTTGGTATTAAAATTCTGAAATATATATCATATGCTACAGTTTTTCCTCCTGTCAAATCGAATACTTTGACTCCTTGATTATCCCCTGCGGATGTGTGTAAAGCTGTTGTATTTGTACATCCCATATTATTTTCATTCATAATTGATGACCCTTGGCCAGCAGTGTCTTCTCTTTTATGTGTAGCCTTCCAACCAGTTCTAGCTGAATTATAGGTGGATGATACTGCAAATGTAGTTACTGTCGAGCCCTGATCTTCTAACATCCAAACTAATGGTTTTACTCCATTGGCTGCTTGTGTAGGAGTTATATCTGGCCATCTTACATAAGCTCCAGGGGTTCCCAATTTTAGTTCTAAACTACAACAAGGTTGTTGGGATGTATTAAATCCAGATGGTTTTTGTATTTTTACAACCAAAACCTTATATGGTCCTGTATCTATTGTAAAACTACTAGGATTGCTATTATCATACCATGGAGTCAGGTCTGCTGCGTCATATGTTCTAGCTATTGTTCCTATAGTTTCTCCAGTTGTGTTAAATGATGAATAATCAACTGATAGAGCAGACGGTGTATGATTACCAAACCAATACTTTGATGTATAATTGATATAAGGATTTTCACTTGCAGTACTCCATTGTCCGTGTTTAAATCCATTTTTTGCCCACATCAACTGTTTTTGAGCAGTTACACCGCTCATTATAGTGCTGTGTGAAAAAGTGGTAGTAAACTTAGGACTTGTTGTTATATCGCAAAAAGGATATTGATTATAAGGAGAACTACCTATTTCTCCAACATTTTGAAAAGTTTTTGCTGTATTAAAAGTAAAATCCCAAAACAATGTAAAATTACCATTTGGACCTATTCCTCTTCCAGCAAATCTATTTATAGGTTGTGTCGCGTTATCTATTACACATGCTGCATCTAAACTTCTTCTTGTTCCTAATTCTAAATCGCTACCACCTCTATTACTTCTTAAAATATTATTATCATAATCCGCCTCTATAAAAAATAATGGAGTCGTTGTGGATGGTGTATATCCAGTGTCCATCAAATCTCTGCTATAGTTATTTGTTCCAAACGAAGTTGAAGTTGTACCATCGAAATCAAAACTATTTGTGGCATATTGAATAGGATATGATGATGATGGTAATCTAGGAAAAGAACCGGCACTTGAAGATGCCCCAGTCCAAGGATAATTATCATTTTGACTTTTCCAATTTATAAAATTAGTAGAATTTGGAGCACTCCCTGTTCCCGTTCCTTTAAAGTATATTTTAACATTACCAAGTAAATTATTATTTCTAGGCCACCAAGTAAGATCTAAATTTTCGAAACTTATTTGATAATCTATTATGTTAGTTGATGAATTAGCTAACATTGGTAAACCAAAAAAGTTTTTTGTTGGATTTGAATTTGTTGTAGCGGTTCCTCCAAATTTGAATTTATTATCAATATTTGTATAAGTTGAACCTCCGGCATAACCGTCCTTTAATGTAAATACTGTATTAAAAAGCAGAGCAGAAAAATTCATTTCTATATCTTCAATTGGTCTTGTTGCTGGGCTAAAAGTCTTTTTCCATCCGCCTGTTGCTGAAGGATATCTTACCCATGCAGAATTACCAGACAATTCTTGATATATTATTACACTATATCCATTCAATCCAGAACCATTATTTGATATATCTGGGTATGTTACTAAATTTATATTTTTTATTTTTGGCTCTTTAAAAGTTGTTCCACAAAAATATCCTCCTTCTACATCTGCAATTCCCAAATCATATACATTACTAATATCTGTTGTTTTCCATTCTAAATATTGATTTGAAGGATCTGTTGCTACCCCACTTGCATCATATCCCCCTGCATTTATATCTGTCCCTTGAAATCCTCTTTGAACACCACTTAAATCTAAATCGGTTGTGTGAGAAGTAGTTGTCCCTGCTATAATAATATTACTATTCATCCTGATTATCTCATTTCCACTAGTATCTATACCTAAAAAATCATTTGAATTCGCTCTTATATTATAGCTATATGTAGAATTACTACAATCTATTGTTGTTGCTGGATATGATGGGTCACCTCCATCATTCAAAAATAAAAGACCTACTCTTATTGTATTTGTGGATAAAAATGCTGCAATACCGCCTAATGAAACACGATATATATTTTGTGTCCATCCTGTACTAGTTCTCTCTGTAAAGTAAGTATTTTCTGTTGAATCTGGTAAAGTTTCTCTAAAACCACCATTACTATTTGTATTTGTTACATTATTTATTATAGGTACAGGTGTTTGCCATTCATTAATTGATGATATAACAGTATTTAAACTTGCATCTCTATAATTATCAAATGTTCCATCATTACGACTAGGATCTAAATTGTAACGCATACTATATCCGTATATATCATAATTATGTTCTGGATAAACTATTCCTCCTTTAACAAGTGTTTCTGACCAAGTGTTGGGATTTGCATTTGGATATGTAGATGAAGGATACCAATTTGCCGAAACATCTATAGGAGGAAGATTTCTTGATATATCTATTAATAATGTATTTCCTCCTACTTGTCTAGAACTAGAGAGTCTATGACCACTTAAATCGTATCTATATCTTACCTTAGGTAATGAAGGATTACTTGCAGATAATACTGAAAATCGTGTATTTAAAGAAGTCTCTACAACCGCATTTACAGGATCTGCGTCGCTAGGTAATGTTCCGTTGCCTGAATTATCATTTTGACCATTGAGTGTAAATTGATCATAAGATAAATTACCTCCAGATGGGATTGTAAATGTTAATGGAGCTGTTGGAGCTCCATAAACTCCTATCGCCATTCCACTTGGGTCTGGTAAGTAAACCCAATTCCAAGAAATATCTGTTGCTGACGATAAATTATGAGAAACATATGAAGGGTCATAAATGGATGCTCTAGCTCTATTTACCATTGCTATTCTTAACTGAATTTTTTTTCCTGCTGTATTTACATTTGTTGTTGGAAAAATATTTGGCAAAGAAAAAGCATATCCATTTTTATCTCCTGCTGGAAAAAAACCTCCAGAAGCACCATTCCAGTCAGGAAAAAATATAATACCATTTGATAAGTCAGTATAACCTGTAATAGTTCCCGTAGTATTACTGTATACAAACATTTGATCAATAAATTTTGGTAAAAACCCAGCATTACTCCAATAAGTAGATGTGCCTGTTCCCCGTCCATTCAAACCATTTCCCTGAGGAACATCCTGCCAATCCATAGGTTGATTACTTGTGTTTAGCACTACAGAATTTCCATCATAACCTATATATTGTATTTTTAATCCTTGAAAATATGGTAAAAAATTGTAATCATCTCTATCACCAACTCCTCCTATTGAGGTAGTATCTTCTTTTGGACCAACCCCTCCCAAAAAATCGAATGCGGCTCTATATTGGATTGGATTGTTCCAAGACAAATCCAATCTAGGATATGCCAAATCTGTATCTAAATTAATATCCTCTTCTGTTATTGGCTTTGGAGGACCAAAAAAATAATCTTGTATACGATTTGATATATCAATTATATCTTGATTCCCTCCTCCAGGTTTTAAATCTACATATAATTTAGGATTTCCAGATTGAGGATTAAAACTTACATCAAATACAGATGTGTCAAAATAAATTCCATGAATATCTCTATTTGTTTGGTCTGTTGGTGTAGTTGTTATTGTAAAATTTCCATTAGCATCTTCACTATATGTACCACCATTCAGTGTTGTTCCTCCACCTCCACCTCCGCCTGTAAAATTATTTGAAAAATCTACAAATGTATCCCATCTTACTGCTGCTGATGAAGGATCCTGATACCTATTTGCCCCATCACTTCTATTTGGTTTTGGAGGAGGGTTTATTAATCCATAAATATTATCTTTTGTTATGAGTAACCCATTTGTATTAGACATAATATATACTAAATTTATATATTATATTTGGTAATATTATTCTATTAGATTGTATAGTCGTTTAATAGATCAAGATTTTGTTTCCAAGTTCTTGCCATTTTTAAGTTTGCTTCACGACCACCATTATCTTTGGCAAGAAGTGCTTGTTGTACCTGCAACCGGATAACGGTATCGAATATTGTTTTCGTATTCTCAAGTAATTCTTCATATTCTGGTAAATCATTTATGCGATTGATTCTATCCTTCATTGCCTCTTTCACTTTTTCAAACCCCTCCTGCTCTTTGTTTTTTTTTTCAATGTTTTTCGTCACTTTTTTTTCGTCTCTATCACTAAATCCTTCACGAATGAAATTATTTTCATATCCTAAACTAGCTAACCCTTCTCCACTAACTTTCAAAATACCATATGTGAAGTAAATTGCTATCAATATTAATGCACAATACCCTAAATATAATACCATCTTTTCTTTATCCATTATATATAATTTGAAATATTTAATTTGTATCAATTACAATGACATTTGATTTTTGATAAAGTAAATATTGAACTATATTTCTAATACTTGTCTTAGAAATTCTTCTTGTAATACCTGAATCTGTTACATATGATAATTCATCTAAACATTTTTGATTGGTATCTAAATCACATAATAAATTATATAATGACCCATATTTATTCATAATTACTTGAGATGTATGTGCGCTTACTCCTGGTATTTGACTCAATATAATTTCTCCAATATTTTCAGGAGTGATATTGTCTTTTTTTACCTTTTTTACAACTTCACAGTATTTCTTTGGAATTTTCTCTCCAGATTCATAATATGAAACCTTTTTTTTCTCACGATTTAATTTATCACACATTCTTAAAATATATTCTGCTGTCTCAGTAATATCATGTGTTTTAATAACAGAAAATCCTTTATAATAATTTAAACTAAAAATTGCAGAATAAAGTGTATTTGCTTGAACTTTATACCTGTTAGTCCATGTAGACAGATTTCCTTCGATTAAATAAACAATATTATGATTATGAACTGGATTATTTGTTAATCTGTGTGATTGTTCTACATATCTACCATCTTTAATAGATGAAGCAAGATCATTTAAAGATTTTCTCTCCACAATTATTTTTTCATTTCCTTTTTCATCGCAAATAATTACATCACCTAATGGTAATGTCTCAATTTCTATATCAATCTTCTTAAAATTAAATTGAATAACATAAGCTTCTAATAACTTAATTAATCTTTTTTCTCTAACATCAACTTTCAACTTCATTTAACTTAATAAGTATTTACTCTTTTAAATGACTTATTAAATCACTTATTTAAGTTTCAAGAGTGTAAACTATTTGGGGAGAATATATTATTATATATATAATGCTTTCAGGATATTCCTATACTGAATTTCACAAAACTGCCTATTTTTTACCTTTTATAAAAGAAAGAATGCAAAGAAAAGAAGCTATAGAATTTACAGAGTCCAATGATATTGCTTTCGCAAAAATCTCCCAAAAATCTTTAGTCACTGGAACAACTATGCCATCTGGATTAAAAATTCCTACTTGTGGAAATTTATGGAGGATTATTAATAATTATGCTATTATGGATTATGGTTATTAATATTTGTTGTCTAAATAATACCCTAATCCTACATTGTCCATTTTAAAAACATATCCTTCTTTTGCACCAATAAACGATTCACTTGGAATAAATTGTTCTAGTTGATGATTTTCCATAGGTTCTTCTATATTTTTTTGCGATTTTTGCATATAAAAATATATACCTACTAATACAGCAATAGCTATTAACATTTTGATTATCATATACTCAATCATGTTATTAAATACTTAAATATAGAACTAATTAATAGATATTTAAAACTAATATAAACAAAACAACCTATAATAATTAAATGGATACTAAAACACTCCTACAAGATGGTGACATTCAAACCGAACAAGGTGAATTGATTTTTGATCCTTATAATTCTAATAATCATGAAATAACAGAAAATGAGGTATGCGATATTTTGAAAAAATATGGCGTACCGGATAAAGTTCATAATATAAATCTTTATAAAAGAGCATTTGTTCACAAGTCATATTGTAAAAGACCTAAACTAGAAAACGAAGAAAATGGAGTAATTATTACAGATAGACCCAACGATTGTATGACTTTAAAATCAAAATCTAATGAACGATTAGAATTCTTAGGAGATGGTGTTTTAGAATGTATTACAAAATATTATTTATATAGAAGGTTTCCTAAGGAAAACGAAGGTTTTATGACAGAGAAAAAGATTGCTCTAGTAAAAAATGAACATATTGGAAAATTAGCATATGAAATGGGACTTAATAAATGGTATATTATGTCAAAAAATGCAGAAGAAAAGAAGACAAGAACAAATTTGAAAAAATTAGGATGTTTATTTGAAGCCTTTTTAGGAGCATTATTTTTAGATTTCAATAAAATTGATATTAATGACGAAGGACATTGGTTCAAAAATGTATTTGTTACAGGACCAGGATTTCAAATAGCACAAATTTTTGTAGAAAAAATATTTGAAAATCATGTTGATTGGATGAAATTAATTCAAAATGATGATAATTACAAAAATATTTTACAAGTTATATTACAAAAAGCATTTCAGGTTACTCCAGTATATAGAGAGATTACAGAATGGGACGACGAAACAGGATATCATATGGGAGTTTATTTATGTTTAAATATCAAAAAACATCAATTTACTCCTCAAGACGAAAATATTAAAGGTATTGAATTTTGGGGATCATTTGAAAATTTAAAGGACGCTTGGAAATATAGAGATGAAAAATGGGATAATGGTCTAGTTATATTTCTAAGTGAAAGTAAACATAAAATTAAAAAGAAAGCAGAACAAGCTGCATGCAAGATGGCAATTGACAGTTTAAAGTAATTATTTATGTTTCTGTTTTTCTTCTTTATATTCTTGTTTTTTCCCTTCAATCTCTTTCGATACTTCTGTTTCTACTTCAATAACACTTATTCTATGTTTTATACTGTTAGGAGAATCTACAGGCATAGGAGAATAATCTTTTTTTCTTAAAATATCAGGAGTTTTTACATTTTTTTTTGATTTTGGTGAATTTAAATCTATTTGCAATCTAAATTTGTTTTTCATTTATTTAATAATTTGATTTATTTTTTAATACATTAAATTATTAAAACATAAAACTTTTTTATACTTATTCTTTATAGATGTCTGAGTTACTTTTAGAAAAATTAAGTAGAAAAACAACAAAAGACAAAATGAAACCTGTAAAAATCAAGTTAGATAAAGGACAAGTTGCTGTTCAGGTTAAACTAGTTAGATCTCGCGAAGATTATGATATTAATTCATTTCGCAAAAAATTATTAAAACGAGGATTACAAGCTCCCAAAATTCCAACAGAACAAATTGAAGTAGTTGAAGAAAAACGAGATGTTGTAGAAAACCCCAAAAAAATTAAAAAAATAGGTAAAACAAAGTTGCCAGGAAAAAAAATTAACAAATCTAAAATCAAAAAGAAAAGAGTTACTAGACCAGTAGAAGAAATAGTTCTTGATATTCCTGCGACTCTTGTTCAAATAGATGATAGACAAATTGGTGATAGAATCAAAGAAAGAGAACCTAGTGTAAATATCAAAGCAAATGCATATTATATGAATGACCGCGAATATTTTATTAATTTTATAAATTCATTATTCAATAAATATAGTAAAAAACTTAAAAGTCAGGATGAAGGCGATATTACTTGTGAAACATTGAACAAAAGTAAATCAAAAGATTTTTCATTGATGATTCATCAGCAAATAGTCAGAGATTATATTAATGTATACACACCATACAGAGGTTTATTATTATATCACGGATTAGGTGCGGGTAAAACTTGTGCATCCATAGGAATAGCGGAAGGTTTAAAAAATACAAATCAAGTAATTATAATGACACCTGCTTCATTAAGAATGAATTATATCAGTGAATTAAAACATTGTGGAGACCCTATTTATAAAATTAATCAATATTGGGAGAAAATACAAACAACAGGAAACCCACATATTGAAAAGGCATTATCTGAAGTATTAAATATTCCTGTTGCTTACATAAGAAAACAAGGCTGGGCGTGGATGGTTGATATAAAAAAAGATAGTAACTTTGACAAGTTAAATCCAGAAGACCAAAAATCTATAGATAATCAAATAAATGAAATGATACAAAAAAAATATAAATTTATCAATTATAATGGTATGAGAGATGAACATCTTGATAGATTAATTACAGAATCTGAACAATTACAAGGAACTAGTAATCCTTTTGATCATAAAGTAATAATAATAGACGAAGCACATAATTTTGTTAGTAGAATTGTCAATAAAATAAAATCAAAAAAAACATCATTATCTACTAATTTATACGAATTAATATTAAGTGCGACTGATTGTAGGGTTGTATTTTTAACAGGAACACCTATGATAAATTACCCAAATGAAATTGGTGTTTTATTTAACATGCTTAGAGGTTATATTAAAACTTTCTATATAAAAATTAACACAGCTGAAACTACACAACCTATTAATCAAAAATATATGTTAGACGTTTTTAAAAACGAAAAACTTGTTGATTATATAGAATATATTGCATCTAAAAACACATTGGTTATTACAAGGAATCCATTTGGATTTACAAATAAAGCAAAACGACAAAAGGGTAAGGTTATTTATGCCGGTGTAGGTAGAAGTAAAGGTGGTTTATTAGACGATAACAAATTTGCTAGATTCATTACAAGTGCATTAAAAAAACATAATATTTCAGTGTCTCCTCAACAAATACAGGTTGAAAATCATAAAGCTTTGCCTGATTTACTAGATACATTCAAAGATTTATTTATAGATAATACTACTGGAGAAATGAAACAAGAAAATTTGTTTAAGCGTAGAATATTAGGATTAACATCTTATTTTAGAAGTGCATCAGAATCTCTTTTACCAAAATATAATGATTCCCCACAATACTACCATATTGAAAAAATTCCTATGAGTGCTCATCAAATTGGTATATATGAAAAAGCTAGGGCAGCAGAAAGAAAAGAAGAAGATAGAAATGCTAGAAAAAAAGCTAAACAAAAAGAAGGAGTTTATGCAGAGACAACATCTACTTATAGAATATTTTCTAGAGCATTTTGTAATTTTGTTTTTCCAAATGAAATAGTTAAAACAGCAGACGGAGTTGATGTTTTATTAAATAGACCTATGCCAAAATCCGGAGA
>Ga0315320_10005047_pt1 | contig 10836 bp, 8 predicted proteins | sample M140m21515metaG_FD_203458 | JGI IMG/M metagenome (GOLD analysis project Ga0315320, IMG submission 203458) | Ammonia-oxidizing marine archaeal communities from Monterey Bay, California, United States - M1 40m 21515 | ecosystem: Environmental > Aquatic > Marine > Coastal | place: USA: California...
CAAGTTTATTATTTGATGATAGACAAATACAAAACATTATTAAAGACAGTAATGCCAGAATAGTAACTGTAAACAAAGAGTTTTTTGTTTTAGAAAAATCTGGAAGAAGAAAAGAGATTGATAGTTTGTATAATAAATTGAATGAATACGGAATTCTACAATTTGTTAGGTCTGGAGCTGTTGCCATAACAAAAAAACCAATGAATATTTCAGAAATATTATCTGATTTTAAAAACTAATTAAAAAAATATAATGAAAAATTATTTTAACACCCTTTCAAAAAGTGAAAAATTAGAGCAGCTTTCAAGATGTAGATTTATGAGTTCCGACGAATTTGATAGTGGAGTAGCTGCATTATTAAATAAAAAAATAGTTATTATTGGTTGTGGTGCTCAAGGATTAAATCAAGGCCTTAATATGAGAGATTCTGGATTGAATATTTCATATTCTCTAAGAAAAGTGTCAATTCAAGAAAAAAGAAAATCTTTCCTAAACGCAACTGAGAATGGATTTAATATTGGCACATACGAAGAATTAATTCCCGATGCTGATTTAGTTTTAAATCTTACTCCTGACAAACAACACACTAATGTTGTAAAATCTATTATGCACATGATGAAAAAAGGTTCTACATTGTCTTATTCACATGGATTTAATATTGTTGAAGAGGGGATGGAAATAAGAAAAGATATTACTGTTATAATGGTGGCTCCAAAATGCCCTGGAACCGAAGTAAGAGAAGAATATAAAAGAGGTTTCGGAGTTCCTACTCTTATTGCAGTTCACCCTGAAAACAACCCTGAAAATAAAGGTTTGAATCAAGCTAAAGCTTACGCTGTGGCAACTGGTGGCCACAAAGCCGGGGTTTTAGAATCTTCATTTGTTGCTGAAGTGAAAAGTGATTTGATGGGTGAGCAAACCATCTTATGTGGAGTTTTGCAAACTGCATCAATTTTATTGTTTGATAAAATGATTAGCCAAGGAGTTGAAAAAACATATGCTGCAAAATTGATTCAAAATGGCTGGGAAGTAATTACTGAGGAGCTTAAACACGGAGGTATTACAAAAATGATGGACCGACTTTCTGATAGTTCAAAAATAAAAGCATTTGAAATTTCTGAAGATTTAAAAGTTTTAATGAGACCACTATTTAATAAGCATATGAATGATATTATGTCTGGAGCCTTTTCTGAGACAATGATGTTAGATTGGAAAAATAATGATAAAAACTTATTAAAATGGCGAGCTGAAACTGGTGAGACCTTGTTTGAGAAAACGAATTCATCAAATGAAAAAATTGATGAACAACAGTATTTTGATCATGGAATAGCTATGATTGCTTTTGTAAGATCAGGTGTTGAACTTGCTTTTGAAACAATGGTTGATTCTGGAATAATCGATTCTTCTGCTTATTATGAATCTTTACATGAATTACCACTTATAGCTAATACAGTTGCAAGAAAAAAATTATTTGAGATGAATAGAATTATTTCAGATACTGCAGAGTATGGTTGTTATTTGTTTGATCATGCTTGCAAGCCTCTTTTAAAAGATTTTGTAAATGATTTACCTGTTAATATCATTGGTAATGCATATGACAACTCTGAAGATTTTCTTGACAGTGATTTAATTGACATTAATTCAATTATTAGTTCTCATCCAATTGAAAAAATAGGTATGACTTTAAGAAATTCTATGAAAGAAATGAAAAAAATTGTTTGATGTCTTATGAACTTATTAACATATCGACAATAAAAAAAGCACAAATTAAAATTAAGGAACTGATTATAAAAACATCATTCTCTAAAAATGATTATTATAGTGAACTATTTGATTGTTCTGTTTTTTTAAAGAGAGAGGACTTACAACAGGTGAAGTCTTTTAAAATAAGAGGCGCCTATAACAAGTTGAGTTCATTGTCAAAAATTCAACTTAAAAAAGGCGTTGTATGTTCTAGCGCAGGAAACCATGCTCAAGGTTTTGCTTTAGCGTGTAAAAAGCTTGAAACATATGGAACAGTTTTTATGCCAATTTCAACACCAAAACAAAAAATAAAACAAGTTAAAAAATTTGGTAAAAAATTTATTAAAGTTGTACTTGTTGGAGATAACTATGATGAGGCAAATATTGAATCAAAAAAATTTGCACTCAATAAAAAGAAAATTTTCATCCATCCATTTGACGATACTGAAGTAATTGCTGGGCAAGCAACTCTTTTTTTAGAAATAATTAATCAATTTGCTGAAAAGTTAGATTATTTATTTATTCCAATCGGAGGAGGTGGCCTAATTTCTGGAGCATTAAGTGTGTTTAAACAACTTTCACCAACAACTAAAATAATTGGCGTTGAGCCATACGGGGCACCTTCAATGTATGTTTCACTAAAAAACAAAAAAAATACAACTCTGAATTATATAAATAACTTTGTTGATGGTGCTGCTGTCAAAAGAGTTGGTGAAATCTCATTTAATCTGTGTAATAAATATCTTGATGATATAATTCTAATTGATGAAGGAGAGATTTGTCAAAATATTTTAGATTTAGTTAGTAAAGTATCTATAATTGTTGAGCCAGCTGGAGCGATGTCAATTGGAGCATTAAAAAAATATAAAAAAAATATAAAAAACAAAAAAGTTGGATGTATTATTTGTGGAGGAAATATTGATAGTTCAAGAATGAAAGATATTAAAGAAAAGGCAAAACTCTGGTCTAACACAAAAGATATAAAATTAGCTATTAAATAAATTTTAAGAAAATAAATATGAACTTATCCTTTAAAGAAATACCAGAAAAATATAAAATTAATAAACTCGTTAATCAGGATGATTATCTTATCTCAGGAGAATTAGTAAATTGGAAAGGTGATTTTTCGAATGTTTACTCTACAATTTCGTCTACAAAAAAATATAAACCAACTCTTCTTGGAAAGATTCCAAGTTTAGGAAAAGATCAAGCAATTGAGGCTTTAAATTCAGCGTGTAACGCATTTGACAATGGTAGAGGTGAATGGCCAACTATGAAAGTTAGGACTAGAATAAAACATATGCGAAGGTTTGCCAACGAAATGAAAACTAAAAGGGATGAAATTGTTAAGTTATTGATGTGGGAAGTTGGTAAAAATTTAGCCGATTCAGAAAAAGAATTTGACCGAACTGTTAATTATATTTTTGACACCATTGATGCATATAAAGGTATTGATAGAGATTCTGCAAAGTTTGAAAAAAATAGTAATATTTATGCTCACATTAGAAGAGGGCCACTTGGAGTGGTATTGTGTTTAGGCCCATATAATTATCCATTAAATGAAACTTTTTGCTTATTAATACCAGCTTTAATTATGGGTAATACTGCTATTTTTAAGCCTGCTAAACATGGTGTATTATTAATCTCACCACTCATGGAAGCTTTTCAAAAATGTTTTCCCAAAGGAGTTGTGAATATTCTTTATGGTCGAGGAAGAGTTTTAGCTACTCCTATCATGGAGTCTGGAAAAGTTAATGTTTTGGCTTTAATAGGACATAGTTCCTCAGCAAATGCTCTACAAGAGCGACATCCTAAAAAAAATAGATTAAGACTTGTCTTGGGGCTAGAAGCAAAAAACCCTGCCATAGTAATGCCTGATTGTGATTTAGAATTAGCTGTTAGCGAATGTGTTGCTGGAGCTTTGTCATTTAACGGTCAAAGATGTACAGCTCTTAAGGTTATATATGTCCATGAAGAAATAGTTGACAAATTCAATAAAATGTTTTGTAACAAAGTAGATCAATTAAATTTTGGAAACCCTTGGGATGATAATGCACAATTAACTCCTCTTCCTGAGCCAAATAAACCAAAATATATTAATGATTTAATTTTAGATGCTAAACTTAAAGGAGCTAAGGTTTTAAATAAAAATGGTGGTATAAAGTCTGAAAATTATGTTTTTCCTGCTGTTTTGTTTCCCGTTACTAAGCAAATGAATGTTTATAAGGAAGAACAGTTTGGTCCAGTTATTCCGATTTTAACATTTAACGATATTAATAAGCCTTTAGATGATATGGCCGAATCTAATTATGGCCAACAGGCAAGTGTTTTTGGTACAAATACTGATAAATTAGGCCCATTAATAGACACTTTAGTAAATCTAGTTTGCAGAGTTAATTTAAATAGTTCTTGTCAAAGAGGTCCTGATAATTATCCTTTTACAGGTAGAAAAGATTCAGCTTTTAGTACCTTAAGTGTTCATGATGCTCTAAGGTCTTTTTCAATTAGAACTTTTGTAGCATCTAAGGATAATCCTACAAATAAAAAAATTATTAAAGATTTATTAAATACAAAAAAATCAAACTTTATTTCTACTGATTATATTTTATGATTTAAGACAATAATTCTATTCTAATTTACTACTTTTACTCATTACATCTTTTTATAAAAAATGGCTAATTTATCTAATGACAAAACCGTAAAAATATTTGACACTACTCTTAGAGATGGTGAGCAAGTTCCAGGATGTAAACTTAATACTTCTCAAAAAGTAATAATTGCTGAAAAATTAGAAAATTTAGGAGTTGATATTATTGAAGCTGGATTCCCTGTGTCAAGCCCAGGTGATTTTAACTCTGTAGTTGAAATTTCAAAAATAATTAAAAATGCTTCAGTTTGTGCTCTCTCTAGAGCTGTTAAAAATGATATTAAAATTGCGGGTCAATCACTAAAATATGCAAAATTTCCAAGAATCCATACGGGCATTGGAACTTCAGATTCTCATATTAAATATAAATTTAACTCCACAAGAGATAAAATAATTGAAACAGGGTATAATGCAGTTAAATATGCCAAATCGTTTGTTGAGGATGTAGAGTTTTATGCTGAGGATGCTGGTAGAACCGATAATAAATTTTTAGCAAAGGTTTGTGAAAAAATGATTGAGGCTGGAGCAACTGTTTTAAATATTCCTGATACAACTGGATATTGCCTTCCTGAAGAATATGGTGAAAAAATCAAATATTTATTTGAAAACGTAAAAAATATTTATAAAGCTACGGTTTCGTGTCATTGTCATAACGATCTTGGTTTAGCAACAGCTAATTCAATATCTGCAATCTTAAATGGAGCTAGACAAATTGAATGTACAATAAATGGTATCGGGGAAAGAGCTGGAAATACATCTTTAGAGGAAGTTGTAATGATTATGAAGCAGCATTCAAAATTAAATTTAGACACAAATATTAACACCAAACTTTTATACGAAACAAGTAATTTAGTTTCTGAAAGTATGGGAATGTATGTACAACCTAATAAGGCAATTGTTGGAGCAAATGCTTTTGCTCATAGCTCTGGTATTCACCAAGATGGTGTAATTAAAAATAGAGAAACTTATGAAATTATTGACCCTTTTGATGTTGGTGTAAATAAATCTTCAATTGTTCTAACCGCTAGAAGTGGAAGATCAGCTCTTGCTTACAGGGCTAAATTAGTTGGTTTTGATTTGTCAAAAGATGAATTAGATTTAGTATACCCTCAATTTTTAAAATTTGCAGATAAACATAAAAGTGTATTAGATAAGGATATTCCAGAAATCATAAATAAAATAATATAAATAAATAATAAAATATGAGCAATACTTTATTTGATAAGGTTTGGGATTCCCACGTGGTGAACAATATTTCTAATGGCCCAGATGTTTTATTTATTGATAGACATATGGTTCATGAAGTTACCAGTCCTGTTGCATTTTTAGGTTTAAAAAATAGAGGTATAAAAGTTTTGTATCCCGAAAGAACTTTTGCTACAGCAGATCATAATACTCCTACTATTAACCAGCATCTTCCAGTTTCAGACAAGCTTTCAGCCACTCAATTAAAAGTTTTAGAACAAAATTCTAAGGAACATGGAATTCCATATTGGGGATTAGGTCATGAAAAAAATGGTATTGTCCATGTAGTAGGTCCTGAATATGGAATTACTCTCCCTGGAGCTACAATTGTTTGTGGAGATTCACACACTTCTACTCATGGTGCCTTTGGTGCGATTGCTTTTGGAATCGGAACTTCAGAAGTAGAAATGGTTTTATCAACACAATGTGTAATGCAACCAAAGCCAAAAAAAATGAGGATTACTATTAACGGATCTTTAGAAAAAGGGGTTACACCAAAAGATGTTGCTTTATACATTATTTCAAAATTAAGTACAGCAGGTGCTACTGGCTATTTTGTTGAGTACTCTGGCGAAGTATTCTCAAAAATGTCTATGGAAGGAAGGATGACTGTTTGCAATTTGAGTATCGAAATGGGTGCTAGAGGAGGAATGATTGCACCAGATGAAAAAACTTTTGAATATATCAAAGAAAGAGAATTTACTCCAAAAGCTGAAAAATGGAATAAAGCCATGAATTATTGGAAAACTTTAAAAACAGATCCAAATGCTGTCTTCGATAAAGAAATGACATTTGAAGGATCTGACATTAGTCCAATGATAACCTATGGAACTAACCCAGGAATGGGTATGGGTATTTCTAGTGAAATACCAAAAGTAGAAGACCAGAGTTCTGCTTCCAAAAGTTATTTTAAATCTTTAAATTATATGGACTATAATGAAGGTGAATCTATGATTGGAAAAAAAATAGATTTTGTCTTTTTAGGTAGTTGTACAAATGGTAGGATTGAAGATTTTAGAGATTTTGCTAAAATAATAAAAGGAAGAAAAAAAGCAGACAATGTTACAGCTTGGTTAGTTCCAGGATCTCATAAAGTTGAGAAAGCTATTAAAGACGAAGGTATTCTTGAAATTCTTAATGAATCTGGTTTCGATCTTAGAGAGCCAGGCTGCTCTGCCTGTTTAGCTATGAATGATGATAAAATACCAACTGGAAAATACGCAGTAAGTACCTCAAATAGAAATTTTGAAGGTAGGCAAGGTCCAGGATCTAGAACTATACTTGCAAGTCCTTTGGTGGCTGCAGCTGCTGCAGTAACTGGAAAAATAACTGACCCAAGAAATTTATTTTAATAAATATTATGGCATACGACAAATTTACAAAACTTACAAGCACATGTATTCCTCTACCAATTGAAAATGTAGATACAGATCAAATCATACCTGCCAGATTTTTAAAAGCAATTGAAAGAAAAAGGTTTGGAGATAATTTATTTAGAGATTGGAGATATAATTCTGACAACTCTCGTAAAAAAGATTTTGTTCTAAATAATCCAACTTTCAAGGGCAAAATTCTTGTTGGAGGAAAAAACTTTGGCTCTGGTTCTTCAAGAGAACATGCAGCATGGTCTATTTATGACTATGGCTTTAGATGTGTTATCTCCAGTTTCTTCGCAGATATATTCAGTGCTAACTGTTTAAATGTTGGAGTTTTGCCTGTCAAAGTTTCTGAAAATTTTTTAAATAAAATTTTTGAAAATATATATGAAAAACCAAATATTGAATTATGTGTTGATTTAATTAATCAATCTGTTTCAATATCAGAACTAAATATCAGTGAATCTTTTACAATTAATGATTACAAAAAAAACAACATGTTAAATGGGTATGATGACATTGATTATTTGATGAGTATGAAAAATTCAATTACTGATTTTGCAAGTAAAACACCTCTTTAATTAATTTCATGCGTAGAAATGTTGAAATAATGGATACTACACTTCGCGATGGCGAGCAAACATCCGGAATGTCTTTTTCATCTTCGGAAAAGTTAACCATTACCAAATTACTTCTTGAAGAATTAAAAGTTGATAGAATTGAAATTGCTTCTGCTAGAGTTTCTGATGGAGAGTTCATGGCCGTCAAGAATATCACTGATTGGGCTAAAGAAAATAATTATTTAAGTAAAATTGAAGTATTAACATTTTTAGATAATGGAGTCTCAATTAATTGGTTAAATGGGTCCGGCGCTAGAGTTCAAAATCTACTCACAAAAGGTTCGCTAAATCATCTTAAATATCAAATAAAAAGAACCCCTAAAGAACATTTTGAAGATGTTTGTAATTCAGTTCATAATGCCAGGAAATTAAATATAGCAACAAACGTTTATTTGGAAGATTGGAGTAATGGAATGAGAAACTCTCCAGACTATGTTTTTAATTACCTAGATTTATTGTCAACTTTGCCTATAAAAAGAGTTCTTTTACCTGATACTTTAGGTGTGTTAAGCCCTGAAGAAACTTATAATTACCTTTCAATAATTATTAATAAATTCCCTAATATTCATTTTGATTTTCATGCCCATAATGACTATGATTTAAGTGTTTCAAATGTATTGGAGAGTTTAAAAGCGGGTTGTCATGGATTACACTTAACAATTAATGGTATGGGAGAAAGGGCTGGTAATGCTCCAATGGCAAGTGTAGCTGCAGTTATACGAGATTTTCTTCCTGAAATAAAAATTAATCTTGAAGAAAAGAAACTTTATAAAGTTAGTAATTTAATTTCAGCATTTACCGGCTTTAAAATTCCTGCCAATAAGCCAATTGTTGGTGAAAATGTTTTTACTCAAACTGCAGGAATACATGCAGATGGTGATAGTAAAAATAATTTATATTTTAATGATTTACTTCCTGAGCGATTTGGAAGAGTAAGAGAATATGCCTTGGGAAAAACATCTGGAAAAGCTAACATAAAAAAAAATCTAGATAAATTAGGAATCACTCTATGTAATGAAGATTTAAAAAAAGTTACTAATCGTGTTATTGAACTTGGAGATAAAAAAGAAAAAGTTACTGCTGAAGATTTGCCATATATCATTTCGGATGTATTAAATACATCAATGCAGGTTGAAAGAGTTTTAATTAACTCATATGAACTTAAACATACTATGGGGAATGATCCATCCATTTATTTAGAGCTTAAAATTGATAATGAGACTTACAGCAAAACAGGTGTTGGAGACGGTCAGTTTAATGCTTTTATGAACGCGGTAAATGAAATTTACAATGAGAATAATAGACAGATACCAAATTTGGTTAATTACCTCGTAACAATCCCGAGAGGAAGTAATTCAGACGCATTATGTGAGACAATAATTACATGGAGTGATAACAATGGAGAATTCACTACAAGAGGCTTAGACTCAGATCAAACAGTTTCTGCTATTAAAGCAGCTGAAAAAATGTTAAATGTAATAATAAATTAAATTTTATGAAATTAAATATAGCTTTGTTGGCTGGAGATGGAATTGGACCAGAAGTAATTGACCAAGCAGTTAAAGTCTCTAATGCGATTGCCAAAAAATTCAACCATCAAATCATCTGGATTAAAGCTTTAACAGGAGCTGCTGCTATTGACGCGGTCGGAGATCCATATCCAGAAGAAACTCATCAAATTTGTTTAAATGCAGATGCTATATTATTTGGAGCTATCGGAGATCCTAGGTTTGATAATGATCCGTCTGCCAAAATAAGGCCTGAGCAGGGATTATTAAAAATGAGAAAAAAATTAGGTTTATTTGCAAATGTTAGACCAACTTTTGTGTTTCCTTCATTGCTTAATAAATCCCCATTAAAAAAAGATATTATTGAAGGTACAGACCTTGTTTTTTTAAGAGAACTTACTGGAGGAATTTACTTTGGTAAAAGAGGCCGGTTAGACAATGGAGAAACAGCCTACGACACTTGCATATACAGTAGAGATGAGGTTAAAAGAATTGCCAAAAAAGGGTTTAATTTGGCCATGAAAAGGTCAAAAAAACTTTGTTGTGTTGATAAAGCAAATGTTTTAGAGTCCTCTAGATTGTGGAGAGAAACTGTTCAATCAATGGAAAAAGATTATCCTGAAGTAACTGTGTCTTATGAATTTGTTGATGCAGTCGCTATGCGTTTAGTTCAATGGCCTAAATCTTATGATGTTTTAATTACAGAGAATTTATTTGGGGATATTTTAACTGATGAAGCTTCAGTTATTTCAGGTTCTATGGGGCTCATGCCATCTGCATCTGTTGGATTAGAAACATCATTATATGAACCTATTCACGGTTCTTATCCGCAAGCTGCTGGAAAAGGTATAGCGAACCCTTTAGCGACAATATTATCTGCAGCTATGATGTTTGAAGATGCTTTTAAACTAAGAGAGGAGGCCAAATTGATTCGCGACGTTATTAACCTCTCGCTAGAAAAGTTAATAGTAACTGAAGACTTGTCTGAGGGAAAGAAAAGTTTCAGTACATCTGAGGTTGGGACTTGGTTGTCTAACGAAATATTAAAGTAATTTTAAATTTAATTCTATTATAATGTTAAAATATTGAAAATTTACATACATTAGCGATTAATTCAATAATAATATGATAAATTACTTACATATAATCTATTATAACTTTTATTTTTTTATTAAATGAGAGGCCATATATTTATAATTTATAATTAAATAATTATGTGAGCCTCGAAAATCGAGGCTTTTTTTTTATGAAAAATTCAATTGCAATTCAAGGAGTAAAAGGTTCTTTTCATCATATTGTTACAAAACAATATTTTAAAAATGAAGGAGTCATAAATGAGTTTCTAAGTTTTGATGAACTGGTAAATTCTTTAGTTGATGAAAAATGCAATTTTGCTGTAATGGCATTAGAAAATTCAATAGCAGGTTCAATTATTCCAAATTACGCTTTAATTGATAATAATAATTTACATATTGTTGGAGAAGAATATCTAGATATTCAGCATAATTTAATTTGTTTAAAAGGTCAAAGTATTGAGGATATTAATGAAGTTCATTCACATCCTATGGCACTTTTACAATGTAAAGAATTCTTCAAAAAATATCCAAACATTAAATTAGTTGAAGATAAAGATACCGCTCAAGTAGCTAAAAGAATAAGTGAAAATAAACTAAAAAATATAGCAGCAATTGCAAGTG
>Ga0315320_10005048_pt1 | contig 10835 bp, 7 predicted proteins | sample M140m21515metaG_FD_203458 | JGI IMG/M metagenome (GOLD analysis project Ga0315320, IMG submission 203458) | Ammonia-oxidizing marine archaeal communities from Monterey Bay, California, United States - M1 40m 21515 | ecosystem: Environmental > Aquatic > Marine > Coastal | place: USA: California...
TTCAGAAATGGGCCAGGTGTCGTCAGTCCCCTCCCGTCGGTCAAGCAAAAACGAAAGCAAAAGAGAAGACCATTAACGCGTGTCGATCACATCACAATGCTACATGTACGGAACGTCTCCTCATCCCACGAGCGCCGCGGAGTTCAGCTCCGGCTCGCCGTCATCCTCCGCCACCACGGGCTCCACCGCAACCACCGGCGGCGTCGGCGGCGTCCCCGATCGGCTACCCCCGCCGCCCTTCCTCGCGCGCTTGTGAACCCGCCCGCTCTCCTCGTCGTCGTCGCCATCCTTCTCGCCTTTCCCAGCCCTGGGTTCGTTCTTATCCTTGCCGCGCCGTCCTTCCTTCTTATCCGGGAGGGTCCTGGCCTTGCGCTCGGCAACCTCGAGGTGCGTGTGGCGGTTCACGTACGCCTCGTCGCTGGTATCCTCGGACGAGCAGTCCGAGTCGTCGCCGCGGACGATGCCCGCGTTTTTAGCCTCGGCGACAGCCTCGGCGTCGCCCCCCTCGCCCGCGACGATGGCCGCCGCGGCCGCAGCCTCCGCCTGTGCCTTGGCCTTCTCAGCCCTCGCGACGCCGCGTTCATCGGTGATGGGCGCCATGGCGTAGGTGGGCGCGGGGCGGACGCCGGGGGTGCAGATGTCGATGTGCTGCGCTCGTTCCACGAATTTGGCGCCTTCGTTGGCGCCCACGACGTTGTTGATGTCAAAGTCATCCTTCCTGCTCTTGAGCTTCTCCGGGGGCTTGTGCGGCTGGGTAAAGCCGCCGAAGGCGTCGGGTACACCGCGGTTCTTCCTGATGGCCACGACGGATCCCGTGCCGTGCATCTCCGGCGTGGGCTGCCCGAGCCGCTGGTGCAGCGCGGTGACCCGCTGCTGCAGCACCTCAATCTGCTCATACAGCGCCGCGGTGGACAAGTCGCTGTCACTCCCGGTGCCGCTCCCGCTCTTGCCTCCCTCGCCCCTGTCGCCGAGCGCGGCTTTGTGCGCCGCCTCCTTCTTCCGTCGCTTCCGTTGCGCGGCGGTGAGCTTCTCGGGTTTCCGCGCCCCCGCCTGCATTTCCGATTGCATCCGCGCCATGAACGCCTCGTCATCCGGGACGAAGAGAGGGTGCGTGCCGAGGACGGGGTTGGGCGGCGGGGTGTCGCCTTGGTGCTCGCGTCTGCGCTTCATGCGCGTGGCGGCGACTCCGTCGAGCGGCGTGGTCTCCGGCTCCCCGGAGGTGGTCACGGGTTCCGCGTCCTTTTCGTCGGCGCCGCCCTTCCGCTTGGCTCGTTCGATGCCGTCGAGCATGCGCTGGTAGCGGTCGACGTGGCCGTCGATCTCCTTCATGCGGAGCTCGAGCCATCGGCACTGCCACTCGACGTCGCGGCGGTACTGCCTCCAGCCTTGATCCAGCGCGGCGCGCTTGCCGCCGGCGCCGCCGTCGCCCCCCTTGGCGTCTGCGGATTTCTTCGCGTTCGCGTCGCCGCCGCCGCTCGCCTCCTTGCCGTCGCCGCCGCTCGCGGCCGCCGCGCCGGTGCCGCCGCCGGACTTTGCGTCCGCGGACTTACCGTCGCCGCCGGATTTGGCCGCGGCGGGGCCGCTCGCGACGGGCGCGCCCGCGCTCGCCGCCGCGTCCAGCCCCGCGCGAACCCTCGCGCTGTCCACAACCTCCCGGCTTCCATCCTCCGTCCTGTTGTCCTCCCCGCTGCCCGTCTCCGTGAAGGAGCTCCATCCCTCCACGCCCTTCTCGAGCGCCGCCGCCCACGGGGTCGCCTTCGCGCCCTTGGCGGCCTTGGCGGTCGTCGGCGCGGTCGCCATCGCGGGCTACGGCACCCTAATGGCCCGAACCGACAATTACCACGCGGAAAGCGCCCCTTCCGTCACCTCGGGGGAGCGGAAAACCTCGCGGGCGCGACGCGATCGCGCGCGCGCGGGGCGGACCAAACGCGGGGGTTCGTCTCGCGCTCCCTCGCCTTCTCTCGCCCGTGCGCGTTCTCCTCGCGCGCGGTGAGTCACTCGGAGAGGCGAACGCGTCGCGGCTCTCGTTGTGGTCGCCCGGCGCCAGATCTCGCGCACGTTTGGCAAAAGTCGTCGCGTCGACCACTCGACGGCCCGAACCGCTGCTGAGTTGGCCGTGGCTCGACGCACACACCTGGAAATAATGAAATATACGAAGGTAACTGGAAATGCGTACGTCCGAGCGTATGTGTTTCAGTTGATCCACCTGAGACGCAAATTTAGGCGCGAAAACGATCGGAAAACTTAACCGCGGGTTTGTATGACTGATGAGTTGGAACACCCGCGCGTGTGCGGCTGAGGAGTTCAAAAACATCGTTGTCAGGGCGGCCTTTTGCGTCTTTGCCATTGGAAGGTCCCGAACGGCACGCATGGAGGGGCTACGGTTACCGCCGTCCCCTCGGGAGAGACCGCCTCCCGGTCCCTCACCCAGGGGAAAGGGCATCGGGGCGAGTCCGGAGCGCGATGCGGCCGCCAGACGCTCGCTGACCTCCTCGCTGACCTCGTCGCGTTCCCCGCGCGGGACCTCGTCTACGCCGGGGACGACGATTGGAGACTGGGACGGTGGCGCGACTCCCTCGACGTCCGAACACGCGTCCGCGTACTACGAGTCGTCCGCGAACCTCCTGCGGTACGACCCCGACGCGACCGCGCGAGGATCGGGCGCGCCGGCCCCGGGCGCCGGCGCGCGACGGTCGATCGAAACCTTCGGCGCCGACGCCAACGCCGTGGACGTCGGGCTCGGGCGCGTCTCCCTCGGCATCTCCACCCTACGCGCCTCCTTCAACGGCACCGCAGGGCGGGACGTCATGCGCGCCAGCACCGAGAGCGGGCGGAGCGAGGTGGACACGCAGACCGCGGACGTCCTCGCCAGGCAGCAGGCGCAGCTCTCAGACCTCAACGAGCAGCTCCGATCGCTACAGTCGCAACTCGGACATCTCAGGCGAAGCGGACCCGGCGAAGCACCCGACGACAACGACGGGCGGCTACACACACTCAACGGATCATCGCGTAGGTGGGGCGTGGGCGAGTCCACCGCGTCCGCGTTCACGGTCGCGACGTCGCGGGACTCGGTCGGTCGGTTCTCATCAGTCGCGTCGTCGGGAGCGTCCAAGAAGTCCAAGTCTTCGGACGCAGCCACCAACACCGTGTGGGCCGCGCCGGAACCAGGCGTCGACCACTTACTCGGGTTGCCCAACAACCAAGGTCACCATCGTCATCCGATCGGAACCCAGGACACGATGACAGACGAGGACAAGGCGAGGGCGTGGAAATACGAGGGCGACGGGCGGAAGAGCCGGGGGATGATGACGGATCCGTGGGTGGGCGCGAGCCGGGGCGCGGGGGCGGGACCCGACGCCGCCGGGAGGGTATCCACGCGGATGAGCGTGATACGCCGGTCCGGAGCGCCCAGGGCATCGAACGCGGGTTCATCGGAACCCAGGCAGAGCAGGCGGATACCCGTGGTGGAGGCGGACGAAGCGACGGGCGGTGAAGGCGACGAAGGCGACGGCGAAGGAGGGGAAGAAGGAGCTGGCGACGTGCCCCCGCTCCCGCCGCTCCCGCCGCTCATAACCCCCACCACCGAACCCCCGCTACGCGCGGAATCCCCCGTATCCATTCGGGTCGAGCGCACGGATGGGGACGACCCACACGGACGGTCGGGGAGCCCCGCACTGATCGACGTCAATGAGACACAGGCGGACCGCGGCGGCTCCCCGGGTTTGGTCCCCAGCGCCAACTCCGCGTTCATGCGCGTGAGCGGCGAGACGGTAGGTGGCGGCGATGGCCCGGTGTGGGCGGCGGGGGGCATGCGTGGCAGCGGCGCGTCCGGCGGCGCGTGGTTCGGCACGAGCGACGGGGGCAGCACGCGGGTATCCATGGGGAACAGTTCGATGCGGTGGAGCGTCGGGTCGCGGGATTCCGTGTCGTCGCTCGCCGCGCAAGCCGCCGCGGAGGCGGCCGCGATCGTCGACGGCGACGTGAACCCCAACCACACGCACAGACTGAGCCACTCCAACCTCGGACCCGCGTTCCAGCGGTTCCCGCTCTTCGTCGAAGGCGACAGCGCGCCGGTGTCCCCGGCGGCGGACAGCCCGGACGCCGAGAGGGAGTCGCAGGTCGGTCCTGACGGACACGGACACGCCCCGCGTGCGTCGACGTCCGAGACGGACCACGAGGACGGCGACGAGGTCCTCCGCGCGTCACGCGATACCCTCAGCGTGGTGAGCACGAGCCAGGCGGGGTCGTTGAGCCTCAGGGGGGGCATGGGCGGCGCAGACGGCGACGGCGCCAGCACCGTTTTCGACGACGACTATTCGGATTCCGACTTTGACGACTCGGGCACCGCGGTGACCGGCACCACGACGGGGCGGGGCGCGGACTCCGATTGGACCCCACCCACGCGATGGGGCCTACAGAGGATGTCGGAGGCTGCGATGTACGACCCGAGCGGCGACGACGCGCCGAGAAAGCTTCAATCGCCGGGTACGTTGGAGGATGGGGGTAAATCGGGGGATGGGACCCAAACCGCCGAGACGCGGGAACGGCTCGAGTCCGTCGCGGTGCTCGAGGGTATGCCCACGATCTCGTACCAGCCGTTCTCGGACGACGAGGACAGCGAGGACGACGAGATGATGGTGGAGCTCATGAAGAAGTACGGAGTCTCGGCGCCCAAATAGGCGTGTTATTAGAAGCGGGTTTGAAATATATGTGGCGAGCGTAGTCGAGGCGAAAACCGGCACTGTACAAGATGATCGCTCGTCGAATGCAATTCGTTGAATGTGATTACAAGGACAAGAGCTCGGAAAGGCGGAGATGCCAATCGTGATCTAGCTCACTGTCCGCGCCATCCAGCGCGATCTGCAGGATGTCCAGAGAGACGAAGCCTCTGGTTCAACGCGAGAAAACATGAATCGACGGCGGCGGGGGCGGGGGCGGTCTCTTCTCACCACTCACCACTGCCTCGCCGCGCCCCACTGGAACTCCGCCATGAGCGCCACATGATCGGACGAGCACTGGGTGTTGGGCAGTCCCCCGTACTTGTTCCTGCACTCCTTCTCGGAGGGCAGCTCGAGCAGCGAGAGCGGCGCCAGGGTATCGTCGGTGTAGAAGATGTAGTCCAGCGTCCCGAAGAATCCGTCGGTGCAGTTGGTGAAGATGGGTTCCCCCGTACCTTGCGCGTCCATCCGCGTCCGTTGCCGGTCCGCCGCCTCGCTCTCCAGGCACGGCTGCTTGGACAACGCCGTGTACGCGGACACCAGCGGCAGCGGGTGCTGCAGCTTCGAGGGCGGTCGCAGGATACCGAACGGATCCGTGGCGAGCTCCGGGTGCGCCCCGTCGACTCGGCCGTTGCTCAGCAGGTTATGCGCGGCGCTCCCCGGCACCGAGTTGAAGTCACCGCAGACCACCATGGGAATCTCCGCGCTCGCCGCGATCTTCTCCAGGCCCTTGAGCAAGGTGTGCACCTGCCAGAGCTTCACGTCGTTGAGCTCGGTGTTGGCGTGGATGTGGGTGTTGGCCACGCAGAGCAGCTGACGCTTACCCTGAGGCGCCTGGACCCCGGGCTGCTCCAGCGCCTCGAGCACGACGATGAGCGCGACGTTGTCCTTCATCAGCCGGTTGAGCGCATCCTTCTTCTGGGACGACCCGCCGAGCGACTCCACCAGCGAGAGCGCCGCCTTGTTGAACTCCACCTCGTACTTCTTGATCAGGGTGAACCTGTCCTTCTTGAAGAAGATGGCGCACCCGTCGATGACGTACGTGCCTTGGCTGAACACCTGCGCCGTCTTCTTCTTGTACACCGCGGTGTAACCGTGCTTGGCGAGCTCTCCCGCGAAAAAGTCCTCAAAGTGGTCGCTCTGCACCTCCTGTAAACACAAGATGTCCGCGTCGTGCATGACAATCTCCTTTAAGATGTTCTGCCGCCTGTAGTTCCAGCTCAGCGCCCACTGCGGCGTGTACCCGTACATCTCAGTCGTGGCGTAAAGATCGGCGAGGACGTTGTAGGTGAGCACCGTGAACGTCCCGCCCTCGCTCCCGTCGTGCCTCGCCACCGGCACCAGGTTACGCCGCGGGGGTGTGGGCGCCGGGATGACGCGGCCGGTGGTGAAAACCTCGGGCTTGCCGCACCCCGCGCCGGTGTTAACTTCGACGGGGCAAACCTCGAATTTGAGCAAGTGCCCGACGTCCTCCGTCGTCGCGCTGTAATTCTTACCCTTGCCAACCTCCGTCCACGTCTCCGGCTCGTCCTTGGAGGGCGTCACCTCCGCCGCGTGCCGCGCGGGCCTGTGCTGCTTGTGCTGGCCGCCGTCCTGGTTGTTGTTGAGGTTGTGGCTCGAGCCGTGGGGGGAGTTTGCGTGGTTCGCCTGGTCCTTCAGGTGGGGCGGCCTCCACAGCGGGTTACGCTGCTCCTTGTCCAAACCTTGGGCTATGCGGTCGCGATGCCACTCCATCCACGACTGCGTGAAGCACTCCTCATCGCAGTGGTATGACTTGCTGTGCACGTTCTGCAGCACCGCGGGCTCGCCGGGGTGGACGCTGCACACGGAAGCCTTCCTGTGCGATCCGCTGCGGTACCACCGGTACCGCAGGTACGCGCCGTCCGCCGGATCCGACTCTGAGATGTCGGCGGTGGTCGACGTGCCGTCCCCTTTGCGCGTGACGACATACGGCGATAGCTCAACCCTGATATTGAGTGGACGGGGGAGGAGACGGGAAGGTCAGCGGGGCCCGTAGATCGGGGCGTCGGGACGCGCGCGACGCGCGTGGCCAGATTAGTAAGGGATCCGAGAAATTTGGGCGGGGCGAGCGCTCACCCTGAGATTGGCGTGTCGTTGTTGAGCGTCGCGCGGACGACGGTCAGGCCGGAACCGTACATGGCGCCGGGACTGAACTCCAATTACCCAAAATTAAGCAAAGCACCCGCGATCGGACCTCCCTCCGTCGCCCCCCGCCCGGTGTCCCTGGGCGAGGTCAGACCGTCGCACCCCACAAAACCTCACTGCGAGACGAGAGATCGCGGACGCTCCAGATGTTGAAGGACCCGGTGATCACCGCGGGGCGCGGCCTTCGACCACACCGAGACCACTACGAGAGCGCCAACGCCTCGTCAGCGCACTTGACCTGCCGATTACGTCGGCGCGGTCGCGTATGACAAGTCGCGTGCGTCGGGGTCGACGCCCGAACAGAGGCGAGCGGCGCCGGGAAAACTTCGAGGCACGCTACGGGCCAACGGAGGACGCGGGAAACTCATATGCCGTTAGGAAGCTGTCCATTAAGCAGCGCGTTTATTCATCATGGAGGTGGAGACCAACCTAAAAGCTCATACGTAGCTCGTTTTTCTCGTTTTTCTCCCGTCGTGCAAACTCCCCTCACCAGCCGCAGGGAAGCCCGTCAACTCTCGAGGGAAGCCCGGCGAAGTCCTCGGCGAGCCTGGCCGCGGAGACGGGGGTGAGGAGCTGGATGATCTTCGGCCCATCCTCGGACCTCCTCGGCGGCCTGCACGCCACCCGCAGCGGCGCGCGAGCCGCCCTCTGCGACCCAACCTCCTCTCCAGCCGCCTCCTCTCCAGTCGCCTCAGTTTCCCCCGACGCGCCCTCGAACGGCTCGCGCTCCGTGGCCACGGTGAGCCGTCCGTAAAGGTCGGAGAGCACCCTCCTCCGCGCGGGGCTCTTCGCGAGCTTCGTCGGCGTCGCGCCGCGTCGCTCGTCGCTCCCAGCCTTGCCGCGCTTCAGCGGCGAGCGCGGGGTCTCAGCCCACGCGCCCCTGAAAGGCGCGAGCGGAGGCTTCGTGAGCGGGTTCGCCGTCGTGGTGAAGAGGCTGGACTCGCCGCCGCCGGGCGTCGTCGGCAGGTCGTCATCCTCGTCGAGGGGCGCGGGGTATCGGAACCGCGGTGACGCGGGCGGGTCGTACATGCCGGCCGAGTCACTCGTCACGGCGCCGCCTCCCACACGCGCGCGCCCGAAGAGTGACGGTTTGTTCACCCGAGAGGACTTTCTCTTGGACTGAACAACTTGAAACCGAGCTTGTGCACAGCTGTGTCCGAGAAGACGCGCATGACAATAATGGAGCGCGCGGGCGAACGCGTGACGCATCGGCCGACGTACGTCGACGTACGCCTGCCCGCGTCGATGTCACCGCCGTCGAGCCCCGATAAACCGACGCGGCGCGCGTCATCCGGCGACCGGCGGGCCAAGCAGCGCCACAGCTGTGGGTTGCCGAGGAACTTATCCTTCTGGGCCTGTATCGTGGTGTTCTGGGCATTCACGTGCCTGCTGTTCACCGCGGTTCCCGTGGACAGGCGACGCGCGATCATCTCCGAATCGCGCGACGACGCCTGGCGTGAGCGCCTGTCGCTCGTGACGGCGGGCATCTGGGACACGGTGTCGAGTCTCAAGGACGCCGCCGCTGGAAACTTTCTGGGAAGAGACGCGAGAAAGTGCGCCTCGGTCGGGACCCGCGGCGTCCTCGGCCTCCCAATGTACGCCTACCGCGACGCCATGGCAGACAGAACCACGTCCAACGTGCGGGACATCGCCAGGCGCGCCGCCGAGGACCGACGCGACAGCAAACACCACGAACGCGCTGACTCGGTGACCAACACAGCTGTGCGCAAAAGCCCCCGCCCGCCCGGCTCGCCCGCCTCCCTCGTCCGCGTCGTCTCCACGCACCACAAGACGGGCACCGCGCTCATGCGCGACGTCTTCTCGCACATCGCGTCGGACCCGAGGTGGGCGGCGAAATACGGCCCGTTCGCGGACATACGGCAGATGGAGGACCACCCGGGGGAGGGGAAGAAGAGCGGGATGAAGTCACGAGACGCGGCGGCAAAGGCAAACGTCATCCTCGACTACCACCTCGGGAAGCAGCTCCCGGAGTTCATGCTCGGAGTTCGAGGGCCCGAGGACAACGGCGACGATGGCGTCGAGGGTAAGGGCGAGGGCAAGGGCGAGGGCAAGGGCGGCGAGGGCGAGGGTAATAACTCAGTTCCCCGCGAGTGCGCCAGCTTGGTCTCCACATTCCCTGACTACCGAGCGGTTCACGTGGTCCGTGACCCGACGCAGGTTTTGATCTCCGGGTACCTGTACCACCGACGGCTACCGGAGGACGAGACTTGGCTGTTCGAGCCGTCGGTGGAGCTCGGCGGGGGAACTTACGCGGAGCGGCTGGTGCGGGCGGAGGGTGCCGGGCCCGGGGACGCGATGTTGGCTGAAATTTCAATGGCGGACGATGAGCTCCGGATGCTGGCGCTGGCGTACCGCGACGTGGAACGCGACCCGCGCGGCATGAACGTCAAGCTCGAGGACTTCTTCAAGGATTTCGATCGGACCATGGGAAAGGTTCTCAGGTTTTTGGAGTTTGACGAAGGGGACGTCGGCGAGATGGTGAAGCTCGCGGGTGAGTTTGACGTCGGGCGGTGGAGCCGGGAGGAGCTCGCGGCGAACGAGCACTTCACGCAGAGCGAGGACAGGTCGCCGTACGTGCGGGCTATCGAGCGTGACCACTTCCTCAACGCGACGGTGAGTTACATGCGATACGCCATGGGGTACGTGGACGACTTTCCAATCTTTGAGTGATTGAAGGGAGCGACGGATGAGTCGAGTTGGATACGAATGTAAAATGAATTCGTTTGACTCTCGTTTCAACAAGGGTGCTGTTGTCACGTGTGCTTCCGCGTCTCCACGCGGAAATAATAAGACGCCCCCTCCTCTCGTATCTCTCTCTCTCCCGTTCGGATCCTCCTCATCACCTGAGGTCCTCTCTCTTCCCGTTCTACTTCGGACCCGACCTCTTTCCTTTGTTTACTCAGCCTGCGGGATCCCGTTGGGTGACGCATTCTTCTTGATCCATGGGTGGTCCAGCAGCTTGCTCAGCGGCAGACGCGCCTTTGGATCCTTCACCAGCAGCCCGCTGATCATGTCGCGAGCATCGACGCTCACGTGCGCAGGGAAGTGAAGGTCCACCCGCAGGATGCGCTTGTACGTCTCGCTGTGGCCCTCAGCCTCAAACGGCGGCACACCGCACAGAAACTCGTACGCGAGGACGCCTAAGGACCACACGTCGACGGCGGAGTCGTGGTCCCTCCCTTCGACCATCTCTGGGGGCAGGTAGTCGAGCGTACCGCAGAGCGTCTGCCGCCTCGAGTTGGGCGCGTGGACGCTCCAGCCAAAGTCGGCAATTTTCAGCTCACCCTTGATGCCGATGAGGAGGTTCTCGGGCTTGATGTCGCGGTGAATCACGTGCTTCTTGTGGCAGTACGTCAGCGCCCTGGCGAGCGACGCGATGTAGGTGGCGGAGCGCTTCTCGCTGAACCTCTTAGCCTTCTGGAGCTCCTTGTACAGCTCACCGCGGGCGGCGTACTCGAGGATCAGGTACACGCGGTTCTGTTCGATTGGTGGGAATGGAGGGGGGGGGCGCGTCAGCGGCAATCGCGAGGGGGACAAGTTTTCTGTTGCGTCGAAATCATGGCACCCCCATCCGACTCTCGCGTGGGTGCCACGGGACATCAAAGGTTGGCGGGTCGGATCCCGGGGATGGTACGCAACGGCACGACTCTCACCTGATCGTAAAAGTACCCGTAGAGCCTCAGGATGTTGGGGTGCCTGAGGTGGGACTGGATCTCGATCTCGCGTCGCAGCTGGTGCTCGACGTGCGACTGCTGCAGCTGCTGTTTGAACAGAACCTTGAGGGCGACGATGTACTTGCTGTTCTTCTCGCGAGCCAGGTACACGTTGCCGAACTTGCCGCGGCCCAGGGGTTTGCCTATGTCGAAGTCGCTCAGCTGCGGGGGTCGGGAGCGGGGTGGATGTCAGCACGCGAAAGATGGGAGGGGTTGC
>Ga0315320_10005049_pt1 | contig 10835 bp, 8 predicted proteins | sample M140m21515metaG_FD_203458 | JGI IMG/M metagenome (GOLD analysis project Ga0315320, IMG submission 203458) | Ammonia-oxidizing marine archaeal communities from Monterey Bay, California, United States - M1 40m 21515 | ecosystem: Environmental > Aquatic > Marine > Coastal | place: USA: California...
GACCGCTTTCCTCCGCAGAAAAAGAAGAAGAAGGCCCCTACCGTTCAAATGGGCTGCATTTCGGTGCGAGGTAGTGGGGGAATTTGGCTGGGCCGCAGACCCCAGGAAGGGCTTTGGGGCGGTTTGTGGGAAATGCCCACCGTAGAGCTATCGACTGGGGTTGAAAATACAGAAGAGCATGTGCAGACGTGGTTTGGCGATGAAGTCCGGCTAGTCGGGCGAATTCGACATATTCTGACCCATCGCATCGTGGATTTACATGTGTTTTCCGCCGCCAACAGCGAAGCTGCGGGGCCCTTCCATTACGAGGGCTTCCGGATGTACGACCCCGAACAACTGGATGCACTTGGGGTGTCCGCGCTGACGACCAAAGCCATCAAACTCTGTCAGTCGCTGGCATCCGAGAACTGAGGCCGTAACCATGCCTCGCAAGCATCGAGCGCCTCGGTGTCTCTGCCATCCATGGTGACCACGACGGAGATGGGTTGGGTCTCGTACCGCGGGTAGCTTCCAATTTCGATACTCGGCCAACGGTCTTGGGCCGCCCGTAAACGTTCAGCAATGTTGCTTTCGCGCTCGTGGGTCCGGAACCGTCGAGACTGCACCACTACGCCCCCGAAACGATGGCTCACTGCATCAAATTTTGCCCGTAAAAACGAAGGAACGCCCGGAAAAATCACGACATTGCGGCAGGTAACGACAGGGAATCGCAGGCCGGTATCGGTCCACAATTCAGTCCCTGCAGGGACCTCCGCCATACGCAGTGCGTCATCATTGACATCTTCACCCATTCGCTGCCGAATCAATGCCTCCAGTGCTGGATCTCGAACCAGCTCCACACCGAATGCAGCGGCGATTCCGGCCATCGTAGTGTCATCGTGGGTGGGGCCAATGCCACCTGTGGTGAATACATGGTCTGCGGCCTGAGAAGCCGCGATAACCTCGGTGGCAATGGTTGCAACATCATCCGGGATGACAGACATCCGAATCATATCGATCCCGAGGGAACGACATCGCTCGATAAGAAAGGGTCCATTCTCATCGGAGAACTTTCCACTGAGAATCTCATTTCCAATAATGACGGCGGCAGCGGTTGGCATGAGCACTCGAATGCAAAGGTTTTTCTTCTAAAGTCCTGCTCTGACGGTACACTATTTAAGGTCACGCGCGCGAGAACCGTACACCAAGGTACAACGCTCAACCATTAGTGGGTTCATGAAGACTGCACAATACGGCTTACGCTCCACGGTTCGACTGTTTGGAACAGTTGTGGACCAGCGCGTCGATTGGCACAATCATTCCGCTTGGACCCCCATCCAGTTGGTTGTGCCAACAAAGGACGGCCTCTCCCCAGGTCAGGTTCGATGGTCTCGGGACAGCGCTACAATCAGGGAGGCCGATGGAACCGTTACGGTACTCGACGACCCGGATTCTTTGTGGCTGTGGACCAACGGGGCGGGCGTTGAAGTGTCAGTGGACCGCATCCAGATGGTCCGGGCAAAGAGAACGTCGGGAGAAGCGTGGGGCGACGTGGCACTGCTTGTGTCGATGCTCACCCTGATGGTTGGACTGGGCCAGCTCAACACGATGTTCGCGATGTTTGCAGGCGATAGGGTCGAACAAACGGTATCGCTCACACCGTCACCAGAACTTATCGCGCGGCTCCTACGGCAGGAGTTCGATGGGGAGAAAAGGGGTCGGGTGGCCATGGCCAAGCGTCCGGAATTGAAGAGAAAGGCCCCGTCGTACTACATGCCTTCTGGGTCAAACGGGCCCATCGATCGAATGGGCGGAGGGGCCAAGGCCGGAGAGTCCCCACGGCGTGCGACCGAGCCACGGGCCGTACGGGATGAGCAGACGGGGAGTGAATCCCGGCCCAAAAGTACCGCGACCGGTGATGATTATTCTGGCGTGGAAGACCTGTTGGCTGAGCACCTACCAGCGAGGCCAGCGGTGCCCGCACCGACGCCTCGAGGGGAGCGCCTCCCCACGGAGGCAATCGAACGGTTCGTTGGTTGGGGTTTCCGAGACTGGCTCGCCGCTTCGGAGGTACCTGCAGCAGAAAAAGACACCATGCAGGACAGGGCCAAACTGGCACAGCAGTTGCTTCACATCGACCCTGATGACCCTTTCGCCTTGCTGACCATGAGCAACTATGCGTATTTGTCTGAAAATTACACGCTGTGCCGGGCGCTCTACGCCCGATACCTCGAGTTGTACCCGGGCGATGCGGCAGGCTGGAACAACCTCGCGCTTACGTACAAACGGACCCAAGAATACAAGCTAGAAGAAAAGCTGTACCGGCTTGCACTGGCTCTCGAGCCCAACAACTTCTTCACCAAGAATAATCTTGCGGTCAATCTGGCACACCAGGGCCGGTACAATGAAGCCGACTCACTGATGATTTCGGCCCAGCCGGAGGCTCACCAACGACCCTATGCCGACCTTCACCTGGCCAAGATTGCAGCCGCACAAGGCCAAGACAGACGCGCCTACCGACACCTGAAACGCGCACTCGACCAGGTCTTTAGCCTCGGCACCTCGCACCACATTGAGTTTAGGCAAGACATCCGACTCGACCCCAGCTTCGACACGATCCGCAACGAGGGGCGGTTTCGGCGCCTCTTGAGAGATGCATACGGGGAGGACACCCCCATTCAGGGTGAGACTGCCCAGCTGGGCGCAGGGAAGGTCTTGGATGGGTGAGTTGAATGTACAGGTGCGCCTTCATGGTGCGGTGGTCGAGGACCGGGTTTTGGCTGTACGGGACCGACTTGTTGTGGGCGATTGGCCGGGAGCAGCGATTGGATTCCCGGGGGCATCGATTCAAGTTTCGCGGGCGGGAGGACATCTACGGGTTCTGGGGCGACGCCTGGGCGAAGGTGAATCGGTTCACCTCGAACTGGGTGATGTCGGGGTCACAATGACCCATACAGAGCCGCTTGAAATACGCCCGCGGGCGACGCCCACCATCGACCATAGGTTTCTGGGAGCTGCAGTCTTAATGGTGGGAATTGGAACCTGGATCGATGCAGCCGAGAGTTGGATTGACAGAATGCCCGCCAATAAGCGGCCCATCGCCTCCACGGTGATGCGTGATGTCGTCGAAGCGGCGCGGTACACACCATCGTCCGAGATTCGCGCATCTCGCCCATTCTCGCCCTTAGAGTCGACGAAGACCTCTGTACCCGCCGGGGTGGGCGAGGGGCCCAAACACAGGAACGATGACCACAAAACCGGTGTGGGATATCACCGTTGGTATCGCAACATGATTCCCGCGGACGGGAGTGCCTTCACGGCCAACGAGCAGCTTGAGAAGAACCCCAACGACGCCGAAGCGCGCAGGGTGGTCGCACGGGCGGCCTACCATGCTGGACGGTTTGGACTCTCAGCCTGGCATTACCGGAACATTCTGGCCCAGTACCCGCACGACACATCAGCGCGGCTCCGTTTGGCGTGGTCAGCACGCAGGCAGGGGCTCCATGGGCAAGAGCTCCATCAATACCAACACATCCTCGATGAACAGCCGCAGAACATATTGGCCCTCGGGGGTGCGGCGACCGCATTGACACGGCTTGGTCGCTTCAGCGAAGCACGCGACACCATGGATGCCTTGCAGATTTTGGCCCCCACCAGCGCAGTTACGGAATCGTCTGGGGCGATTATTGAGGGGATTCACGGCGAACAAGAACGTGCGATTGCTTCCTTGCGCCGCGCCCTCGATAGCCGAGAGCAGCTCGCCCCAGAGCTTCAACTCGAACTCCGACAGGACATCGCAGTCGATCCAGCCTTTGCGGCCATGCGTGCGGATTGGCGCCTGCGGTCCATGTTGCGTCGCTCGTTGGGTGCCGCCGCGCCGCGAGGCTGGTCAGCGAAAACTCGTCCAATACGATAGAGTCGGACGGAGGGAAGCATCATGGGACGAACGGCGGTTTATGCAGGATCTTTTGACCCCATCACATCCGGTCACATGGATCTGGTTCGTAGGGCTGCGGTCCTGTTCGACGACGTGGTTCTGGCCATCGGTACCAATCAGTCCAAGAAGAGCCTACTATCGGTGGATGTTCGGTATGCGGTTCTCCAAGAATGTATCGCCGATATGCCCAACGTTTCCGTCGCCACTTTTGAGGGGCTGTTGATCGACTATTGCCGCGCTATCGATGCCGATGTGATTTTACGTGGCCTACGGGCCGTGTCCGATTTCGAATTTGAGTTCCAAATTGGACTGGCCAACATGGACATGGCACCCGAAATCGAAACCGTTTTCCTACTCACAGAACCAAAAAACATCTTCGTTTCGTCGTCGCTGGTCAAAGAGATTGCGTCCAACGGCGGCAAGGTCGAGCGCTATCTGCCCGCCCCGGCATTGAACGCCATGATGTTGGCCATCAACGAATCTTCATCGGGGTAAAAAACGGCTGGCGAGCGCAGTAGACACATCTCTCGCGAATTTCTGATGCCAAGGCATAAAAGTATTGCTGCCAAACGGATTCAGCAGCTCCACAACGCCCAGTATGGAGCCGTTCGCCTGTATGGGGACGGCCAGCAGCGTGCGCGTGACGTGGTTGATGGTCTGGTCGACGGAGGCATCATGCTGGGGGTTTTGGCGTGCCTCGCGGACGAGGAGCGCGCGACCACTGTTGGCCACCGCACCCGCGATGCCTTTATCGATGGGGATCGTGGTGCCCACCAGGTTCTCAGCATGCGGGCCCCGAACGGAGGTAAACCGCAACACTGGACCTTCGGCAAGGAGGACGGATGCGCTCTCCGCTGGAATATGGGTCATTAAAAGATTTATCGCCGACTCAAATGCCCCCGTGTCCGTTGGTGCCAAAACCAGCGCTTCGACAGACTTGGCCATATCTGCGGTCACGACTTCGTCAGGTTGGGCTGCTGTGCGCGCCCCTGAGCCGGGGGTGGGCGCATCCCACAGGTCGGTGGTGGGATCGTCTGTGAGCTCGAATCCAGTACCCGCGCCCGTGTCCGAGTCCATGGTGAAACGCAGCTCTGAATGCTCATCCCAGATTTCGGCGGCACCACTGTTGCTGACATCTACATGGACGGTATTGCCGCTCCCCGTAAAACGCCCAAGGAGCTTGGAAAGCGCCCCAGACCAGTCGGCAGCTTCGATGGCTGCGGGCTCGGTGTCAGGTGATCGGACGGTAAACTTGGGCATTGCAACGAAACATTAACCGATTGTGGAGGATAGGCAGGACCGCCTGACGTGAACAGTGGGTTACGCGGAAGGGACCATGGAGTGAACGCATGTGCGGAATAGTCGGGTATGTCGGCGGAAGACGAGCAGCCCCCATATTGCTGGATGGGCTTCGACGCCTTGAATATCGTGGCTATGACTCAGCAGGGATCGCGCTGACTGGCTCGCCCCTGCAGATCCATAAAGAAGTTGGGCGCGTCAATGACCTTGCTGCAGTGGTCCCAGAAGATGTCGCGGGAAACGTGGGAATCGCCCATACGCGCTGGGCGACGCACGGTGGAGTCACCGTTGAAAATGCACATCCGCACGTTGATTCAACCACCCGAATCGCCGTTGTTCACAATGGCATTATCGAAAACGCGCGGGCGTTGCGGGACCGACTGACCGCAGACGGTGTGGAGTTCCAATCGGACACCGACACAGAAGTTCTTGCCCACTTGTTTGCGCGCTTTCTTCGAGACGACCCCGACCCAATGGCGTCGGTACAGAGCGCGCTGAAGTTGGTGCGGGGAACATGGGGTATCGCGGTCCTCTTTAGTGACATGCCAGACACCATCGTGGTCGCCAGGAACGGGTCCCCCCTTGTGGTCGGACTTGGGGAAGGGGAAACCTTTTTAGCCAGCGACCCCCATGCACTCATTCCATACACCCGAAGAGTGGTGTACCTGCAGGACGGCGATGTAGGCCGAATCGATTCATCCGGCTTCACGACCACCCATGCCGGGCAGGGGCAAACCAGCCAGGTCGTTGAAACATTAGAGGCGGAATGGGCCGAGGCGGAACGCGGCGACTACCCCAACTTCATGCTGAAAGAGATTCACGAGCAGCCAGATGCGCTTCGACGCTGTCTATCGGGGCGGGTCGTTACCGGGGACGGACGAGCGAAGCTTGGCGGACTGGAACTCACTGCGCGTGAGTTAAATCAAGTGCAACGAGTCGGCCTCTTGGGCTGCGGTACAGCGCACTATGCCTGCAGGGTGGGTGCGATGGCCATCGAGCAGCTGGCCCGGGTTCCAGCCAATGCTGAAGTGGCCAGCGAATTTCGCCATCGAAATCCAGTCGTCGATACCGGTGGCCTCTATTTCGCAGTCAGCCAATCGGGCGAAACCGCCGACACACTCGGAGCCCTTCGAGAAGTTCAAATCAAAGGCGGGCAAGTCATGGGTGTGGTGAATGTTGTCGGCTCGTCCATCGCTCGGCAATGTGGGCACGGCGTGTACATTCACTCGGGGCCAGAGATGGCTGTCGCGTCGACCAAAGCATTCAGCAACATGGTGGCATCCCTGTACCTGTTCACGCTCATGCTTGCTCGCGCCCGAACGCTGGCCCCGCATGAGGGGCGTGAGTTTGCCGAAGAACTGATGCGGGTGCCCGATCTGGTGGAGTCCTACTTGGCACAGCCGGTGGATGTAGACCCGATTGTCGAATGGATCAAGGAGTGTCGTTCTGTACTCTTTTTGGGGCGGGGATTGTCGGAAGCCGTGGCGGCCGAAGGTGCACTGAAGTTGATGGAGCTCGCGTATGTTCCTTGTTTGGCGTACCCATCCGGAGAAATGAAGCATGGGCCGATTGCGCTGCTAGAGAAGGGGAGTCCGGTCATCGTGGTCGCCCCGGAAGACGAGGTTCGAGACAAGACGATTTCGAATCTTCAGGAATGTAGGGCGCGGGGCGCGCGGGTGGCCCTGATTCACACGGAGGGAGACCCAATCGCAAAAGAGGCAGATATATCTATCGCGGTGCCACGGACTTCTCGTTGGTTCACGCCATTCCTGACCGTCTTACCGCTGCAACTCTTGGCATACCGAACCGCCCTTGCAATGGACAGAGACATTGACCGACCGCGCAATCTCGCGAAATCCGTCACGGTTGAGTAGATTGAGACGTGGTTGACGCGTGCGCCGGAACGCACAGAGGTGAGGCCTCAGAGACCCAGAGACTCATCTGCCTGAATCACCACAAGCATGCCGTCGTCATTCCAGCACCACAGCGCACTTCCGTGTTGAAGAACACCATCCACCCGGAATGGGACGGGCGAGTCATCGTGCAGCAACTGACGGAGTTCCTCATCAAAGCACCAAGTGGGAAGGTCGATGCCCGTGGGTGCAGACGGTTCATATTCGGCATCTGCTTGCTTCCGGCTCCCGCCGCGGTCCACCTCAACCCATCCATGTTCCAGCTCCAAAATTAGCGTCCCATCTGCCCACTGGACATCCAAAATATCACCGTCAATTTCCTCATCGACTGGCAATGGAACATCGTACTGTTGCGCACCGTCCAAGGAGTATCCCCGAACCCGCTCTCCAATCTCAACCACACCGTCGCCGTGGGCAACAAGGTGAGTTCCAGCCAGGGGAGCTTCTATCCATTTCCTACGCCCACTCTGAAGGTCCCAGGCCGTCCCGCCGGGGCCGTATAAAACGCCTCCGGAATGCGAGGCCGCGCATGGACTGAAGCCATCTTCGCGCTGCTGTCCATCAAGTGCTTTCAGTATCCCGGAATCCTCATCGAGCACCAAGGGTCCATTTTGAAATCCGACCGGCACAAGAGAGCCGCTTCGCTGACGAGAGACAACCCCGTCCGCCAAGCCAACGCAACAGACCCCATCGTGAGTAATCACCAGAACCGACAGTCCATCGTCCGAGAAGCGCGCGGAATCGAGATCGCAGATTGGTAGGGAGACGAGCGTACCGCCAGCCCCAAGGCCCAATGCGGCATCATCGGAACAGAATAGCGCGCTACCCGAAGGCCCCGTGCGCCAGCCTGATGGTGACCACGGCAGCGTCCCCACCACACGTGGTTTCACGCCTTCCCGAAGACGGTACACCCGGTTTTGATCCACCCATACAACGCCGAACCCGCTCGCCCACGGTTGCGGTCTTGCATCTCGTGCCCCGACCGGTAGCCGCATCGTGGCACCCGTTTCAAGCGCATACGCCACACGCTCCACACCTCGATCAACCACGACAATATCGCACCCTGCCAAAACCGACCGGCCCTGAAACTGTCGCTCGACAGGTGCCTCAGTGGGGTCGCTTGAAAATCGCTGCACTCGGGCCACTGAACCGACAGTCGTAGAGGTCACCCAATATCTGCCCGCCGCCTGTAGATTATCCGGGTAATCGGTGGGTATACAAGTGACCGTGTCGTGGCATTTCAACCACAACCCGGACTCGTTGAACCAGCCGGCCGCACATTCGGTGGCCACCATATAGTCCGACAACCCCGGAGCCAATAGGCGATGCCCAACCCCTGGGCCCCACTGCAGATGAACAACCTGACTCATTGTGACAACGCCAACAGGCGCCCATCGCTGGTACCCACAATGATGAATTGCGGCGTCACCACAGGGTCACCGGTGATCGGCACACCCAAGTCCACCGTCCAAGCGCTTCCGCCATCGGCCATATCAAATCGGGCCAACCGCCCGTGGCCATCGCAGGTGTATATCGCATCCCTGACGATGGCAGGCTGCGTCGCTTGGATTGCCGTCCCCGGAGCCCGCCACCGGGTTCCACCATGCCTCGGATCCAGTGCGATCAAATCACCGCTGCGGCTCGGGACAATCAGGAACTGACCCAAGGCCGCTGGCGCGCTGGGGCCCGACCCGAAGTAGGCCACCCAGTTCTCCACCCCATCCGCCAGATTGAGTGCCGCGAGGCCACCTTGGCCCTGATTTTTGGACCCAAAAGGAACGAAGACTTGGTCGTCACCGATCACGGGATGTGCACTCACCGGCCCCGGCACTTCCGCCAACCAATGGATACCGTTTTCGCTGACTGCAGCGAACTGTCCGTGCATATTGCCCACGTATAAATATTCTGCATCGGAAGCGGCATCGCTCACCGGCCCCATGATGATTGGACCATTTTGAGTGTCCGATGTGATCAAGATCCCATCTCGCTCTATCCACGCATATCGACTCTGAAGGGGGAGGGCAGCGGTTCGAACACTGGCGAAACCGCCATAGCTTTCCAGGATGTCACCGCTATCCGATGCCAAAAGTTGCATGACACCCGATCGGTTGGGAACCAATACGCCCCCAGAAAACGGGGTCGGACGCCCATCGGCCTCCACATCGGTGGACCATACCAAGGTGCCATCAATCCGGACTTTGCTCACGGTCCCGCCCGAGACCGCGTAGACGTACTCCCCATCCAACACCAATGGATGTACGATTGGGCCGTCAAATACCATCGTCCAGGCTGTTGTGGGCGCACGACCTTGCCGGGGTGCATCCCAGAGCCCTTGCCGTAAAGACCATGACTTGAGAACGGTTTGTGCGGGTTCAATGGTGGTCTGGGTTTTGGCTTGTTGACCCGATGCATCGGGAACAATGCGCCTACCCGCGGTCTCGTGTTTTGGGACACAAGCGGCGGTCGTCACCCCGAAAATGATGGATAGAAGCAATTTCACTTACCTGCCTTATCCCTCTACTGGACAAGTTGGCATAGGAGTGGCATCTTCCGTCCGCGATGACGTTTTTATTCCTACTCCTTTCGTCCGCCTTGGCTGCGCCCAAGGCCCTTCCAGCACACCGACTCACAATCGGAGAAGGAGGCACCCTTGAGTTGCCAGAAGTGACCTTCGCGGTCCTTGGGAACACACGGCCCAGCTCTCCATTGCTCGATAAGGGCCGAGCCATCGAGGGAAGCCGCGCCGCGGACGTCATCGGCGACGTGATCGCCCAAAGTATGCTTGGGAAGATGGATTTTGTGGTGCACACTGGGGACATGGTCACCCAGAGCAGCCCGGGAGCCTGGTCTAACTTCAGTACGCAGTTTTCTGCCCTCATCGACGGAAGCACACCGCCCCCGTCCGCCGCACGAAGGCTTCCGATCATCCCGGTTGCTGGCGATAGAGACTGCGCAAAGGAGAGCTCCTGCGAAACCTTTGCCGCGGTGTTTCCAGGCTTCGGAGTCGACATTGGCTATGGGCGTGTTGCCACATGGCAAGCCTTTCAAGTCAAAGCCGGAGCGGGTGCCCCATGGCGCGTTCTGGTTCTTGACTCAAACAAGAAAGGTTTGGGGAGCCGCTGGAATGAACAGGTGGCCTGGCTTTCCCAGCAGGCCACCGACCCCGGCCAGGGGTTCATCGTGCTGGTTCATGAGCCACTGGTGTCCCTCGTGGACTCGAAACATTCCGCCCATACGGCTGAACTCGTGTCGGTGATTGAAACCCATGCCCCGCTGTTATCCATCAAAGCGGTATTTTCGGCTGGACCCTCACTGACGCAGGCGTTTCTACCGGACGGAGCCTTTGGTGTCGCCCACATCGGCGCTGGCGGAGGCGGCGCGCCCGTGTCTGACCTGCATCGCGGAATTGCTGGGGTGACCACGCAAACCTCTCTCGCACCGGTCGTTGAAAGCGGTGTAGACGCCTTAGTCGAGGCCCACCAACAGCGGGCAGAGCCTCCAAGTACACGCGCTATCGAAGAGGCGATGGGTACAGGCGCCTTCGCTGGGTATCCGAGGGTGGTCTCGGCCACGGAGTTCCCAACCAATGGCTGGTGGAAGGTTCACTTGAAGGATGGTCAGATTGAATTGATGTGGCGGGCACTTCAGCCCGACGGGACCTTTCGTGACCAAGCTCGCTTGAGCTGGAGCCGTACAGACGGCTGGGT
>Ga0315320_10005051_pt1 | contig 10833 bp, 9 predicted proteins | sample M140m21515metaG_FD_203458 | JGI IMG/M metagenome (GOLD analysis project Ga0315320, IMG submission 203458) | Ammonia-oxidizing marine archaeal communities from Monterey Bay, California, United States - M1 40m 21515 | ecosystem: Environmental > Aquatic > Marine > Coastal | place: USA: California...
GTTTTTTTTCCGGCGACGAATCTCTTGGATTTGATGATTGGACAAGAAGGATCGCTGGGCATCATTACGCGCGCCCGGCTCAAATTGGTGGATGCCCCCACTGATGTGTTGGGATTGATCGTATTTTTTCCGGATTTACCCACGTGTCTTTCGTTTGTGGAACGGGCACGAGCGGGTGCTGCTCGCCGCGGAAGAGAGGCCCAAGTGGGTGCGCTCGACCCCCGAGCCATCGAGTACTTTGACCATCATTCTCTTGCCCTCGCCAAGGAGCGCGTTCCGGACATTCCCCCGTCGGCCAAGACGGCGCTCTTCATCGAAATAGAACATGACGGAGAGCCGCCGTTGGATGATTGGTGGATGGCGTTGCTTGAGGCTGGAGCCTTGGCCGAGGACACGATTGTTGCCGATGATTCAGCGGGACGAAAACGTTTGCATGCCGTGCGGCATGCCATTCCGGCCGGGGTGAACGAACGGGTTGTCGCCAATGGTATGCCCAAGGTGGGAACAGATTTTGCTGTGCCCGACGAAGCCCTGGCAGAAATGATGGATGCCTATGCTCAGGTTGACATGTCGTCGGTGTGTTTTGGCCACATCGGTGACAATCACCTGCACCTAAACTTTTTGCCGTGCACCGACGGTGAGCTTGCACAGGCACGGTCGGAATACCGGCGCCTGGCGCTTAAGGCGGTGACTTTGGGTGGAACGGTGAGTGCGGAACACGGGATTGGTAAGACCAAGCGGGGCTTGCTCGCTGAGATGGTCGGAGCCGAAACGATCGATGATTTCAACCGTTTAAAGCGGTTTATTGACCCCGCGTGGATTCTGGGTCGAGGCACGATGATCGACCAGCAACCCTGAGCATTTCGCACAATCGGGTTTTTTTGGGTATAATGATCGTACAGGGGGAATGGGGAGCCTTCTGTGAGCCTCTGATGAACAACACGTTTTTACTCAGCACAATCGATCGTCACGAGCAGCGTTTAAAGCGGCTTCAGCGGTCCATCGATGCTGTCGACTCGGGTCTGCAGATCGCGAAAGATGTGGATCAGAGACAGGCGGTGTACTCCACCATTGCGATGATGATCGGTATGCCCACGGCGACGGTGGGTGTCGTGTTGTGCGGATTCCTGTTCCACGGTTGGGAGGGCCAAGGGTTGTGGTACGGCGTTGCGTGTTTGTGCGTCAGCGCCGTGGCCATTCGTCCGGCTCTGCATAGGATTGATACCCAACGAGAGGCGCTTCAAGAACGATTGATCGACTTGGTGCTGCAACGCCAGAAGGTGCATGACACCCTGCGTGAAGTATTGGAAAAGTTCGACGGCACACAGCCGAAGAATCGAATCGATGTTCGAGAAGAGGCGGCTTAGTTCGCCTCGTTTAGGCAGGCCTGAATCTTCTCCTGGAACTCCGGATAGTGTGCGCACCAGTTTCGGTGAGGGCTCGCATCACACCCTGCACTTTCCTCGGCCCACCCGGTGGTGGTAAATCGATCGCCTGATTGGCGAAGAAAATAGATTTCGCTGAATTCTTTGAGTTGAAAAAAAACGTCCCAGGATTTCACGTCTTGGTCACCCGGATCGAATCGGATCCCCCAAGCGGGGTTCCACGCATCCCCTTTATTCGCCTTTCCTTTGAACACCTGAGTCACCACGCCCGTTTGCGCGGTCTTCATGAGTTCTTCTTCAGGAGGGGCCCATTCTTTGTCTCTGTGGTGCGTGGGGTACACGGCTTTCTGGCTGAATTTCACCTCGATGATGAGATCCGCTTCGAGGGTTTTTTGACACACGGGCTTGTAGTCCCCGGCAATCACCGGAAGGGCGAGAATCCATAGTGAAGCTGGTATGCCCAAAAGCTTATTTTAACCTCGAACTTCGTGGTATTCGGTTTCGGTGTTTACGGCCCACACATTGTGACGGGCACCCGTGATGTTTTCCACACTAAGCAGTGCGGTCAAAATCGAGTGATCGGAATTGTTGTACTTGAACATTCCATATCGGCCCATTGGTGCAAGATTTGAGAAGCCAGAGAGATATTCTTTGATGACATCGAGGTGGGCTTCGTAGCCGCGGTTGTAGACCGGGTACGCTTTGGGTACGCGAACCACACAGCCATCGATGATGGGGGCTCCATTGAGAAGTTTGATGGACTCCATTTCACGTCGACCCAAGGCCAGGAGTTCTTCGTCTGACATGGACCATAGGGGCTCATCATCGGAGCAGAAGTACTCGAGACCCAGGCTGGTCTTGCTGGCATCGGGGACCATGTGGGGTGACCAGTTCTTGTAGTTCTGTATGCGTCCGAGCTGGATCTTGGGCTCATGAACATAGATCCAGTTGTCTGGAAAAAGGTTGGGTGCATCTGCGATTAGATTCACCGTGAGCAGATTGCGATACCGCAATTGTTCAGTGGCCTGCTGAACCTTTTCGGGTGGCGACATGCCACGAACCAAGAGTGTGAGCGGTATGCTCGACAGAACGTGGTCTGCAGCCATTTCATGGGTTTCCCCATCACGCTCAACCTTCACACCGGACACTGTTTTTCCATCGTGAATCAGTCCGGTCACGGTATGACCAAATCGAATCTCACCTCCCAGTTCGATAAGCTTTTTGGCCATCGTGTCGTACATCAAGCCAGGTCCAGTACGTGGATAGTGAAACTCTTCGATCAAGGAGGTGACATCGGAACGGCTGCCGATAAATCGGTCCAGCGGCCGCCTGAGTGCATCGAGTACGGCAGTGGAGAGTTCCATGTTTTTGATTCGCTGCGCAGCCCACTCGGCCCCAATCTCATCCGTGGGGATGCCCCAAACCTTTTCGGTGTAGCTCCGAAAGAAGATGTCAAAGAGACGATTGCCAAATCGATTGGATACCCACTCTTCAAAGGAATCCTCTTCACCTCGGCCCCGCAGACGTGCCCGGGCATACGATGCCATGCAGCGGGTACTCTCGATGAGACCGAGGTTTTTCAGTGCATTGGTGGCTTTCAGTGGGTAGTCGAAGAACTTTCCGTTGTAGAAAATACGGCTCAATCGGGGTCGGAGAAGGAGTTGATCGCCCAAGATCTCCTCCCAGAGATCCTGTACCTCATCAAATTTTGTAAAGAATCGATGGCCGCCGATATCGAACAGATACCCGTTGTGCTCGATGGTTCTACACATGCCTCCAACCGCGTGACTCCGTTCGAGCACGATCGGTTTCTGACCTTGTTTGGCCAGGGCAAAAGCGGCCGCCAGACCGGCGGGACCTGCTCCAAGAATGATGACACCCATGGGCGAACTCCGGTGGAAGCATAGCCCGTGCGATATGGACCCTGAGATGCTCATGTATTTGCTGACACTGATGGCGTGCTGGGGGGATGACCCTGTGGCGGGTCAAGCTGTGGGCCCAGGCGACGACCGGCCCGTGTGGATGTTTCGCGAGAATGAGGGACGGTGGACCCGTTCGGCTGTACCCGTGGCCCACAGTATGTCGAGTTTGGGCTTGGGTGTAGACGGGGATTTATTGGTCCTGACCATGCAGTGTTTTTGGGGTGATTGCGGATCCTTAGTCAAGCGGAAGACCGATGGTCCTCCGGTGCATGCGTTGACCACCCGCAATCTACAAGACTGGAAACCAGCAATGTGGCGGTTACTCGATCCGGACGATCGGGTGCCCATCGATACGGAATATCGGGGAACCACGGAGGGTGCGGAGGTTTGGTTCTATGGGACGCATGCGGGCACGCCAGGAGACCCTGCTGCACACCGGATGCCGCACACCATCATGTCGGCTTCAGTGGTCAATGAACGACTCGAGTCTCCGAAGGTATGGATGCAGGATTCTGGCCTCGCCGATCCGGCCCCCCTGACTGTGGGCGGTGAACAGTGGCTATTTCTTACGACCAAGCCTGGAATGGCCATCGGGTTGGCCAAGGGAAGCCCTTTTACAGTCGTTCGTGAATGGACGGGTGTCAGTGTTCCGCATGCGATGCTTGTGGGTGACCATATTTGGCTTTGGGCACAGCAAGTTCGGCAAGGACGAATGGTCCCTGTGCGCGCCATCAGTACGGATTCCGGTCAGACGTGGTCGGACTGGTCCGCGCCGCTGCCGGTAGAGGATCTTGCAGGGTGTGGCAATCCTGTTGGCGCAATATTCAAGGAAAAACCTGTGGTATTTTGCGTTACAGAGCCGTTGGGAGGGCCGGTTCAATGAAGCTCGCCGTCTCCATTTTTTGGGAACGTGTTCGCTCGTGGATGCCATTTGTATTGGGGGCATCCTTGATGTGGGTGGTGCTTGGAGAAGCGAGCCGTATTCCTACGGGAGATGCACCTCACCTGCTCGCGATTGCGGACCGGCTGGGGCTGATGTTTCGCCGAGGCGATATTTTGGATGGGTTCGAGTCTTGGTCGAGTCTCGTCACTCCGCACCCACCAGCGGGCTATCTTATCCCGGCGAGTCTCGGTCTTCTGGGCGCTGGAACTGCGATTCCACATTTGACCGGAATCTTCGGTCTGGGATTGTGCTGGTACGGCATGAACCTACTTTCGCACGGTGATCACCGAAGCCGCTGGGGTCCGTGGATGGGTGGCTTGTTGCTCATGTCGAGTGCCATGACGTGGACGTTGGTGGAGCACATGGCGTGGGATGTACTCGCCGCGGGGTGTGTGGCGGCTTGTGTCGGACACCTGCATGCCTCGGATGGTTTTCGAAACAAAGGCCATGCCTTGGCTTTTGGGCTTTTTATGGGGCTTGGCTTTGTCACCAAGTACACCTTTGCTGCATTTCTTATCGTTCCCGTTCTGTTCGCAGCACGTGCCCTGATTCGATTCCGCACAGTCGGGGGGTTGTTTGTTGCCCTTATGGGCTTTGCTATGGTTGCAGGTCCGTGGCTCTGGACCCACGGAGACTCCGTCTTGGCGTATGTGGCGAACTCCACAAGCCCAGGGCAGTCGATTTCCGATTCACCAGCGCAGTCATGGTCTGCACGGTTTTCTCCCGATAATTTGTTCTATTACCCAACGGTTTTACGGGATGCTCTCGGGTGGCCCGGAGTCTTGCTTGCGAGCGTGGCCTTCGCTCGGGTGTGGGTGCGGCCCGCGGGCCGGTGGGCCGCGTGGTCGGTGTTGGGCGGTCTCTTCGTGTTGAGTTTTGCGGGTGAAAATCAAGCCCGATACTTGTTTCCTGCACTTCCATTGCTGGGTGTGATTGTCGACATTGGAATTCGCCCCGGTATTGTGCAGCCGATGGCCCGTTTTGGGTTGCTGTGTGGCCTCTCAGCCTTGCTGCCGTCGGCTTGGGGTGTGTGGAGTGTGCAGCAGAGTGATCGGGCAGCGCCACCTTCACGGGACCAGACGCATGCTGTTGAAAGTTTACTGACGTGGGGAGAGTGGCCGCGGCCATCTACGGCATTTCGACCCATCGAAAACCCGATGAAGAATTGGCGCGTGGACGAAGCCATTGCTGCGGTCGCTCAGCAGACCGGAAAGGGTGCACACCAGGTCGGTTTGTTGCTTCCCAGGGATCCACGCCTGCCGCCCGCAGCCACCTATCCGTGGCGTGCAGGCCAGCGCATGTTGGAGTGGGATGTGGCCACGATTGCTGCGGACGGTCCTCACGGTCGTCCAATGGTGTTCGTGGGGCCACTCAAACCCATTGGGGAGCGTATCGATCGACGTTTTCGGGTGGCCTATGCGGTGCATCCCCGGGGCGCACCACCGGTACTCCTCACCAATATACAGGCCACGGTGGTATGGCAGCATTCGTTGCCAAACGGTCTTCAGGGCTCTGTCTTGACGGTCCCTAGGGAAGGATGGGAGACCCCCACAGGTCTGTTGCTTCAAAAGGATCCACTGGACGGATAGCGATGCCTAAACTGGGTCGATATCTACGCGATTACAAGGCAAAAATGCCTGGAGAAACAGGGGGTCCCAGTTGGGCTTGCACTGCAGAGGCGTCCAAGGTTCGTCCTCGATCGATCACAAGCACATGACTGTAGCCCAAGCGCTTCAGCTTGTTCGGTAGTGTGGGCTGCTTTTCCCCGCGCGACCAGGCTTCAACAGCACGAAAAATCGTGGGATCGAGTCCGCTTCGTGGGTGTTGTCGCGGATGAAATCCTGCCAAAATGGGTCGCCCATGGATCGTCTGAAGTGCGAGCGCCTCCATGGAATGACTCCCCAGGTCAATGACCCCCGTGGCGTGCTCGGATAGCCAAGCGGCTGCACTGGCTCCGGGTGGTTCCGGGTCACTGGGCCATGCCACGGTGTTGTCGATGGTTCGCCACGCGGGCAGTGCGGACATCAAGATGAGCATCACCCATACGGTTCGTTTGCGATGAAGAGCCAAGGCGACCCCGACGGCGAGGAGCGGTGCAGCCAACATCCCCATGCGAATGGGGTGGTGCATCCTCGAAAGACCGGGAAGGGTGAGCAAGTACTGAACGGGCGATCCGAACAGCGGCTCTTGACCCCGTTCGAGTATCCATGTGGGGCCCAGACTGATCAAGAGTAGACATGCCGCGGCCGCCCCCAATCGTTTTCGAAGGCTCTGGTGGGACTTCGCCCCCACAAAGGGTACGGCCAGGCCGAGCAGCAGCAGCGGGTGTAGACGCACTTGTGGTTGCTGCGCATCCCAGACCAGGCCGTTTAAGGGCAGAGAAGTAAACCCATCTGGCGGTGTGGTTGCCGTTGCAGACTCGAACGCGGGTGCCAAAACATACAGGTAGGGAAGGATAAAGAGAACAGCGAGAGCCAGTCCCCGCTTGGGTCGTAGACACAGGGCCACCAAACCGATGGCAAGACCCGAGTATAGGTAGGCGAGGCCCTGCGCAGCAATCCACAGTCCAGCCTGATAATCCTTCCCCCGCAGCAAGGCGGCCAATCCGAACAATCCTGGCCATACCGCTGCTGTAAGGGTGTGACCCAATGTGTGCTCATGCAACATCAATGGGGTTGCTGCGATCAGGGCGCCTGCGGCAGCGGCATGCAGTGGCCGCGCTCCGGCACTGCGTGCGAGGACGACCGTGGCCGCCACGTTCAGCAAGTGATGGGTAAGCATCATCAGGTTGAACCACAGCGGAAAGCTCATTTGCGCCACCAATGGACCCAATATCCATGCATCAAATGGGTTCGGGAAGCTGGAGATGATCGGTGCTTCCCCCCACGGGTGGTTGAGTAGTTTGGTCAGGTCTCCGGGTTGTGATGCGGCCCAAAAGAGCCACCGGGCACCAAGAAAATCTCCGTTGGACCATGGGTCTGCGGGGCCCCAGAGGCCCTGATCCATGATCAGCAACGGTCGCCAAAGGAGTCCCAGGGTCACAGCGAGGGCGAGGGTGACCGAGAGTCGGGTTGTTGAGGCTTCCACAGTCTCAGGGGAGCACGAAACGCCACGCTACGCCAACCCCGCTGTACCATTGCAGTGTGAATCCGCTTCGCCCCAGCCATTGCTTGGCCATATTCCTTGCCGCCGTCGTGGTGCGCTTGGGGTGGATGACGCAGTGGTCTCGTCTGGTCTTCGAGGGGCATGAATCCCTGTACCGGGATGCATTTATCGGGACATCCGTACGGGCCTCCACTCAAGCCTACCCAGTCCTGACGGGAATCTACGGACTGCTTGGAGGGCTTACCCACGATGTGCGCGCGCTGGTGGTGTTTTCGGCATTGACCGGTGCGGTGGGTGTGGTGGGTGCTGCGGTGTGGATTGGGCGCACCCTGAGCCCCAAGGCGGGTCTATGGGCGGGAGTATTGATCTCGGTGTTGCCGGAGCATGTGGCGTGGAGCACGAGTGCGTACAACGTCATTCTGCCTCACACATTGCTGGTGTGGGCATTGGTGGTTCGGGGTCGATGGGCCTACCTGCTCTGTGCAGTGGCCGTTTCAATGCGTGCTGAAACCATCCTGTTGGCTCCACTCGCTGGTGTGGGAGGTTTGGCGGGTGGCCTGACGGGCTTGGGTGTATTGGTGATGATGGGAATCGAGTTCCCGCAGATCGGTCCCACGAGTCTGGCCTTTGATATCAACTGGCCGATGGTGGTCTATTTGGGGCCAGCGGTCCTGCTATTGGCCGTGGCGGGTCTTCGCTCGCCGGGTGGCTGGAAGTTGTTGATGATTGCAGTTTGGGTCCATGCCGTTGGGTCCGCCTTCGATGATTATGGTTCCCGTCATGCCGTGTTGGGTGGCGTGGCTTTGTGTGGCTTGGTGGCCGGTTCCCGTGCAGTCTGGGTGCCGGTGCTGGCAGCCGTGGGCCTTATTGTGGCTACATTCGACCGGGTGTCGGAATGGAATGCTCCGGATGATGGGAGCATCGCAGAGGCGGCAAAAACGATGGGTGCACCCCCGATAAGCACCTGTACGGAGGTGACGGAAGAACCCCATGTGCCGGGGCAAGCCTTGCCCTCTCACGCCCGTTTTTTTCGGGGTGAACTCGCTGAAGAGTGTGTGATGTGGGGAGAGGAGTTTTGGCACCGGTCGTGGTCGAGTCGGGGCTTAATGGATCGGGCCCAGCGAATGCGTGTTCTGTACACACTGGAACCCGTGGGCGCGTTGTTTCCCAAGAACGGTGGTCCCGCACGGATGTATTACCGGTTGGAGAAACGCTGGTGAGACGCGAACAAACAGAATTTCTCCGGCGTGCATTGATCCTGGCTGTATTTGCGCTGTCTGTACGGATTTTCGGTGCAGCAATCTTGGGAGAAGGTTCGCCGTTTGGCCCGGATGGAACCGGTGCGGAAGCGGCCGTATTTCTGGGGGGACACCCCTACCCCATGCACATCGCTCTGTTGCGCTTCTTCGAAGCGGACGCAGTGGGTCTCAGCATGGCGTCTGGCGCGTTTAGCTGTGTGTTGCTCTGGTGGTGGGGCCAGCGTGTGGGCGTGGGGGGTGCGGGTGGTTGGCTGGCCGCGACCCTGCCATTGGCGGTTCTTCCTGGGGTTCTGTCGGCCGGTGATGCGCCGGCGATATCGGTGGCATTGATGGGTGTGCTGCTCTCGACTGCGGGACCTAGATGGACATTGCTGGGTGGCGCATTGGCTGCAGCGTGTGTGACGGTCAAACCGATCGCGCTTCCCTGTCTGGTGCTGCTACTGGCCCGTCCGAACAGTCTGGTGGGTGCAGTGGGTGTGCTGGCCCTCTTGCGCGGATTTATCCGTCCACTGTGGGCGCCTATGCCCGATGGGGGGTTGTTGGGCACATGGTGGGTATCCTCTGAGGGTCGACCGCCGGTGGAGTGGATTTCGTGGCTCATCGAGGGTGCAGCCCAGCTGGTGTCTGTGGAATCATGGGGACTCGTATGGGTCTTGGTGCTCTCGGCGGTCGTGGCTACGGTGTCTCAGGGCGAGACCCGGATGCGGGTGGCTGGACTCGGGCCCCTTGTGGCCGCATGGCTGATTGGGTGCATGTTCGGTGGACGAATGGAGGCGCGATACTTGTCCGGTGTCATGCTGGTCTGCTTGCCGTTTGTGGGACCATTGCTGCGGTCCCCTGTTCGTCTGGTACCGGCTGTGATGATGTTGCTGTGGCCCACCATGGCGTTGCTGACCCAGTTGTCTTCTGTCCGTGCTGAATTGGATGCAGAGGCACAGATTCCACAGGTTCCCGTTGTGTCGTGGCCGTCGGTTGATGCGCGCCCAATCTTTTACGCATGCAGTACTGAAGATGCGACGCATTTACGAAATATGGCGCTGCAACTCGCTGCGGTGGCTCCGCAGGGCAGTACGATCGTTACCGAAGCGCTACCCGATGGCCGTGAAGGAGAATTGTTCTGGCCGCTTCGTGTGTTGAGGCCCGATCTTAAGTTCCAATCGCGATAAGGGGGCCGCCATGAGTGCGTTTGATCCCGATAGCGCTGGTACGGGAGAAGGTCTGTTTGGCTTGGTTCCTCCGGCCCACCCTGCGGTGTTGGTCATCGCGGTGCCGTGGGAGGCCACGGCTTCGTATGGGCGTGGCACCTCCCGCGCGCCTGCTGCCATCGAAGCGGCCAGCCAACAGGTCGATCTTCATGATCTTGAATATGGCCCGATTTGGAAGGCCGGTATTGGATGGGCCCCCGTCGCCGGCGATATCGCGGGTTGGAATCATGAGGCCTCGGCCAAGGCCCTTCCAGTGATTCAGGCCGGCGGTGTGGGGGAAGATGCGGCCCTGAAGCGGGCTGCAGCGCGCGTGGATGAACTTGCACGAAAACGGGATGATGTTGTGCACGCCGCCGCCACTGCAGCATTTGATGCAGGGCAGATTCCCGTTGTGCTTGGTGGTGATCACTCCTCTCCGTTGGGGTTGATTCGCGCATCGGCAGACCGTCATCCGAATCTTGGTATTCTACACATTGATGCCCATGCCGACCTTCGCGTGGCGTACATGGGGTTTGAGAGTTCTCATGCCTCGATCATGCACTGTGCGCTGCATTCTTCGCCGATCCAGCGGCTGGTTGGTGTTGGATACCGAGATGTGGGTCGCAGTGAATTGGAGGCCATAGAAGCGTCGGGTGGACGGTGTAAACCCTTCTTTGATCCCGATATCGGGCATCGACTAATGCGGGGGGGGAACTGGGCCGACATTGTAGATGAGATCATCGATGAATTGCCTGAAAGTGTTCACATTAGCTTCGATATCGACGGGCTTGATCCGTCATTGTGTCCCCATACTGGAACGCCTGTACCCGGGGGTTTGCGCTACCGTGAGGCCATGTTTTTACTCCGCACGCTCGCAGATCGTCGACAAGTTGTGAGCTTCGATCTATGTGAGGTCTCCCCGGGGGGTTCCGATGAATGGGATGCCAACGTGGGTGCCCGAATGTTGTACAAACTCGCGGGTTGTGCTCTCTTTTCGCAGGTGCGCCAATGAACCATCAACCATCGGCCTTGGGT
>Ga0315320_10005061_pt1 | contig 10820 bp, 9 predicted proteins | sample M140m21515metaG_FD_203458 | JGI IMG/M metagenome (GOLD analysis project Ga0315320, IMG submission 203458) | Ammonia-oxidizing marine archaeal communities from Monterey Bay, California, United States - M1 40m 21515 | ecosystem: Environmental > Aquatic > Marine > Coastal | place: USA: California...
CCGAACTGGTAGTTCACCGCCTCGTTGATCGATCGGACGATCGAATCCGGCGCCGCGAAGAGACTGAGGATCCGCGAATCGAACGCGGGTCGGGGCGTCTCGCCCGGACGCCGGGGTCGATAGAGGTTCAACACGAAGTTGAGGACGATCTCCGCCGCGATCAGCAGCATGTAGATCGCGAGTCCCCAGGTGATGCCCTCCAGCACCCCGTCGTTCTCGAAGAACTGGAACGCGATGCCCACCGCGACCGAGAGGAGCACCAGGGCGTTGCCGACCATGTGGCCCGCACCACCGCGGAGATTCGCCCACGCCGGTCGGGCGGCCATGCCCGCGACGAAGCGTGAGAAGATGAAGGCGAAGAGGGCCAGCGCGAGCGTGATCGCCAGCTGCCAGCCCGGATGCGGGCCCGGCGAGAACGACGCGACGTCCAGCTCGGGGTTGGTCTGCCAGTCGAACCAGGCGATCGTTCGGAGGCCGAAGAGCACCAGCAGTCCGGCCACCAGCAGGCTGGCGATGGGCATCAGCCAGACGTGCATGAGGCGGAGCCGGCGTGCCGCGACGTCGGTCTCCCCCTCCTCGAAGATTCCGGCGGCGTCCTCGCCGCGGGCGGAAGCGAGATCGTCCCGCTCCAACGCTTCGAGGCGTTCGAGCCGGTGCTGGTGGAACACCACCACCAGCGCGATCCAGACCAGTGTTCCGACGAGAATCGGTTCGCTGGCCACCTGGAAGGCGGAGTCGTTGAAGATGAATCCGTACACCAGCATGATCAGGCCGATGGCGGCCTGAAGCATGAATCCCATTCCGGCGACTCGAGTCGCCTGCTGGTACGCGAGATGGTCGGTTCTCATGAGCCTCGATCCGATGCGGTGGCGAGGGGTTCGCAGGAGCAGTGGTCGATGGTCGCATCGACCGACTCGGCAGGAGCCGGAATCAGAAGGGCGCTTCACGAGGTTCCGAAGCGGAACGAGCGTGAAACGATTCCGGACGAGGCGAAGCACCGATGCCCGACTCGCCCCGAGGGTACGATGACGGACCGGTCGGGTTCGTACCCGCCGGTGAGAATGATACTCGTTCGCCCGACCTCGGGGCTTCAAGCGGCGACGATTCCTTCGCACCACCGGCCGTCTCCGGCCATCCCAACCGAGCGAACTTCGCCTCGGATTCACCCCTCCGCCCGATCCAGGAACCCCCATGGCCGTCTTCGAACAGCTTCTGGCGATCGCCCGGAACACCCTCTTCGAGAGCATCCGTCAACCGGTCCTGCTGGTGGTGCTGGTGGTGTGCACGATTCTCGTCATCCTGAGCAATCCCTTCAGCGCATACACGCTGCAGGACGACAACCGGATGTACGTCGACATCGGGCTCTCCACGATCTTCATCGGAGGCGCGATTCTCGCCGCCTTCGTGGCTTCCAACGTCCTGACCCGGGAAATCGACAATCGCACCGTGCTCACGGTGGTGTCGAAGCCGGTCTCCCGCCCGGTCTTCGTGCTGGGCAAGTACCTCGGGGTCGCGGGCGCGCAGGTGCTGGTGATCGCCTTCCTGGCCCTCGTCTTCATGATGGTGGAGATCCACGGCGTCCAGCAGACGGTCACGACCCCCTACCACCTGCCGGTGATCCTCCTCGGGTTCGGTGCCGTGCTGATCGCGATCGGGGTCGGGATCTGGTGCAACTTCTTCTACGACTTCGTGTTCTCGAGCACCTTCATCGTGGTCGGAACGCCGTTGCTTCTGGTGGCCTACGGAATCACCCTTCCGCTCGCCGCCGACTTCTCCCCCCAGCCGATCCGCATGCAGTTCGAAGGCAACCTGTGGGTGGCGGTCGCGGTGCTCTTCCTCGGCGAGCTCGTCCTGACCTCGATCGCCCTCGCCGCGAGCACGCGGCTGGGACAGGTCCTGACCCTGGTCACGACGATCGGTTTCTTCCTGCTCGGACTGCTGTCCGACTGGTTGATCGCCCGCCGCATCATTCGGATCGAAGAGATCGAAGCGGCGGTCACCGAAGCCGGCGGCCAGGTCGGCACCGAACTGGCCCTCCAGAGCTGGCTGCTGGAAGTCGCCTACGCCATCGTGCCCAACTTCCAGGTCTTCTGGCTGGCGGATGCGATCACCCAGGACGCGGACATCCCGCTCGACTACCTCGCCTGGACCGTGCCGTACGGGCTGGTCCTCATCGTGGTGGCCCTGTCGATCGCGGTGATGCTCTTCCAGCGTCGCGAGGTCGGCTGACCCGACGTCCGCAGGACACCGGGTCAGCGGGTCAGCGGCCGGCCCCGATCATTCCTCCCAGGCCATGGCCTGCTCGGACCGGCTCTTGCTGGTGATCAGGAATCCCAGAATCACCGGATAGACCATCGGCAGCAGACCGAAGATCGCCAGCATGAGGCGGCTCTGGGACTTGATCTCCTCCGCGGTCTTCGCGGGGAACTGCGACACGTCGCCGCCGCGATCCTTGATCATCGCCTTCGTGGCATCCTGGATGTCCAATTGAAACTGCACGTTCGCGTCGAGGAAGACGAAGCCGAGCCCGATCCCGATGATCGTGGTGACGATCGCGATCGCGACCCAGGCCTTGAGGAGCCCCAGCGACCGGGTCGAGCGACGAAGCAGCCCGACGCTTCCCGTCAACAGCAGGATGGCGATCGCCATGCCGATCGCGCCGGATCCCACCTGGACCCAGACCAGCGCCGGTGACATCGTGAGCTTCTCGGCGTCCATCCCACTCATCTGGAGAAAGAACGGCGTGGCGAACGGTGACGCCGCGCCACATCCGTTCGCGATGAGCGCGAGGATCCCGTAGACCAGGGAGATCACCCCGATCACCGTGGGCCAGCGGACCGAGCGGGCTTCGAGATCATCGGCGGGCAGCACCGGCGGCGTCGCCGGACGGTCGGAGAAATCGTCGTTCATGTCACGAGCGTAACGCGATTCCGGTTCGAGAACGAAAGACGGGCCCCGGCATCACGCCAGGGCCCGTTTCTCGATCTTCGTGGTCGCCATGAACTCGATGGCATGATCCCGATGGCGGGACCATACTTCGTCAGTTCCGGTTGCCCCGCTGACGACGGATCTCCTCGATCTGGCGTCGAATCGGGTCCGGATCCGGGGGAAGTCCCATCTCGTAGACGAGGACGGGATAGCACCGGTTGTACCAGCCGAGCAGTTCCTTGAGGAGCGTGATGGCACGCTCGGGGTTCCGCTGAAGTTCGGCCTGAAGCCGGGGAATCCGATCACGACACTGCTTCACGGTTCGCTGCCATCGCTCGTGGATGCGGCGACCGGAATCGTTGACCTCGTGCCACTCCGGAAGGTCCAGCAGGACCGCCAGTTCGTCGGTGGTGTTGGCGATGCCGTCGGCGTAGCCGCAGTCGATCGCGTTGTCCGAGTTGAGCGTGAGCACGTTCTTGTCGTCGGAGATGTCGAACTCGCCCCGCATGTCGGGGTAGATCGTCACCTTGCCGGTGTCGGGATCCTTGTCGTAGCTGGCCATCGCGGTCCGGGTCACCATGCATCGAGCGATGATGGGATCACGACCGCCGATCTCGGCGACCTCGCTGAACTTCTCGAGCCACGCGTCGAGCTCGCCGCCGGAGATCGCGGTCTGGCCCGCGAACATCACCGCGGAGCCCATCGCACCGACCTGCATGAAGTAGATCTCATCGCAGTGAAGCGAGGTGAACGCCGCCGCCGAGATGGCTTCCTTGATCCAGGCGATCACGCGATGCCGCTGCTTCACGTCCTTCAACGTCTCATGGATCTTGTCGCCCTCGATCACGAGCCCGCCGGGGGAGTTGATCTGGAGGACGATGATCTGTCCGGGGCCGTACTTGTCGGCCTCGGCGATGATGGACTTGATCTCGTCGTGCCGTGCCTCGATGCCGACCGGACCCTCCCAGGGCATGAAGAACACGCCACGCTTCGAGGACTCGAGGATTCCGTCGTCGCCCACGGTGGTGACGGCGGGCCTGGTGGAACCACCCTTGTCCTCCGCATCGGACTTCTTCGTGGTCCCGGAGGCCTTCGTGACGGCACCGCCGCCGACGGCCTCACCGGAGGTGGTCATGGTCTCGATGTCCGGGGCGAAGATCCCCTTGGTCGCCTGCTTGCCCGCGATCTCGCCGCGGACGAACACGATCTCGAACCCCGGGCGACCGTCGATCTTCATGACCACGCCGGACATCGACTGCGAGACGCCCCGCTCGGAGAAGACGACGTCGACGCGGTCACCGTCGTCGCCACGCCAGCTCGATCCGTTGTCGAACATCAGTTCGTACTGATTCGCGGAGGCGACGCCACCCAGGGCGAGGGCCGCGAACAGGAACATCAGGATGGAAGCGAAACGAGTCTGCATGAGAAATCCCTGACTGGAGTTGCTGGTATCGAACGGAACGTCGGACTCGGATCAGAGCCCGCGGCCACCACCGCCACGGCCGCGGTTGCTGCCGCCACGGCCACGGTTCTGGTTGCCGCGACGCATGTCGCCGATCTGATCCTTGATCCCCTCGATCTGCAGCTCGAGCTGCAGGATGCTCATTCCGTAGTCCTGCTGCCAACGAGCCTCGACCGCGGGATACTGACGACAGGCCCGAAGGATCCGCTCCATGTCGGTCTTCGCGCTGCCGAGATACTTGATCGCATCGTCACCCGACGCCCAACCCATCTTCTGCTGGGCGTCGGCCCACCAGGTCTTGCAACGATCGAAGGTCCGACGCCAGTCGGAGACGTACTTCTCGACCATTTCCTTGCCGGATTCCGCCTCGTCGTACTCCCGGTATCCCATCAGGAACATGAGGTCGTCGAGGTTCTCGACGGTCCCCTGCGAGAGTCCCATGTCCTCGGCGAGGCTGGCGTTGAAGTTCGCGACGTTGTCGCCGCTCGAGTCGACGACCCACTGGCCGGCGGTGTCGTTCGCCCAGGTGACTTCACGCCCCTTGAAGCTCGCGCTGAGGTTGTACTCCGGCCGCATCATGGCCCAACCGATTTCGAGCGGATAGCCGCCGATCTGCAGGAAGCCGTTGCCCATGCCGACCCAGGCGTTCAACATCTTCGACGCGACGTCGGGGTCGCTCCATCCCGCCGCCATCGAGGAGACGCGAGCGAGGCCCCAGAGACGGGCGCCCTCCGACATGTACATCTCGGGCCAGGAGAGCGCGAGCAGGCTGCCGAGCCCGACCGAGTCCTCGACCCACATCACCTGGCGTGCATCGAGCTTCTCGTGCAGCGTGCGGACCAGGTCACGGTACTCGCCGATCTTGGCGAGTCCGAATTCCCGGCGGTCGTCGTTGCCGGCGAGGTAGAAGTTGTTGTCGATGTCCGCCGACTTCAGCTGGTAGACGATGACGTCGGGCTGGACTTCCATGACGTCCTTGACCACCTCGTCGTAGATCGAGGGATGAATGTCGGTACCCATCTGACCGCTCATCGGCACCACGTAGACCACGGGGACCTTGGATTCGGTGATGGCGGGCGCGTTGGCGGGCGTCTCGGCCCCCCGGGCGGCGAGTGAGGACGCCGTCGCGGCGGCGAGCAGCCCGGACAGGGCGATGAATCGGAGTGGGGTCGACATTCTGAACTCCAGAGAGCGGGGCGAGCGGATCGGAATCGGGTTGATGATGGAAGTGAATCCCGAATACCGAAGGATATCAAGTAGATGACTCGAATCCGCGTCCGGTTCCGCGTTGCTTGACGTTTTTATTCGTGCTTCCGAGGCGTTCAGGCATCGCCTTCCGCGTCGGCCGGGGCCTCGCCCAGCGACCGTGCAAGGGCGATCGCGTCCTCCCGGCCATGCACCCGCCCCTCCAGCTGGGCGTCGTACACCTCGGTCAGGATTCGACCGAAGACCGGGCCGGCTTTCAGCCCGATCGCCTTCAGATCCTCACCGGTCACCAGCGGCACCGGCGCGAGCCCGGTCGATCGGAGCACGTCGGTGTCCCGATGGATCCCGGCGACGAGATCGGGCGCCTCGGTCGCCAGCAGATCGCACGAGCGTGCGAACAGGGCCGTGGCCGCGAGCCGCTTGCGGGCGGCGACGCCGAGCGTGTCCCACGCTTCCAGAAGTCGCCGACGTGTCTCCAACAGCCCCCGCAGCGTCGCGGTCTCCTCGTTGGACAGCACCAGGGCGGGTGTGAGCCGCTCCACGGCATCGCCGGCGGTGCCTCGATCAAGCTCCCAGGCGGCGAGCGCGTCGATCCACGACGCCGATTCGGGCATCACGGCGAGCCGGGGATGCCCCGAAGTCTCCATCGACCGCCCGGCATCGAGCACCGTTCGATCGAGCGTCGTCGATTCCACCAACACCGCCGCTCGAACCCGTCCCCGGTCCGCGAGCATCCGCCGGAGTTCCTGCCCGACCCGCTCCCGACTCACGCCCCCGAGTCGATCGGCCCGGGCCGAGATCGCCGCTTCGGTGGCCGGCTCCATCGCGAGGTCGAAGCGGGCGGCGAAGCGAACGCCGCGAAGCATTCGCAGACGGTCCTCCTCGAACCGGTCCTCGGGATCACCGATCGCCCGCAGGATCCGCGCCTCGATGTCCGCGCGGCCGCCGACGAGATCGACGATCCGTCCGTCGGACGGTACTTCGAACAGGCCGTTGATCGTGAAGTCCCGACGCTGCGCGTCCTCTTCAGCGGTGCCGTAACGGACCCGTCCGGGCCGGCGTCCATCCTCGTATGCGAAGTCCGACCGGAAGGTCGCGACCTCGATGCTGCACCCGTCGTTCGGCACCAGCATCACGCCGAAGCTCGCCCCCACCCCCCGCGCTCGGGGAAAGATCGCGCGGACCGCGTCGGGCGTCGCCGCCGTCGCGATGTCGATGTCGGTCGGCGTGAAACCGAACAGACGGTCACGGACGCATCCACCCGCGAAATAGGTCTCGTGGCCCGCGTCGATCAGGCATCGGGCGATTCGCAGCGCCGCGCTCCGGACCTCCTCGAAATCGGTCCCGGCCGCGGTCATTCGGACGAATCCGACAGGGCTCGGTCGCCGGGGCCCGGTGCCGGAACGCCGGGCCCGAACCGGGCTCTGAGCCTCGCCCGACATCGAAGCCGGAGCTCGTCGACCTCGCGCTCGAGCCGCTGAAGCGCCTCCGGAACGCCTTCCGCGAGCAGATCCTTCGCGGTGATCGGCGTTCCCGCCTCGCATTCGATCGGCCGTCGCCAGCGCGGCCGGGAGGAATCGCGAGGCCAGGCGTCGAAGGCCCCGTCGATGCCGATCGGGACGATCGTCGCATCGGCCCGCTTGAGCAGCAGGGCGATCCCCGACTTGAAGGTCTTCACGGTCCCGTCCGGACACCGCGTTCCCTCGGGATAGATGAGCACGCATCGCCCCGCCTTGAGCTCGGCGATCGCCGCCCGCATGACTGCCTTGTCGCCACCACCACCCGACACGGGGAGCGCGCCGAGCGAGTGGATCAACCAGCCGAACGGCCCGCGGAACAGCGTCTCGCGCGCGAACGGGCGGAACGGACGATCGTGGATCAACGCCCCGTTGATCGCGGGGTCCATGAACGACTGGTGGTTCGAGAGGTAGAGCAGCGGCCCCGTCTTCGGGATGCGTTCCCGGCCGGTGACCCGAAGCCCGAATCCGATCTTGACGAACAACGCCGAGAGCGACTGGCAGACGTCCCACCAGAAGGTCGCGATGGCCGGTCGACCCGGCGCTCGACGCGCGAACTGGAACCGCCTCATGCCCGTTCGCCCGGCGCGGGAATCGACTCGATCATCCGATCCACGACCTCGTCGAACCCCAGCTCGTCGGTGTCGATCTCGACGGCGCCGACCGGCCTGGTCAGCGGTGCGTCTGAACGCCCGGCATCGAGTCGATCGCGGGCCTCGATCCCTTCCCGGATCTCCACGGGGTCCGGAGACTGCCCCTTCCGACGAAGTTGATCCACGCGACGTTTCGCGCGGATCGCACTCGATGCGGTGAGATAGAACCGCGCCTGGGCATCCGGGAAGACCACCGATCCCTGATCACGTCCCTCGGTCACCAGATGCGGGTGCGATGCCGCGATCGCCCGCTGGACCGCGACGAGTCTTCGTCGAACCTCCGGTTGCGCCGCGACGATCGAGACGATCGCCTCGACCTCCCGGCTACGGAGTTCCTCGCCGGGGTCCTCCCCGTCGAGCTGCAGCGAAGGCGGATCCGCCGTGAAGTCGACTTCCATCACGTGGGTCTCGATCACCTTCGCGATCGCCGGCCCGTCCGAGGGATCGATTTCGAGCCGGATCGCGAGCAGCGCGGCCGCCCGGTACATCGCACCGGTGTCCAGCACCATCAGGCCGAGTCGTTCCGCGACTCGCTGCGCAACGGTGGATTTCCCGGTCCCCGCCGGCCCGTCGATGGTCACGATCAGCGGAGATGACGCGCCGGCGTCTCGGAACGAACTGGTCCGGGCGGGATCATCCGACGGTACGGGCATCGTTCTCATTCCCCCTCCGCGTGACTTTCCAACCCTTCCTCGAGCAGCTCGCGGGCCGCGATGATCGCGGCCGCCGCGTGCTTGCCTCCGGCGTGATCAAGCGAGATCGCGTGCTGATAGCCGACCGCGAGCACCGATCGAAGCCCTTCGACGACGTCGAACGGCGTCTTGTCCTTCGCTGCCGATGCGGGCTTCCGCCCCCGGGCCGAGGCACCGACCGTGGCCATGATCGTGCCTGCATAGGGTGCCAGCCGGCGAAGATTTCCGGCAAAGTCCCCGGAATCGTGGGCGGTCCGGAAGTCCGGCAGCGAGCCGATTCGGAAGCCACCGACCTTCTTGATCAGCTCGGTCAGCCGATCCGGGTCCTCGGTGAGTCCCGAATGGTTGCCGAGAAGCAGATTCACGTCATGCCGATCGATCTTGCCCATGACTTCGCGAAGCGCGACGGCGGCGAGATCGAAGCGGACCTCCTCGTCGGCACCCGTGCAGGCGATTCCGAGATTCGCGCAACCCAGCATGCTCGCCGCTCGGGCGAGGCGACCGATCCGATCGACGGCCGCCGCCCGGGTCGCGGCATCGGTGGTGCCGAGATCGAATCCCTCTTCCTCGAACAGCAGGAGGGTCGGGCATCGGGCGCGATCCGCCTCGTCCCGGATCCGCTCCAGCGCCGTCCCATCGAGCCCTGTGAGCATCGAGGCGGGAATCGAAAGCCCTCGGACACCGAGCTCGCCCACCGCGAATCGCGGCATGTCGACCAGTTCGAGCGGATCATCCGGCGATTCGATTCGGCTTCGAAAAGCCCCCACCGAAGCCGTCACCAGGAGTTGAATCTGCGCCAAGAACCGTCCTCCAGACTCGTCGTCGACCGAACTGAGAGCCCGGAGTGTAGCGGGACGGCCGAAATCCACCGTCCCGGGCGCCTCCGCATCGATGGAGGCCCGGCACGCCCCTCGGAGATCGGAGATCGAAACACCGCTCCTTGACGTTGCGGTCAGCGACCGGCGCCAGATGCGGAGACGTCGAAAAGAAAGCACCGGTCGTGAGACCGGTGCTTTCCAGAGGGGAGAAAGATCAAATGAAGTGGCCGCGTCTCCGCGACTTGAACAATCTAGCATCCAAATCCACCGCGAATACTGCTTGTGGATCGATTGAGTGGGGTTTGGGGTATTCTCCCACCCCCCCGCTCGTTCACCCCTCCAGTCAGTCGTGTGCGGATCGCGGGGTATGATCGCCGCCCGTTCGTCGCGAGGGAAAGTAAGCCTCCGACGCCCCCGAGTCCCGTTCCCGGATCCACGCCATGTCGACCCCCGCCGATCGCCGATACTCCGAGTCCCATGAGTGGTTTCTCGTCGATGGCGACCATGTGACCGTCGGAATCACGACCCACGCGACCGAAGCCCTCACCGACATCACCTACGTCGAGATGAAGTCCGCAGGCACCGAGCTGGCTGCCGGGGATTCGGTCGGCGAAGTGGAATCGGTCAAGACCACCAGCGACATCTACACCGCGGTGGCCGGCGAGGTCGCCGAATCCAATGATGCCGTGGTCGACGATCCGTCCCTCGTGAACAACGATCCCTACGGCGAAGGCTGGCTGATCCGACTCCGAGTCGCTGATGCGGGCCCCCTCGAATCCCTGATGGACGCGGCGGCGTACGACGCCATGAACGCCTGATCCGGCTCGTGGACCGATTCAGGCCGGGCCGCCTCCCGAAGCAGGCAGGGAGTCGCATCCGGCGGACTCCCCGGACGAACCCTCCCGTTCGAGAGGACCGTTGTCACCATGACCGCACCAGAAGCGTTTCGGGGTATCGAGATCCGGGATCTCCGCAAGTCCTATTCGCTCGGCGAACGCCGGGTCGAAGCGGTGCGCGGGATCGACCTGGATCTCCATGAACCCGGCCTCTGCGCCGTGATGGGCCCCAGCGGCAGCGGCAAGTCGACGCTGCTCCACCTGATCGGCGGGCTCGATCGACCCGACTCGGGGACGATCCGGGTCGGTGACGCGCGGATCGACGACATGAACGAATCGGGACTGACCGCGTTCCGCCGCCGGGGCATCGGCATCGTCTTCCAGCAGTTCAACCTGCTCGCGTCGATGTCCGCGATCGAGAACGTGATGCTCCCCGGCGTCCTCGACGGTGGGAACGAGCGGGAGCTCCGCGGCCGCGCCGGCTCACTGCTCGACGAACTCGGCCTCGGCGATCGGATGGAGCACCGCCCGGATGCGCTGTCGGGCGGGGAACAACAGCGGGTCGCGATCGCACGGTCACTACTCTTCGCCCCACCGGTCCTGCTCGCCGACGAGCCGACCGGCGCCCTCGACAGCGCGGCGAGCGATCGGCTGTGGGGCCTGCTGGACGAGCTCGGCACGTCTCGCGAGGTCCTCGTGCTCATGGTG
>Ga0315320_10005062_pt1 | contig 10820 bp, 2 predicted proteins | sample M140m21515metaG_FD_203458 | JGI IMG/M metagenome (GOLD analysis project Ga0315320, IMG submission 203458) | Ammonia-oxidizing marine archaeal communities from Monterey Bay, California, United States - M1 40m 21515 | ecosystem: Environmental > Aquatic > Marine > Coastal | place: USA: California...
AATAGGTCTTGAGCATGGTGATGGAGCTAAAATGGATAACCTTCCTCTTCTTATGGCACAGGAAAAACCACAGATGTGGGCTAATACAAAGACTAGATATTGGTACTTACACCATATACACCATAAAGTCAAGCATAAGTGGAGAGACGCTAAGGACTTCGTAGGAGTCACTGTAGAGTACATGAGGTCTCCTTCGGCTGCTGACAGCTGGCACGCACGAAAAGGCTTTACAGGAGCTCCTAAAGCCTGTGAGGGGTTTGTACACCATAAAGAGCTTGGGCAAGTGGCTAGATTAACTCACTTCTTCTGAGGCAGGAATTACATTGTTGCAATGTTTGCAATGAAAATAAAATCCATTCTGGTTTGAACCATGCAAGTTCATAACCTTGTTACACCTCCTGCAATTCATTCATTAAATTTTTAGAATTTAAAAGATCTGCACATTTTTCATATTCTTCTAAGTCTTCAAAGTATTCTATAAGCTGATCAAACACCTCTTCATAATCATCTATTACATCTTTAGTAGGATCAAATATTAAAGTAACTTTCATATCCCTGTTTAACAATTGTTCATATCCAACCTGGTTAGTTATTACATAATAACTTTGCAACATAAAAGTATGTTCATCAATGTGCTTCATTTGTTTTGTAACTGTTTTTGTTTTTGCATCATTTTCATTACTTGTCTATAAGCTTGAGGTGCATATTTTTTTAAATTAGCCAACTCTTCTTTAGTATAATTTGAACTTCTACCACTGCTTGAAGTTTTAGATTTCTTTCTATCAGCAAAAAACTTTTTAACTACAATTCTTCTAATGTCTTTATAAAACGGTAGAATGTTCAAGTTACCAGCTCCCTCAATTGCCATTCTTTCAGTTAGTTCATCTAGATACTTTTGTCTTGTTTCTAGTTTTTTACTTGTTGTCATTCCCACCAACACCTTTCTCAATCTTTCAGTGGATTGTAGTAAAGGGCCATAAGGGCCAGACAATAATTTTAAAGCTAACTCAAAAGTTGTTTTATCTTTAATATCTTCAGCTCCTAATATATTAAATACAATAGAATGTTCAAAGCGATTATACTCTTTGTTATTTCTTAAATCTTCACCATAATTTTCATTTAACAATTCAATTCCTAAAGAAATAGGATAGTTAGGTATGTTTCCTAAACCTCTCCTAAACATTAATGTACTTATTGATCCAATTAATTGTCTTGTAAGTAGGTCTTCCATATCGATTTCTTCTTCATCATCAGCTCCAAATAATGAATCAAACAGTGATGCAAAAGTAGTATACAATGCCATGTAGGCTGTCATCCTGGCCGTTACACCTATAAGCAAACCTGTGGCTTGTTTTTTACTTATGTCTCCATTATACCTTAATGCTTTTATTGCCTTCTGAGCTGTCATAAATTCAAATAAGTTAAATCTAGCCATGTACCCATTAGCTACTTTGTAAACCCTCATTACCCCTCCATCTGTGCTAAGAGCCTGAAGCTTTAGTATTGAATTAAAAGGATTTACAGATGTTGCCATTCTTATAACTTCAGCATCAGCAGCTATTCTTGAATTAGTAATAGCTTCTTTATTATCTAAATATTTAGATTCACCAGATGCAATATCTCTCAAATCTTGTTCTGTCAAACTAACGCCTGTTTCTTTTTCAAATGCAGCTGCAAACGATGCAAAATACATTGGTCTTGATATAGCTTTATCTGGCATTGATATTATATTAGAAGCAATAAAATCAGTTGCTTCACCAAGCCCTTTTATAATAGGAATATTTTCATACACAAAGTTTAGTTTTTCCATTACTGGATTCATAGCATTCTGTCTAGCTGTTTTACCTTTTTTAAACACTGCTGAGTCTACCATTTTACCGGTCAATGCTGTAGGATCATAAAGTTTTAAAGTTTCAGAACTTCCTATTTGTCTTAAAAAGTTTACACCATCAGGATCCATAGCGTATTTACCATACTTAGTAATTCCGTTCTTTAAACCTTGTGGATTTGTACTTAAGGCGTAGAATAAGTTAGAGCCAAGCTCAGCTCCAGCCCTTGGTATAGAACCTAGTGCAGCATAGTATCCAATCTTTCTTATTTTTTCAAACCCTTTTTCAAAAAAAGTTTGATCTATAAAATTATTTTCGAATACAATTCTAATATTTTCTTCTATCGCTTTCTTTAAAGCTTCAGCAGATTCTCTCTGTATATCTGTGCTTTCTGGATCGTTCTCTAATTCTTTTACTACCTTATCAGCAGTTTTTAAAACTTGTCTTATTGGCCTCGTCATTTGATAATCCATTATAGTTTCTTTCATACCTCTAGAAGTTGAAGCTATTATATCAAAATTTAAAGGTTTGACTCCAGGGGTTCTATCTATTAAAGTACCTGCTTTTGTTGAGCCCGTAGGATTGATAAACTTTTTTTGTTTTTCCTCCATTACTTCCTCCATATCAGCTCTACGATTAAATAAAACATCATGATGGGTATAATAATTATAAAGATCAACTCTATTACCCCTAACGTTAGCTGAAGTAAATAATGCTTTGGCCGCTAAAGATTCATTAACTTTATCAATTAATTCCAATGCTTTCTTTTCGTTAGGTAACAAGCTTTCAAACAGTTTAGTATTATCTATTTGCCCCTCAGAATTAATATATTGTTCTTTTAATTTATTTAACAACTTAATATCAGCGTCAGCAAATATTCGATCTGATTTACTCAAAGCTTTTATAGTTGCATCTATATAGTCAGCGGCTTGCTCTACTCCTTTTTTGCCCGTGTTAGCCTCATACTCTCTTTGTAAAGCGTATATCATTAATTTATACTTAGACTCTATAACTTTATTAGCTGATTTTACAAGTTGAAATCTTCTATTAGGCTTACTTAAAAGCTCTTCTGCTTCCTCCAATATTTTATCTTGTATTTGTATATCTGTTTCAGCTTTTGCATATTCAGATGCCAAGATTATAGATGTAACTTTTGCTATATCTGAATTATTATAGTTACCTAAAACCTCATCAATACTACCCATAGGAACCGATCTTAACTCTTGAAATACAGCCCCTTCACCTTTAATTATATTTTTTACCTTACCGTATGTCCTGGATAAAAAGTTGTCTATAGAAGTTTTAGTAGTTTTCTTTTTAATTATAGAAGCATAATTGTTTCTATTAGCAATAATATCATCTTGAAATGAAACGGTTGATTGCTCAACAATACCTGAGTTTATATTGTTTAAAACTTTTCTTAAGTTTATAAGTTGTGAATAATCTATGGTTTCATCTTCCTTTTCAATAACCAATTTATCTAAATCTTCTTTAGTTAATGTTTTAAAAAACTCAGCAGTTTCATAATCTAAACTACCCTTTAATTGTTCTGTGTTTAATTTTATTGAAAGAATATCATTTATTTCTCCATCTATATCAAACTCTTCTACTTCTACCTCTGCTTCACCTTCACTTACCTCCTCTAACTCTTCTTCCTCTACTATAGAGTTTAAGATGTCATCAGCAGTTTGTAAAGATTTATCTGACTGTTCTAGCGTAAGTATCTTAGCGTTTTCTCCAAACATACTTACCAAATCAAAGTATGCGTCTATTTTTTCTAATGGTATTAACTTAGCGTCAATATTAAATAGTTTTTGTAATGAAGGAAATAAATCTTTAGCACTACCTATTTTTTTTGTAATATTTTTCTTAGCTCTTTTTCTTAATTTATTAGCCTGGACAATTTTATCAGCTAACTCTGCTTTTTTATAAACTTTATTTATGTAATCAATAAGTTTTACTACAGATTTGTCATTAGCTAAGTTAGTTCTTAAAACTCGTGCTATCAAAACGTTAGCCTGGTTGGTATTGATAATGTTTTTATTACCCATACCTTTTATAAACTTAGCTATCTCTCTAGCTTTTGCTTTATAATCTCTCAGACCTTCTCTTTCTCCTTTAGCCTCAGCCCTTACTAATGCTTTTAAATCAGTAAGCTCAGTTGTTTTTTTGCTGGTGTAAGATTCTGCTTTTACATTCTTACCTAGCATAGCATCGTATATAGCTGTCATTTCTGGAGTAAGTTTTATATCTATCTCACTCCCTTTAATACCATTATATATTTCTGTCAACCATTCTTTAAATCTTAAAAAGATTCTTTCAAGCTTACTATTAGGAGCTTTACCTTCAGATAAATATTTTTCAAAACCCCTGGCAAATGTTTCGCTAACTTCTCTAGTCCACTTTTTTTGTTTAGCAAACTCTAATACAGTTTGTTTTTCTTCTTTAGTAAGGTAAGACTCAAAGATGTGCGCCATCTCATGCAGTGGTGTTGATACATCTGGATCTGTCATTGCGTAAATAGCAAACTCCCCATCTTTAGCAATCATCGCTCCTTTTGCTGTGCCACTCATATCCTGGAACAACATGCCTCCAGTATTAATAAAAGGGTTTACTTTACTATCATTTCTGGTAAAAAAGTATTTACCTGATTTAGCTCTTTTAATTCCAAAACCTAAATTTTTAGCTGCTTTTCTTAAAGCAAACTCATCTAGGTTTGATGACATACTAAACCCTTTGTCGTTAAAATTATATAACCTAGCTAATCTACCTATTGGTGATAATGGTTGTTGAAACAATACGTTTTGTAAGCCTGATGTATCTATAGTTACAATATCTGGTGTTACACCAAAAGTTGGAAACACATTCATTTGTCTTTCAGGTTTTACTAATTGTTTAGTTTCTGGATCTTGAGTCACCTCATTCCATTTTAATCTATCAGTTAAAAGATTTATAACAGTTTTTTTATTTTTATCAACAGCCTCTAAGGCAAAAGGATAGGATTCATGGTTACCTGTTTCTACTGCTTTAACCTTACTATCTAATTCTAATACAGCATATATTTGCCCACCTTTTTTTCTGTTTTCAAACCCCTCTTTTAATATAGGTTCTGTCAACATTTCAGATAAAGCTTGTATCATATTAGTTTTAGAAATTTTTAATTTACCTGTAGAGGTTTTTCCTTTAAAGTATTTATTTTGAATACCTTTACTAAATATAGTGCCGAATTGCTGTATTGCTTTAGGGTTAGAAGTTATTTCGTTTGCCATCAATCCTATTAATGTTTCTGAAAATGCTTTTCTATCTCCAAACGAACTGTTGTCTGCTCCTAAAGCTGTTTTTATCTTTTTCAGATTAGACTCAAAACTATCTGTCTTTTTTAATTTTAATTGTTTGCCTAAGCCTTCGCCATTAACTACAGTGTTTGCAGCTTCAATGATTGCTTTTTGAACAACCGGTTTGTTTAACTTTAACTTTCTATCTAGCGCTACAGAATTAAAAAAATCTAGAACTGCATTTGCCATGGTTGTACTAGATAGTAGTTTATCATAAGGTGCGCTTGTTAACGCCATGTATATTTTACCACCATTAGCATCAAAAGATTTATTTAATGACTCAGCCATTTTTACTGCCGCATCTCTTGTAGAGGCCCAGAAGTATCCGTCTTCATGATACTTTAAAGTGTAGTATACACCGCCCTTACCCTCAACTAACAGGTCTTTACCTTTATATATATTACCAGTAAATGCTCCGTCTGGCTGATGCAAAATCATTTTTTTACCATCAAAATCATTTATAGATCTATCTTTGGTTATAAATCCTTCTTCTTCTAGCTTAGTAAACTTCCCTGAGTTTTTTAAATACTCAAACACCAATCCTGATAAGTTGTCTGAAAAGTCTGCCTGAAACAACGCATTGCTTTTCATTAATTTTTCTATTTTTTTCTCATCAGCTTTAACGTACTTAATTTTTTTATACATCTCAGACACTGTTGTCTTAGCTCTTTTAGCCATGGTTCTTATAATCTTATCCATAACCACTGCTGCACCTAGAGATTCATTTCTATTTAAACCAAAAATGTTACGCTGTATATTATATAAAGCTTTTAATCCCGTTGCGGCCTTACCCTCAAGTGTAGGTTTAGCTTTCTTTTTAGGAGCTGCTTTCTTTTTAGGAGCTACTTTCTTAGCTTTTAATGTTTCTTTAACAAGCTCAATCGCTTCGTTTCTTTGTTTGATTCTAAAACTTTTATTTAACCTTCTGTCTTGTTTTCTTAATTTAAGTAGAGGATCTTTTCTTATATCTATAATTTCTTGATTTAGTTTTTTAAGCATTGACTCTAAGTCTTTAGGCGTTTTATTTTCTAAATCAACTTTCTGAAATAAAGGCTCGCCATCCAATCCTTCAGGCACTTGGTTTTTATTTTGTTCTGCTATTTCTTTTTTTCTTCTGGCTACAGCTCTGGGATTAGCAATATTTTCAAATCCTTCTAGTGTTTTTGTTTTCTTTATATTTTCTATATCAAACGCAGCGTTAAAAAACTCTTCGTCAGTTAAAGTATTATCTTCTTTTACTTTTGTGTTACTTATTATATTACCATCTTTATCTCTAAACGAAACCACCCTTCTACCTTTAGAATCTGTTGTAACATCAATAAGAAGAACATCGCCAGTTTCAGGATCAGTGCCTTCGTAAAATTCTTTTTTTATAGGTTCTTTGTCGTTTTTTACCAAAGGATCTACTTGCGCTTCCTTTTTGACTTCTGTTTTACTTTCTGTTTCTTTTTGACTCTGGTTGGTAACGGCCCCGGTGGTGTCTCCTTCGACCACCTCTTGGCCATCTCCGGTTCGTTTTTGAACATCCAGGCTCTCTGTTTTTGCGACTTGAATGGCATCTTCTGATATTTTAGTTATACTTTGGTTTATTTCTTCTATACGAGCTTCTACATCTACAATAGTTCTAGGATCTACTTGCGCCTTTTTTTGTTGCAATGTTTGTTCCTCTAACAGTAAAGACAATATTTCTTTTTGATCCTTAATCTCAAGGTCTGGATTTATTTTTCGTGCTAATCCAACTATTTGATCAAATTCCTGAAGCATTTTTTCACCTTCTTTTTTAGTTATCTGACCTAAGTTTATTTGTTCTTTAATAGAACCTACTTGAGCTTTTCTTATGTTATCATAATTCTTGTCGTTTGAAGTATCTAAAAATAATTTAAACAACTGATCGTTCATTTGAGTAATGCCTTTAGGGCCTGTAGGGCCATTGATGGCGCTAGATATTCCTGTAGGTAACCCTAACACTATACCTCCAATGGCTTCTTGAACTCCAGATCTAAAAACTTGATTGTAGTATTCAGCACTCCATGCGTCAGGAGTATCGAATGTTCCTTTTTCAGAAGCTGTATTCCATAATCTTTTTGCATTTATTTCTGCTACTGCCTGTAGTGCACCTGTTTCTGCTTCAGCTAATGCTGCTGAACCTACCCTTAAAGTTCCTCTTAATATATCATTTTTTACTTCTCTCTGTATTATTTCCGCAAACTCTTTAGCGCTAGATTTCCCTGTTCCTTGACCTAATTTTTTTAATCCCCTAAGTGTTAATTGTTTTACAAAAGGCGAGCCTGCTGTTAAATTTCTAAAACCATAGGCTTCTAGTATACCTGTAACCACTCCAAGCGGAGCTGTAACTAAATACTTTTGGTTTTCAGGAACATCATCAAATGACGGATCCCTTGACATTTCTTCAAAAATAGCATCACTTTGTATTAAGCTAAAGTTAGCAGCTTTACCAACAAGTCCAGGGCCTATTAAAGCAGGTATACTTTCAAAAGCTCCATACACACCTCCGCCAACAAGAGTCTCTTTCATTGCGTCTGAATACTCTTCAGTCACTCCTGTAAAAGGTCTTGAGAAATTTTCTGTTAATTGATTTCTAACTACAGGTAACATAGTAGACTTCACATCTTTACTCCCTTGGTTTCTTACATTCTTGGTTAAAGTTTTATCTAAATCTTTATCAAAGTTTGCTCTAACTTTTGTAAAATAATCTAAAGGAATGTCTTTATATTTTTCATCTAGATATGCATATCTTAACTCGGTATCTTTATTTCTACCTTTTGCACCATCTCTTATTTCTTTTAATCTTTCTGCACTTAAAGATAAACGCCACTGATCATAAGTAAGGTCGCTCATGTTTTTTAACAAACCGTCAGGATCTATTTTTTTATATTCTTCACTGTTTGGATCTAAACCTAAACCTTCAGCTACACTGCCTTTTTCTTTAATTAAAGCTTCAATCATGTCTCTGTCAAACGTAGGCCCAAACGCACCTTCAGGTAAAAACGTACTTAATAAATCTGTAGCTATTCCTACAAGCCCTGATTCTCTTCCACCTTCTCCAGTAGTTAAACTGTTTAATATGTTTCCATACCAAGTTCCTTTTTCTGCTTCTTTTTCTATATATCTACCTACGTTTTTTCTGTAATCTATAGTTTGTTTTTTAGACTTCTCTTGCATTTCGTCTATTTCTGTTCTTTTAACTTGGCTTTCTGCTTGTCTTTGTTTGTAGTCTTCTAGCTGTTGTTGTGCAAGTAAAGGGTTGGTAGATTTTAAGGTTTTATAATCATTACTGAAAAAGTAATTTTTTTCTTTTTGTAGACTATAATAATCTTTAAGATATAATTTAAGTTCTAAATTTATTTTTTCTTGTTCATCTTGATAGCTTTGAACGTAATTATCATACTCCTTTTTGTCATTAAACTTTACTTCTTTTTCTTTAAAACTAGTTTCAAGTTTATTTAAACCACTGGTTGGTTTAGGTGAATTGTTTTTAATAAAATCTTGTATATCTTTTGTTCTTGAAGATAATGTTCCATCATCTCTTCCAAATAAATCTCCAATAGTATCATCATTTGTAGAGCCTGTACCAAACTCTTTTATCTCCCCGTTTGGCGCAGTAATCTTTACAAAATTACCTATTCCTGTTTCTTCAAATTCAAATTCTGGATATAAATATTGTAGTTCAGGAACTACTGACTCTTCGCTCTTAGATATTAATTCTTCAGTTATAGGTGAGTCCGAAGAAGTATTTTCTTCCACGACTGTTTCGGTAAGAGATACCGTATCGTCCTCTTGAGAAGTGCCAGGCAATTCTGGAGAGTCTTTTTTTTTTACTCCTATTAAGGTTTTGTAGCTTTCAATATCTTGGTTGTAACCCTTGGATTTAAAAAGAGTAAACGAATCCTGCAACGCATTGTCGTTAGTTTCTATTAAAACCTTAAATTCTTCTATAGTACCATTGTATCCTTTAGAAGTGAATAAAGTATACGCATCTTGTAAAGCTTGTTCGTTCATTATTTATTATATCCACTTGTATTAATATCATCAGAAGAATTACTTGATGATGTTCCTGTAACTCCATTGTATTGGTCTGCTGATGCTTGTAATATTTTATCAACTATATACCTTAAACCTGCATCATTACCGTCTCCATCTAATTGTTCTACATCTACCTCTATATAGTCATCACCATGCTCAGTATCACCACTGAATACAATATCACTTGTATCAATCAAAGCCATCACTTCAGGCGGCAGACCTGAAACTCTTATTACATCGTCTGTTCCTACTCTTCTAGGTGTTGGTACAACAGATATATTAGATATTAAATTTTCAGTTCCTTCTTCTAAAGCTAATCCTTTAAATAATTTATTATATAATGGTGCTGAATCTTCATCTATACCTGAGTCTGACGTTGCGATTTCGTCAAAAGATTCTGATATACTAACTGGAACTATTTTACCGTCTACTGTTTTAGTAGCGTTCATAAATCCAGTGGATGAATTAGATGCTGTAACTTTAATTTTATCTATATTAAATTCATCTGAATAAGGTTTAACACCGCCTTTATATTCGTCTCTAGCTTTTTCAGCTGTCACAACATCACCCCCTGGCGTTACTGCCGCCATTAATGATACAGCTGATTCTTTTGCATCATAAACTTCTTCACCATTGACCATTTTTGTAGCAGGTTTAATTCTTTTTGGACTGCTTCCATCACTATACTGTATAACAAATTCCTCAGTTGTAGGATCTTTGTATATATTAGAAATGGTATCGTTATTAGCTTTTATTTTTTCTATTGCAGCGCTAGAAGGTTTGCCTCCAGATGTAACATCATAAGCAATATCAAACGATATACCTCTGTCTTCTTTCTCTTTTTCATCACCTCTAGTATCAAAGCCTCTTTGAGCTGTTTGAACTGAATCTATTTTGTTTCCAATTTTATTTTTTACTATTTGTCTTGCTTTTTTTCTATCTGCTTCAGACAAACCTTTACCATTTTCACCAAAAACAACTGAATTTCCAGTTCCTCTCATTTCAATATACTTAGGTTTTGTTGGATCATCAAATTGATAACCTCCGTGTTTTGCTAAAATTTGAACCATCTTTGCGTCAGTTGCTACAAGCGCATCTGCTTCAGAATCTAACCATTGATCAAATGTTGTTACGCCATCTGGCAAGCCTAATTTTTCTAAATTTTTTGGATCCTTAAACATTTGACGAAAATCTTTTAAAGAATATGATTTTCCATCTGGAGTAACATAAGCAGTAACCATCTCACCTAGGCTGTCTACTATTGCATCAGTGTCCGCATCTAAATCAGCCGCTACACCACCGTCATATTTCATTAAATCTAAAATTACTCCAGGATTTTGAAAATGATCAGGGTTTTTTTTGGGATCAGGCATTATATCGTACTTTTTAGTCTCCTCATTAAAGCCCATTGTTACCACCTGCATTTGTCCGTTTGCAGGATTAATCATGAATTTTTTATTATTTAAGTTTCCAAACGATTCAATACGCTTCATAAACGCCATGTCAGCTTCCGAAGCTGTACCTGCATCTATTTTTTCTTGTTTGCTTTGATACCACTTATCATACGTTTTAGTAATATTATGCAAGTTAGACATGTCATTTTTCATTTCAT
>Ga0315320_10005064_pt1 | contig 10818 bp, 6 predicted proteins | sample M140m21515metaG_FD_203458 | JGI IMG/M metagenome (GOLD analysis project Ga0315320, IMG submission 203458) | Ammonia-oxidizing marine archaeal communities from Monterey Bay, California, United States - M1 40m 21515 | ecosystem: Environmental > Aquatic > Marine > Coastal | place: USA: California...
TTCTACCACAATCTACGTATACGTCTTTCGTGTGGAAAATGGATCTTCATAACCTCATGCACTTCCTTCAATTGAGAATGGATCATCACGCACAGAAGGAAATTCGCGACTATGCTACAGCTATTTACGAATTGGTCCAGCCCCTCGTACCCCTGTCCATGGAAGCGTTTATGGACTTCAGGGTGAACGCGATGCAGCTCACAGGTCCCGAGATTGAAGCAATTTCCAATGGCACAGCGATTGAATCTCCCGGCGAGAACCGAGAGTTTCAGGAAAAGTTGAAACGCTTGAAATTAAATGTCGACACAAAGTAAATGCTTGCCATAACGAACACAATGACCGTATTCGCTACAGAGAAGAGGAACAAGGGATTTAAGAGGCTGAGTAAGAAGATCCAGAAGGAACGTGACACTGACGTGGAGAAGATCAAAGAGAAGTTCTCTGATATTTTCCGTGATGAGCAGAGCCGTTTGAAAGGGTACTTCGAGGAGCACAACAAGTTGGTCAAGAAGGAGGATAAGCCCAAGAAGAGTGGTAAGAAGTCTATCGACTTTTACGAAAAGTAAACCACAGGGTACAAAAAACAAAAAACATCGCCAAGGGGGGATTGTCCCCAAACTTCTCAGCCAGTAGAGCACACACCACGCTGTACTGGACGAGCCTAATTTCCTGTTGCGTTTTGACCATGGATCGTTTCATAGATCCCCTCGACTTCTGAAGACCTGATACAGCTGTATTTATCTTGCTTATCGTTCCGGGTATCTCAGTCGTCTTCATGAATATATCCCCGACGTCCACAGATTCGATGATCTGTTGTTGGATGAGAGGTTCCAGGTATGTGAAGTAGTTGAAATCTGGATCCAGTTTAAGACATATACCCTCAATAGTCGAAAAAGCTTTGGCGAGGTACACGAAACTACTGGGTACGACGAATGGTTTTTCAACGGCGAGCTGTGCGGCGAGATCATCGTTCACGATTCCAGAACCATCGAGGGTTTCTAAATATCCCAAAATAGTTTCAAAGAAGAGTTCGATATCCGAAACGTCTGAAGATGTTGGGACAATCACACCCAGTTTAATGAGTGTATCCACGATACCAGCGGTATCTCGCATGATTATGAAACCAAATAGTTTTGTAAACCCATCCCTGAGTTCTTCCGATAATGGTACAAGTAGTCCGAAATCATAAAATACAAGCTGTCCTTTAGATGAGAACCCAAGATTTCCAGGGTGAGGGTCCGCGTGGAAGAGACCGTTATCCATGGTTTGAATAACGTACGAATTGATCAAAGCTTCACAGATCTTCTTCTTATTTACTCTCTTGTCTGTAATCTCAGTCAGTTTCGTAGACGGGACATATTCCATGACAATCATCTCATCGTTCGAATACTTTTTGTACACCCTCGGAACTTTTACCCAGTCAACCTCTTTCATACTTTTTCGAAACTTTATAGCATTGTTAATTTCCTGTTTGTAATCGGCTTCTCCCAATAGATACTCTATAGACTCACCAAGAACTGAACCAGAACTATTCCCAGTGTCGAAACCTATACGCTCTAAAAAGTGTACAATGTCGCGTATGGTATCCGTATCTTCTTTCATGATATCCAGAATTCCTGGGCGTTTTAATTTTACAACAACTTTTTGACCGTTTTGGAGTACAGCCATATGAACCTGACCGATACTCGCAGATTTAAATGGTACAGGGTCAAATTCTTTGAAAATATCATAATTTACACTGGTATCGAATTCCACGGGAGGAACATTATCCTGTAGCGATTCCAATTCCCTCGTAAATTCAGGTGGGTAGAGATCCGCTCTCGTCGAAGCGATTTGTCCTAATTTTACAAATGTCGGTCCGAGTTCAAGGAGTTCATCCTTTGTCCATCGACCAAGTTCTGATTTATTCTGTACAGTGGCATTTTTCCACAGAAACTTACCCGCGAACTTCCATGTTTTCACCTTCCTGGAAGTTGGTGCTGATAAATTTATTCCTAAACATAGCGCCATTGTAATATACGAGTATAAAAAATACAACGTATACATTACGTATGCCACTTCACTTCAATGCAACTGTTCATACACCGATGTATGAATACAATGACAAAAAATACATCCGCTTCATCGTACCAGATGCGACCGTACGACGTGTAGAGTATTTTCACGCACGGAAAGTACTTACCACGCCACATATAGATAACCCCCTTGAAGGGAATGTTCTGACGATCAAGGTTCCGTTTAGATATAGACGTGTGATGTGTAAATACGAAGGCGCACCCGTCCAATCTCTTAACAAGGGTGATGATGTCGAAGTTGACACAGATTTCATGGGGTGTTGGAACGTAGGTGAGTATAGTGGGTATTCGTGGAAATTGTCCTACATAAAGTTAGTACACGCAAATACGGTATGAAACTTACCCGAACAGGGTATATTACAGGGGATACACCTGAAGTTAAAAAGGAATTGACGGTTCGTCCAATCGTTAATGCAGATTTCGGCCAGGCACCACCTTCGTTTAAGGTATTTCGAAAGTCTAAATCTGGATTATGTGTACCGAGATTTTACGGTGAACAAAAATTCGGAACACCCAAAGAAGATAACAGACCCGAACCCGCTAAAATTAAAATAAAATTCAATGGAAAGCTACGCGATGAAACGTTTCAAAATGCTGCACTCTCAAAGGCTATCGAAGCGGGTCACGGCGTTCTTTCACTGCCATGTGGGTTCGGGAAGACGACCGTATCCCTGGCCATAGCGTGTAAGCTCGGTTATCGCACGATGATTGTCGTACACAAGGAATTTCTAGCGAACCAATGGCGCGAACGTATTCAACAATTTTGTCCGGGAGCGACTATCGGGATGGTTCAACAGAATAAAAAAGAAACAAACTGTGATTTCGTGATTGCCATGCTTCAGTCCTTATCCCTAAAAGAATATTCTTTCGGAGACTTTGATAGTATAGGAACGCTCATCGTGGATGAGGCTCATCATATATGCGCGAAAGTATTTTCACAGTCACTCTTTAAAATGTGTCCAAAACACATTTACGGATTGTCGGCAACGCCTAATAGAAAAGACGGACTCACGAAAGTGTTACACTGGTTTATGGGTCCCACATTCTTTTCAGTTGAACGAGAGAATCAGGAACAAGTGGATGTTTTCCCTCTTGAGTTTAAATGTGATCGGTACGAGGATCCTCCACCGTGTACACGTTTCGGGAAATTATCCTTAGCGACCATGGTTACGGAAGTTACAGAGATACCCGAAAGAAACCGTCTCATCTTGTCAACGATCAAGGATCTTTCGAAAACAACTCGTCAAATTTTAGTTCTCAGTGACCGACGATTTCATTGTGAGTATCTTCATGAAAAGTTTAAGACGACATCGGGTTTGTACATGGGTGGTATGAAAGAAGCAGATCTCGCAGCATCTAGTAAAAAGCAAATCATTTTTGCGACTTTCAGTCAGGCCCACGAAGGATTAGATATCCCCACACTCGATACGGTCATTCTCGCAACTCCTAAGTCTGATATCATTCAGTCTATCGGGCGTATCATGCGCGAGACTACCGGTAAGAAGAACAATCCACGCATTTACGATGTGGTGGATCAATGGTCCGTATTTTTTGCCATGTACAACAAGCGTCTCAGGGTATACAAACAGGGTGGGTTTAACATTTCGGGATATACGTCAGAAAAACCAAAACCGGACGCATTTTCGGTTGGAAAATGTCTCATACATATATAAGATGACCCGGTGTTCGACTGGAAGGGCCACACAGAAATACAGGGGAAATGGTACTGATCTGAGTGATATACTTGAAACACCTGGGGATATCATTTACGCGGACGCGGCCGTATCAGCCGAAAACCTCGTCATCAGTGGTACCACCGGCGACGTCCTTAAAGTTTCAGCATCGGGTATTCCCGAATGGGGTACGAGTACCAGTCAATGGATAACATCGGGGGATGATATCTCCTATTCGTTAGGTCATGTTGGTATCGGAACGACATCACCCGACGCCAATCTTCACGTGACGGGAAATACATTCGTCAGTACAGACCTCGGTTTGGGTGGTACCCTGACGATGGGAAATGTTCTCGTCGAGGCACTACACGAACTCTCAGCTATCACAGCCACTGGAAATGTCACACCACATGTTATAGAATTCACTAACCCTACGACAGGGCTGGTCACCACCGGTAACGTCGGTATCAAAACGTCTACACCGTTACAAACCTTAGAGGTAAACGGTAGTGTTGGTATTAACCACAATGGGGTCGGTGGATACACGTTTCACACGAGTACCGGTGCTTTAAGAGCTGGTATTCATTCCACGGGTGGTAACCATCTTCTATTCAAGGCTGGTTCTGATAATGAAAGAATGCGTCTGCTCTCTGGCGGCCAACTTGGTATCGGAACGTCTACACCTTCTAAGCCATTAACCGTCGATGGAAATGTACATATTCCGTCGGGTTCGGATGCTAATTCCGGTTCGTTCCCCCAAAATTCAGTAACTCGTAGTATATACTTCGGGGGAATATCTCAATCCGGTTCAATGTATCAGTCTAAGACGGCGATCGTTTCAGCACCTTGGACACAATACGGCGGTACACAAAGTTGGGGTAGACATGGTTTACATTTTTGCGTTGATAGCGTCGCTGATAATGGTAATGTCGAACTGGGACAAACAAAGATGTGTATCAATTATCTGGGCAACGTTGGAATAGGTTCGTGGAGTACACCTAATCCGTTACCACAAACCATGGCATCTGTTCATGGAGGTAGAGTTCTTGAAGGCCGTGACGCGTCAGGGTTTGAATTTATCGCCGCTTCAAGTGATACGACTAATCAGTCAGGTCAGTTCAATGGCGCGTTTTTAATAAAAAACATGGATGCAAATGGTTCGGAACCACATTATAGTGGCATGGCAGCTAGAGAAGGTGCGACTACCACCGCGGGTCAAATGGACCTTTTATTTTATTCCGGACGCGACAATTACGAAAATAATACACCTCAGATGGTTATTGACCCGAATGGTGACGTTGGGATCGGAACGTCTACACCTGGGTACACTCTAGATGTTGCGGGGGATATCAATTTTACGGGCGCGCTCACACAAAATGGTTCGGCATACGGTGGTGGAGGTAGTGGTTCATCTCCATGGGTAACATCGGGGAATGATATTTCATACACGACTGGTCGTGTAGGTATCGGAACAAACAGTCCACAAGGACCTTTACATGTATCGTCAGGCACTGCCGGCGACTGTCGTTTAATTCTTCAAGCCGATACAGATAACAATGACGAGGGTGACAACCCCCGGATAGAATTTTGGCAGGATGGTGCCATTCAAGAAAGTGCTATAGGAATGACAAGCAATCGTCTCAATTTATGGAATTCAGTTAGCAGTGGTGGTGGTATAGCATTTCATACAAACACTGTAGATGGGTGGACCAATGCCATCGAGCGCATGACGATTACATCTCTGGGAAATGTCGGTATTAATCAGACATCACCCAACTACACACTAGATGTCGCAGGGGATATCAATTTTACGGGCGCGCTCACACAAAATGGTTCGGCATACGGTGGTGGAGGTAGTGGTTCATCTCCATGGGTAACATCGGGGAATGATATTTCATACACGACTGGTCGGGTTGGTGTAGGAACATCATCTCCCGATGCAAACCTCCACGTCGAGGGTAACGTTTATGTGTCCTCGAACCTCATTGTGGGACCAACAGTGTTAGCAACCCCCATTGTGTATCAACAACAGCAGAAAATTCAAGCCTCAGATGCACAGGCATCCGACAATTTCAGTTATCGTAGTGTATCACTCTCCTCGGACGGAAATACAGCTCTCGTTGGGGCGTATCTCGAGGATGCGGGTGGTAGCGGTGCCGGTGCAGCCTACGTGTTCACTCGTTCTAACGGGACATGGACTCAACAGCAGAAAATACAAGCCTCAGATGCTCAGGCATCCGACAATTTCGGTTTTAGTGTATCACTCTCCTCGGACGGAAATACAGCTCTCGTTGGGGCGTATGGCGAGGATGCGGGTGGTACCAATGCCGGTGCAGCCTACGTGTTCACTCGGTCTAACGGGACATGGACTCAACAGCAGAAAATACAAGCCTCAGATCCACAGGCATCTGACTATTTCGGTTATAGTGTATCACTCTCTGGGGACGGAAATACAGCTCTCGTTGGGGCGTATGGCGAGGATGCGGGTGGTACCGATGCCGGCGCAGCCTATATATTCACTCGTTCTGGTGGAACATGGACTCAACAGCAGAAAATTCAAGCCTCAGATGCACAGGCAGCCGACCGTTTCGGTTTTAGTGTATCACTCCCCTCGGATGGAAATACAGCTCTCGTTGGGGCGTATCTCGAGGATGCGGGTGGTACCAGTGCCGGTGCAGCCTACGTGTTCACTCGTTCTGGTGGAACATGGACTCAACAGCAGAAAATACAAGCCTCAGATCCACAGGCATCTGACTATTTCGGTTATAGTGTATCACTCTCTGGGGACGGAAATGCAGCTCTCGTTGGGGCGTATCTCGAGGATGCGGGTGGTACCAATGCCGGTGCAGCCTACGTGTTCACTCGGTCTAACGGGACATGGACTCAACAGCAGAAAATACAAGCCTCAAATCCACAGGCATCTGGCTATTTCGGTTATAGTGTATCACTCTCTGGGGACGGAAATACAGCTCTCGTTGGGGCGCATCCCGAGGATACGGGTTTCGGTGCAGCCTATATATTCACTCGTTCTAACGGGACATGGTCTCAAAATCAGAAAATACAAGCCTCAGATGCAGAGACATATGACTATTTCGGTAATAGTGTATCACTCTCTGGGGACGGAAATACAGCTCTCGTTGGGGCGCATCTCGAGGATACGGGTGGTAGCAGTGCCGGTGCAGCCTATATATTCTTCACTACAAGCCTAACGTCTGGTCCTCGTCTTTTCGTAGATGGGTCCGGAGGAAACGTTGGTATCGGAACAGCGACACCCAACTACACTCTAGATGTCGCTGGTGATCTCACGTGTTCGGGGACTATGAGACATAGAGCGTTCGCGTTTTATGCGAGGGCTTCTGGTGGACAGATTGTAGCCGGTAATGGTATATTATCCGATTCTAATTCAACAATAACTACAGAGTTTGATTATACCCCAGCTGGGACAGCTTCGTCGAATGGATTTCGTTCATCTGGCGGAGCAAGCAATAATCAAGGTACATATTTCGCACCCTTAGACGGGATATACCACGTATCGTGTAAAGTGAGACTTAATGATTCGAGTACCGCACAACAGGAGATCCAGTGGTACATTAAGAGAACCAATGGGAACGAAGATCAGTGGGAAAGTTTTGAGATGTGGATATCACCCGCTGATGGTGGTGGTCGTAGAGCTACTATGAGCTCTACTATAGTCAAATTAGCAAAAGATGAAGGTATATTTCCCCGTGCTGACAACTCCACCACCTCTCTCAGTTCAGCGACGTTCGGTGGACACTTCTTGGGTACCTATTAAAAATTTCCTCCAAAGTGCCTCCCACTTTGTAAGAAAAAACCTTATACATAGTAGACATGGCTGCGAATGGTATCCTAAACTTTCGAGGGGCGAATAAAACTACGTTCGTCGGTGCCTCGTCAAACATAGTATTGGATAATGTCATCTCCAGTTTAGGAGTCGGTGTCGATGTCAATGGACCGACATCGAATTTACATGTGGTCGGGAACGCATACGTTTCTACAGACGTGACAATCGCAGGGAACATCGATTTTCAAACTATCACACAAAATGGGTCCCCTTTTAGTGGTGGTGGTGGTAGTGGAACTTCACCGTGGGTAACTTCTGGGAATGATATTTCTTATTCAAGTGGTAATGTTGCGGTCGATACGAATACTCTTTTTGTCGATTCTATCAATAACAGGGTTGGGATCGGGACATCTACCCCGGCGGGAGCCCTCGACGTTTTCGGAGGACCCGTGAGAGCCAATACATTTATAGGGTCTTTACAAGGGAACGCACTGACTTCGACTCGTTGGCAATACACGATAGGTTTATTTTTAACTGGTGCGGTTACCGGTAACATTGGTATTAACGGAAATCAAAATTCTACGTTAGTAACGACACTCGCCAATTTAGATACAAGTAAAATCACGACTGGTATACTTCCAGTCGCCCGTGGCGGGACTGGTGTCGCTACGAGTACGGGAACGGGGAGTGTCGTTCTTTCAAACGCACCAGCGTTCACTGGGGATGCTACGTTTGTTAGGGTTGGTATCGGAGCATCTACTACACCTGGGTACACGTTGGATGTTACAGGGGATGTAAATTTTACAGGTAACCTCACACAAGGTGGAAACCCATTCGGTGGTGGTGCTTTTTTAACCGATGGTACGAAAGCCTATTATACTGATGGACCTGTCGGTATTTCGAATGTAGAAGCTTTGACTACACAAACACTACAGGTGGGGGCGAATGTCGCGGTTAATGATACAGCGGATGATAAGCTTAGTGTCACGGGAGATGTATACGTTTCAAGAACTTTACGCGCGGTTGACTTATTAGAGACGTATCAGGTGAATTGTAACGCACTTTTCATTAAAGATGTTCGAGTGACCAATCAAGTGCCTCAAGATGGTAACGATGCCGGGTACACACCGAACGTTTTATGATGGAAATTAATATATCGTTTTTAATTAATGGCACAGGTCGGGTCTACTATTAGCGGTAGAAGTACTGCCTCACAATTCGGATATTCAGTAGATATGAATTTCGACGGTGACCGTATTGTTGCGAGTGGTATCGAATACAGTAGTTACCGTGGCTATATAGGTATATGGAATCTTGTTAATGGCTCATGGGTTCAATACGGTAGTTATATCAACGGACCTGAAGCAGCTGGTAAATTCGGCCACTCCGTTTCTATGAATTATGCAGGTACACGGATACTCGTAGGCGCACCAGATGTTAATCGGGTATACGTTTACGATGATACTGGTTCAGGGTTCTCGTTAACGCAGACGATACACCGATCGGGAAGTCCGAGTTTTGGGTATGCGGTTTCTATCGCGGCTGCCAGGGGCCTTAAATTCGTGGCAAGCGCACCCGATTACGGTTCGGGTGTTGTATACGTATATGAAAAAACAGCTAACGGAGCCAATGGGTTTACCCTCTCACACACTGACGATGGATCGAATATATATAATCACGTTCCTATTTCTACTAGTTCATACGTACGATTAAACAATTCGTTTAATCGTTATGGACATTCCGTTCACATGGCTGCGTTCGGTAGACATTATATCGCTGGTATGCCGGGTACGAGAAAAGAGAGTTACCCATCGAGTGACCACAGCGGTGGTGGTACATATAACAATATCGCATATAGTACTAAAATTGACCTACAGAGTCTCGCGGGTACCGATTATAGCAATCACCCGTTTTATGGGGGAGAGATGTTTAGTGGCATTTATGTATTAAGATACCCCCAATACCAGGTTGGATACGTTCGAATAAAACGTTGTCCGGAAAATGGAAACTGGACATCTGGTGTCACGACAGTCGGTGGTACTACGAGTACCAGCAGTGGGAACGGTGGTGCGGGAACGATTAAAGGTCCTAACATAAGTAGTAATCATATAGGAAATTGGACTGACTACCAAGGTAATGCGTTTGGGGGGTTTGGGTCAGCTGTTCAGATATCACCTGACGGAACTCGTATCTCCGCGTCAGCACCTGGTTTTTTCGATGGATCGTTTACGGATTCGCATGCCGGAAGAATTCTATATTATGAATACGATACAGGTGAAGCAAACTGGGTTGAAAGTCTACGACCAAATTTAAATACGTTCATACAGAGTCAACACGGCTACGCTTTGGCCATGGGGACTGACGGGTCGCGACTATTTGCGACCATGTACGATAGGAGATATATGTTTTTAGCGTATGATTATTCGGGTTCGGAATGGTACCGCGTAAGTGAAATAAAAGATATTGGTGCGAAAAAATCAGGGGAATTACAGGGATTTTCAGTCGCGACAAAAAGTGGTGACCGGGTCGTAACTGGTGCTCCGGGAGGGCCTGGTCCTTTCAATACTAGAACGGGTTATGTGTACGTATATGAATACCCCTTAACGAGTGTATTTAGAGGTAATTCGTTATTTGAAGGATATGTTAAGGCTGATGAGATTGTCGTAGGGTCTACGACGAATAATACGAATACGAAACGAATTCTATTCGGTGGTACGAAAGGTGATAACTTAGTTAACGCATCAACCATGGAAGTGGTACATCTCGGTACTACCGATGACCGCGATTCGGAAATACTCATATCGAAGTGGTATGGGGCCAATAGTGATGGAGGTACTGGTGTTCCCCATGGGTCTTCCACACAGGCATGGAATGATACTATGTCAAACGATAGGTTTTTATACGGAGACCGATTACGTTTGAAAGCACCTAAAATAGAGTTTCATCTACAACCGTCGAATGCAGCAAAGGACTCTCAAAAGTATTCTGAGCAACCGATCATCACGATCACTAGCCAAGACCCCGGGCTTGTAAATAACAGTAGTTTCCCCCCCAGGTTCCTCACCAACATACGATCGGGGAGTATGACATCAACGAAATATGCCGGCCTACGCCTCACTTCTGCGAGCACGAATACGTGGATTGGGGATCAACATGGTATGCCATCCGATGGAGATTATTATACATTTTCACCAGCGAACGATGGTTGGTTACGTTTATACGGTGGGGCTAGTGGACAGGGGAATATGGTCGGAAACTACGCGAGTCT
>Ga0315320_10005066_pt1 | contig 10816 bp, 2 predicted proteins | sample M140m21515metaG_FD_203458 | JGI IMG/M metagenome (GOLD analysis project Ga0315320, IMG submission 203458) | Ammonia-oxidizing marine archaeal communities from Monterey Bay, California, United States - M1 40m 21515 | ecosystem: Environmental > Aquatic > Marine > Coastal | place: USA: California...
AGAGACGAGACCTCAGGTGCCATAGTCAATCACAGCGATTCTGCTATCCAAGCAAGACGCAAGCAGCGACAGCTGAATTCCGCGTTGGACGACATAAATATGTTGAAGGATGAAGTCTCTGAAATTAAATTCCTACTTAGAGAGTTAATAAAAAATGCCAGCAATTAATGTCGCTAGAACTGATACCTTTGAAAAACAAAGGGTCAAAATTAATGAAATTGGTTCTCAAATTTTTAATGTTACTGCTGGTGGCAGTGATCTTGCTACGGGCAATTTAAAACTAGGAGATGGTACTAAAACAGTTCCGTCTTTGGCTTTTACAAATGATGACGATACTGGTTTTTTTAGACCAGAATCAAAAACAATTGGTGTAATTTCAAACACCAAACTTATTGCTACTTTTAACAATCAAGATAACAAATTTTTTAACGATGTTAATTTTGTTAAGAATGAAATATCAAGTTCATTTATAACTATCAATAATAGCGGAGACAATTACGATCCGGGAACGTATTCCAATGTTTCTGTTATTGGCGGTTCTGGAATTAATGGATTAATCAACATCTCAATTGAATCATTTACGGGATCTATCACTAACTATGGAGCAGGTTTTATTCCGGGTTCATATGCGGCAATTCCAGTATCTGGTGGAAATGGAATTGGAGCAACTATAAATTTTCAAGTTATTGATATTGAAGGTGATGTTACAAATGCAGGATCTTCATACTCGGATGGTCTCTATAGTGATGTTCCATTTACTGGGGGAAACGGATCGGGAGCAACATTTGGTTGTAATGTAAATGCGGGTGAAGTAACTGGAGTTACTATTTCAAATTCTGGTGTAGGATATCAAAATGGAGATATTCTTTCTGTCAGTAATGCAGATCTTGGAGGATCCGGTGGGGGATTTAGTTTTACTATTACTAGTAATCCCGGCACAGTTGACGAATCATCATTTCAATTTTCAGAAAAAGGAACTGGATATCTTGTAAATGATACGTTAACTTTGCCAGGAGCAGTTCTTGGTGTATCATGTACTTTGGATAATGCAACTACAGATATTACTGTAACGCAATCTCAAGCAGATGCAATTCAAGTTAATTATGTTGTAACACAAGTTTCTGGATCTGGTGTTTTAATTGGTGGTCTTGGCGGAAGTATAACAGTCTTTGAAAAAAATGGAACAACAATTACATTATCGGGAAATCCAGATACTAGTGGATCAGCAGTTTTAAACTTTTCTCCAGCATATGGATCACCTAGCACATCTTTCACTTTTCTTATTGATAAAGTTGGAGCAGTAGATACAGTAGGAGTATCTAATGGTGGTAGTGGATATGCTAAAGGTGATACACTTACAGTATCGTCATTTGATTTAGTTCAACCAGTAGAATATCAAGTAAGTGTTTCCGCAACTGCAACTATTACTTTTAATGGGACTGTTCCTACTTCTTTCATATCAGTTGGTGATTCTTTGTATATTCCAGGTGGAGTTATTCAATCCACTTCCATTACAACACAAACAACTATTGCCGCAGAAGCAAATAATACTTACACAAATTTAACAGGAACAACATCTGGTTCTGGTGTTAATGCTGTGTTTAGTATAGAAAGAGGATTTAGTGGTGATATTTCTTCAGCTACAATAACTGCGGGTGGCGTGGGATATGCCCAAGATGAAGTAATTACATTTCTGGGTGCTTCTGTTGGTGGATCAACTCCTGCAGATAATGTAGAAATTACTGTAAGTGGTGTTTCTGATGATGGATCCGCGGCTGAAGTTTTGGCGATTAGATCTGCTATTGGAAATATCACGTCTTTGGTATGTGCAGATACAGGTAATATTAATGATGCTAGCACAGTTGCAAAAGTTGGAGTTCCAGCAACTGTATATACTGTCAACACTTTTAGCGGTAGAAATGAATATTTTGTCGATAGTGGATCAGGAGTTCAATATCATCCAGATTTTGTATTTTATGCTGGAAGCACTTACAAATTTAACAATCCCCAAAATACATCGCACCCATTTAGATTTTCCCAATTTAGAGACGGAACTCACACACCCAGTAGTATTACTGGAATGTCAACAACTTTAGATACTAATAGTACAACAGTAACTCTCACGAGCACAACAGGAATTCTTGTTGGTATGATTGTTACTAGTACTGCAAGTGGAGGACAAGGTGCTGGAACTATTGGTTCGGATACACTTGTAGAAAGTATTGTTGACTCATTTAATATTACTTTAACAAAAGTTCCAGATTCATCTGGTTCTGCTGATCTAGATTTTTCTGGATATGCTTATACAGATAACGTAGTATACGAATCTGGATATAGTCAAATTACGCCAACTGCATCTACACCTTCGCCTTTATATTATTATTGTGCAGTCCACCCAGACATGGGTGGAGATGATAATAATGAAGCACAAATAACCATAGACTTAAACAACCCAAAAGTTTTTGGATCAGGATTTACTATTACGCTATCAGATGTTGAATCATCAAATATAGTTTCTATTAGTATTGATAACAAAAAACTAACAAGTAATGAGATTTCAGTAACTACAGGTGAAGTTGGTACACTAACCGTTCCTACTCTTTTAACTGCTCCTAATATTGCTGGTTCTGTTGCAAGTATTAACACAATCAATTCTTCTAGTAATTTTGCAATTAATTCTTCTGGATATGATGTTGATATAACTTCAGTATTCTTTAACGTTGGTAATTTATTCTCAATTGAAAGTTCTTCTGGAAATATTGAAACTTCTGGTGATGTAAAAATATTATCAGATTTAAATGTTAATGATAAAATTACAATAAGAAACAATGAAATTATATCCACTTCTGGAAATAATCTTGTTTTAAAACCAGCATCCAACAAAGTTACAAAAATTGATTCTTTATCTGCTCTAGTAGTTCCTGTTGGGGATACATCAGGTAGACCTGGATCCGGTGTTGCTGAAAATGGTGCTATACGATTCAATACAGACAATAGTCAGTATGAAGGTTATAGTGCTTCCACATCTTCTTGGTCTTCTTTAGGTGGTGTTAGAGATATTGATGGCAATACTTATATTTTAGCAGAACTTACTGCTGGAGCAAATGACAATACATTGTGGTTCTATAATGACAATTCTAATACCCTAAAGTTAACAACAGATCAATTACAATTCCAAGCAGTAAAAACATTATCTTCCCCAAAATTAGGTATTCCAAGTTTTAATAATTTTACATCAAATACTCCAGTTGTAATTGGATCTTACATTAAGTACAGAAACAATTTATATGAGGTAACATCTTCAGGAACAACGGGTGGTCAAGGAACAGAACCAATTCATTTATCGGGTGTCGCTAATAGTGGAAGCGCACAACTAACATTTTCTCAAACAGCAGTATCGGAACTAATTTTTAATGAAGTAGATGAAATTAGAGTAGGTCCTAATAAAGATTGTCCTATAATTATCGGACAAGAATTAAAATTAGATGACAATACAATTTCAACTCAAGTACAAGATTTAATTATCCAACCAAACGCAGGTAAACAAGTAATTGTAAATTCTGTAACACACTTCAGAATTCCTGCTGGAAACGACAATCAAAAATCTATTGCACCTGCTGGACCTGGTTCTATCAGATTTAATACTGACAATCTTCAGTTTGAAGGATATAGTGGTGCCAACTGGTCTTCTCTTGGTGGAGTTAGGGACGTTGATGGAAATACGTATATTATTCCCGAAACTTCTCCTGCAGCAAATGAAAATATTCTTTATTTTTACAACAATAACTCGAACACATTACAACTAACAGAAACTGTTCTTGACTTTACCAATATTGATACTATAACAACATCTGGTGGTACTAGTCTTTCTCTTGATACTCAAACATTAACTTTAAGTTCTAATGCAACCACTATTGATAACACTGATGTAAATTCTACATTTATTAGCACAACAAAACAATACTTAGATCTTGGATTGTCATCTGGTTTAAATGTTGATCCTGTATTAAGATTAGATAATCAAGGTGATGTATATCTCAATACAACATTTGGAACAGGATCTTTTAATGGTGTTAAAATTTTTGACGGTGAACTAAAAGAATTTGAACTTGCTGATTATAAACTAAGAACAGCAACTTTTACATTAGATAAAGGTGGATTAGAATCTTCATCTGTAGTTTTATATCCAAGTAGTTCAACTGGATGTAAAGTAACCGTTATGTCTAAATCAGACTCCGGGAAAAAATCTATGACCGAGTATTCAGTTATAGATAATGGTGTGGATATTTTTCATAATGAATATGGATCGTTAAATACTTCAGCAGATCAGTATACAGCAACATTTGATTTTACTGCATCTTCTGAAACTAGAATTACAATAGAATTAACTGATGATCACACTGTTGCTGATATTATTAATGTAACCGTATTAATTCAGGAAATTAAATAAAATGCCGACAAACATACAAAAATTTGAATCCCTTGGTGGATATTCTGTAGACGAAACAGTTCATATTGATGAGGGGCATAATGCGATGTCTCTCAATTCAATTGAGATGAAGAATGCATTTTTTCAAGATAGCAAAACAACAAATTATATTCTGAGAGGAGTAAATACTGCAACCCTAGAATTAGATGATGTTGGGACTCAAATTATTATTCAGAATAATACAGTTAATTTTATCACCGGTCATTTTCTTGGAGTCAATCCTTCTGGAGTAGTTTACTCAGGAAAAATAGAAAGTGTTGTATTTTGTGGTCCCGCAGGAGCAACTACAGTTCTTTCCAGTATGTTAACGATTATCAAGCACGATGTCCCTGGGGGAGAATCTTGGTCTATACAACCATTCACAGCGACCAATCGTTTTAGTTATTCGACTGTAAGATCAGGAACAGTGCAAACAATTAAATGGGCGGTATCCACAGAAGTTATAAGTATTGCTTGGGCTTAGTGCTAAATATATCATAGGAAAAAAGTCAAGGATACGACAGCGCCATGAGTTTTCATATTAATTCCGATAAAGAAAAAATTAGGGGCGTAAACCCTAAACTCATCGGTGATAATGAAGCTACAATTAGAGTTGGTTCTGGGGCAAATGAGCAAGAAGTCATGCGCCTTCAGAAAGACCCCCTTAGTGGTCTTCCTCGTGTAGGTATTAATAGAACTGGCCAAAGAGTAAATAATATTGATGTAGATCAAGGTGGATCTGGATATAATCAAGTTCCATTAGTTGTAGTTGACGCTCCTCCTGCCGGTGGTACACAAGCTCAAGCATCTGCTTCTATTTTTAATGGTAGAGTTACATCTGTTGTCGTTAATGATCCTGGTACTGGATATACATCTGCTCCAAACATAATTTTTACAGGAGGAAACGGTTCTGGTGCTGCAGCAACTGCTTTTCTTGATACTGTTGAGTTTGAACTTGACATTAATGGTGCTATCAGAACATCAACATCTATCATTTCTGATACAGCAAGAATTTTAAATCTGGATATTGAGAACTTTGTTACTCCAGATTTGGACATGAGGGCACCAAACCTCAAAACATTTATGAATGGCACTGGCACGCCTTGGGCTGCCAATGTTATTGTACAAAAAGATCAATATAGATATTCAGTTTCCAACGTATATCAAGCAGTTAGTACAGGAACTACAGGACCTTTAGCACCAGAACACAAAGATGGCATTGAAGCAAATGGAACTGTAAACTTTAAACACATTGGTTATAGGGTAAGCACCCCAACAGATTTTCAGTATTTGGAAACAGGTGCGGCAGGAGCATTCCCGCGTTCCATCACACCTTTACTTGGTGATAGATCAGATAAAATTGCTACTACAGAATACGTCCTCAACCTAGCAACGAATGACGTTGGTGGTCGTATCTATGTTTCACAACAGATTGGTTCTGACCTAAACGATGGTCGTTCTGCTGTGAACCCTGTCAGAACAATTAAAAAGGCAGCACAAGAGGCATGGAAAACTCCTGGTGTCAAAGAAACACTAATTGTTTCTGGTGGTAATTACGTAGAAGATAACCCAATCTCACTACCACCTGATTGCTCTGTTGTTGGTGATAACCTTCGTTTGGTGATTGTCCGACCCGGTAATGTTGGCAAGCATATCTTTAAGTTTGGTGATAAAAACTATGTTACTGGCGTAACTTATAGAGATAAAATTGACTCAAACGGAGATCCTACTGGAACGTGGGACTTTGCTATGGTCTTTGATGACAAGCAAAGAATTGTTATCGATAATGAAGTTAATGGAGACTTTGGTGTCGAGTTCCCAGTTGGACATCAAGTTTTTGGACCAGATAGATTTCGTATCTCTTTCCAAAATAACACAGGATTGGCATTACTACAATCAGGAGTTCAACTTTTAGGTTTGAACACTGGTGCTAGAGCAAATAGTTCTGGTGTATCTTTTACCTCATCAACTGGAGCAAATGCGTTTGTTGCAGGCACAATTGATGTGACATTAGCATCTGGTTCCTTTATTGAAGGAGACCAGTATAGTTATATTACATCAGCTGCGGTTGGTGGCGCAATCTCACAAACAATTAGTGGAACTTCTGGAGAAAATACTTTAAGGTTTACTACAGATCCATCAACAGATCTTCCAGTAAACAATGTTGTTTTCTTAGACGATACTGACAACTCATCATTCACTTCAGGTTTTTACCAAGTTTCGGTTGTTAATAATGGTAATGCACCCACGTATTGGGATGTTACTTTTGTTCCTATTCTAGGTGCAGTAGGATGGGATAGCATTTTATCGGATTCAACAATCACGATTAACTCTGCATCACCAACATCAAATACTCTTGACAGCACAAATCTTAAGTCGATTAGAGCTGAAGGTGAGGTTGTTTCTTATGATGAAGATATTATATCAACTCTGCCAATCACTAGGTTAGATTTCTCTCTACAGGGAGATCCTAGTATTGCTACTGGTGGTTTCCAATCTGATATTTATGGAGACGCAGAAGATATTGGTGGTGTTGTTGTTTACACCAGTGCTCTTGTAGGTAGAACTAACTTCCACGAATTTAAAGAAGGTCAAGAAATTATTCTTGAAAACCTCCCAACTTCTGGACCAGACTTATCTTTCTTAAATGGAAAGCAAAGAATTTACAAAGTCCTAGAAGATGCTGATGGTCGCGCACGACGTTTTGTTATTCCAAAAAAAGTTCCTTCTCTATCAACTGCAAATTTCTCCCCAAGTGAATTTGCTGTAGTAAAGTCATATTCTAAGTCTGTCACACTTTCATTACTAAACTCACCAAACAAATTTGCCCTAGCAATTCCTGCGGAAAGAAGATATCAGGATGCTTGCCAGTTAATTAGAAATAATAGAGACTACATCGCAGAAGAAGTAGTTGGTATTATTAATGAGCAATTCTCAAAAGATTATTTCGCAGTATATAATCTTGACGCTGTTAACAATACATTTGACATTTATCTAGGTCCCACAGATCATATAAACACATATGTTAGTGGTGGCACAGTAACATTTGGTGGTACTTCATATGCAATTAGCAATTTTGTATACGATAATGCTACAACTGGCGTTGCTACAATTACAACAACGGCAGCTGCTATCGCCGCATTATCTGAAGATGATGTTGTTAAACTAGCAGACATTCTTATTTCTTGTAGTGCTGGTCAGAAAATTTATCCTTCATATAGTTCCCCAACTTCAGGAAATAATACTGGTACTGATGGTGATGAGCAATGTAAGCAAGATGTAATACATTTCCTTAATGCTCTTGTAAGAGACCTGGAGTTTGGGTCTAACCACAATATTATCGAAGCTGCTTCCAAGTATATTATTGACGGAAAGATTACTTTTATTGAAGATGAAATTATTCAAAATGCGCGAGCAATTGAATATGCTAGAGAACTAGCAATTTATGCAATGTGCAATTGGAGGATTAAGAATAGAACACTTTCTGATCCTTTATACACCACAAAATATGCTACATCAACAAGATATACTGATTTAACTATTGTTAACACAACAGCAGGAACTCCTGCTTGTGATGATGTAAGATCTGCTATTGATACATTAGCATACCTTTGGTCAGATGTTATCACAAATGATGCGTCTGGAACATATCTTGATGCTGCTTATCTAATTGCTAAAAATGCTGATCTAATTGCAGATGAAGCACTAATCAAAACAGAAGCAGCGTATCCAACTTTAAATCTCTCTGATATTCGTCAGAGAAAATGTCGTAGAGATATCAAAATTGTTCTTAAGGGTCTTGTAAGAGACTTAGTGTTAGGAGGAAACCATGGTGTTGTTTCTGCTGCAGAATCGTATTTTAGTGGAGCCGTTCTTTCTGGAATTCCAGAAGCACAATTAGATGAAACCAGATATGCATTCCAGCAAGTAAAAGATCTTGCTATCGCAGCAATGCGTAATTGGACAGATGGAAATATTTTAGCTACGACACCATCTACTGCTACGTATGCTCCAAACACTGGAGTATTCACAGTAACATTCCCAAATCCAGCAGCAGCTCCAGTAGCAAATCAAGACAGAATTGCTTTTGCTGAAGGAGCAATTACATTCAGTTGTGCTCATGGTAGTGGTGGTAATGATGCAAGTCCATATAGAACAGACGCAAATTTTGGACAAAGTTTCTTAATTACGAATGTTTCAAATAATGGTGGAAATACTATTGTTACTGCCAACGTTGGTGTAGGTGGAAGCAATACAGACGCACACACGTTTGCAAGTGCTTTAACAGGCGGAACTAAAATTATCTATGCTCCATACCCAACAACTTCACTAATTCCCCAATTTGAAGATTGGAGTATTTTAGAAGATAGTGCAAACCCATCATGTGCTGCTATTGCTTCTGCTATTACAACAGCAATAACAACCTTTGATAGTATTTTAGAGTATGCTTCTGATGCTGTTAATGGTGCTGCTCCTGGATCTATTGCACAGACCTTCGGAACTTTATATGAAACGAATAGTCTTCTGACTTATCCTACTAGTTTCATTAATGACTTCGGTAATAATAGGATGGCAGTTCGTGGTGTGTATGATGATTATCCAATTATTGAAGCATCTCCATATACACAGAATGCTTCCGTTATCTCCTTTAGAGGTGGCGGTGGTGCAGAAATTGATGGTGATAAGGTTAAGCAACCTAACTGCCCCTTCCCTGGTCTAGAACCAGACGGAACAGCATCGTTCCCTAATCAGGGTAAGTCGATGGTTGCTGCGGCATTCACGATTGTTTCCTTCGGTGGCACAGGATATAAAGTTATCAACGATGGTTATACCCAGTTAGTTTCTGTCTTCGTTATCTTCTGTCAGGATGGTGTTTTCTGTGATACTGGTGGATATGCTTCTATCACTAACTCTGCTACTAACTTCGGAACCTTTGCTCTAAGAGGAACAGGTTTCCGTAAAGACGCATATGAATTTGATGCTGGCATAGTCAATGTTGTTTCTCAAACACCAACTGGCAGAACTATCCTTACTGTTGGTAATATCGGAAGAGAACCACTAGAACATTACATTGTTAAAATTGATGGTTATAGAAACGCAGATCCAGATAAAGAATTCTTTGTCGAATCTGTAAGCGGAGTTACTGTTGGTCCTCCTTTCTCGGCAATACTTACGATTGATGATGGTATTGGAAATGGTTTAACTTTAATCGAGGAAGCAACTGGTAATACTGTTTCTGGTCTAACAGCACTACAGCAAGCATTGACACCATCAGCTTCAGCAAATGCTACGATTAGATTACACAGACCATCTATCGTCAACTCCTCATCACACACTTGGGAATTTGCAGGTTCAGGAACTAACTACTTAGCTCTTCCAGAGAACGGTGGAACTAAAGTTGAGGCAAACGAGCAGGTATCCGAAAACTATGGTCGTGTATATGTTTCAGGTACTGACGAACTAGGTGATTTTAAGGTTGGAACATTTGCAAGAATCGAGAACAGAACTGGTAATATTACCTTTACTGGCACGGTTACAATTTCAGAAGTTGAATTCTTGAAACTGAAAGGTGGCGACGTTGTTGTTACTGGATTCGATAACTCCAATACTCTTGGTGGTGCTAATGCCACTGACTCCAAACTACCTACACAGAAGGCAGTTAAAGATTATATCACAAACTCTCTTGGTCCATACATTAACAAACCATATTCTACGAACGCTGTTCCTAGAGCACTGGTTGAACTTACAGATTCTGGTAAAATTTCTCTTGATCAGATCCCTGCATTAAGACCATTTAGTATTTTTACTATCGTAAACGAAACGGAAAGACTTGCCTTAGAAGGAGCACTTGCTGGAGATATTGCTATTCAAGATAATAGTGATGTTGCAGATGGTACGCCACAGTCATTTATTCTAAACAATGATCTATCAAGTCTGTTCCTTGGATTTGCTGTAGATGCATCACTAGCATTTAATATTGGTGATGTATTTACCGGTTCTCCATCTACAGGAAGAATTCAATCTACCGAGTATAGAGAAGGCGTATTATATAAAATTAATATTACAGAAGGTGGTTCTGGATATACTGTTGCTCCAACGGTAACAATTTCTGGCGGTAATCCATCAGCAGGTTCGGTTCCTGCAACAGCAACTTGTACTATTGCTAATGGCGAAGTTGTTACTATTACTGTCACAGAAAATGCAAGTTATGTTGGTGGATTCGGATACACCACACAACCGATAATCACTATCGCAGCACCTCCTGGAGCTGGCACACAAGCAACTGCTACTGCATTTACTGAAAGTAGATTGTATGGTAATATTGTCAATCAGATCAAGATGCTTGAT
>Ga0315320_10005067_pt1 | contig 10814 bp, 9 predicted proteins | sample M140m21515metaG_FD_203458 | JGI IMG/M metagenome (GOLD analysis project Ga0315320, IMG submission 203458) | Ammonia-oxidizing marine archaeal communities from Monterey Bay, California, United States - M1 40m 21515 | ecosystem: Environmental > Aquatic > Marine > Coastal | place: USA: California...
TGTGCGCTAACTCATAAAGGTTTAAATAGATATTACTTTATTCAACAACCACATCCAGAAGCTGAAGGATTAAGTTCTGTTCTTTTTAATCTTCATGGATATGGAAGTAATGCTTTGGAACAAATGGCCTATACAAATTTCAATGATCTTGCAGATACAAAGGAAAATAATTTTATATTAATTCATCCTCAAGGAGCGCCGCTCAATACAGTGCTAACATCAAGTAGTTCCCATTGGAACTCCGGTGGCTGGACTATTGGTAGCACCGTAGATGATGTAGATTTTATAAATACTATTATCGAATTAGTATCCCAAAAATATAATCTTAATCAAGAGAGAATATATTCTACTGGTATGTCTAACGGGGGCTTTATGAGCTACCATCTTGCATGCAATTTAAGTTCAAAGATTGCTGCCATTGCATCTGTTACAGGCTCTATGAGTATTCAAACATACGAAAGCTGTAATCCCACTCACCCAACTTCAATTCTTCAAGTTCATGGAACAATAGATGTTACCGTTCCTTTTCAAGGAAATTCAGACTTAGGAATGAAAAGTATCAATAATGTTATGGATTATTGGAAGCTATATGATGCGTGTGACACTGATCCAACCTCGATTGTTACCAATTATTTTAATATTGGAATCTCCATTCAACATGATACTTATTCAAATTGCTTAAATAATGCTCAGGTAGAGCTCTATAAAATAGAAGGCATGGGTCACAGGTGGCCCAATAAACAAAGATATGGAATTAGCGCAACAGAAAAAATTTGGGAATTTATTAACCTATATGACATTAATGGAAAAATAAATTAGGTTATTATTTTGTGCGTACTTTTTATATTCCTCTAATCATGTATTATAAAAAATCATTTAAATTAATGGGAGAGTAAAATGAAAATGTTATTAACTTTAAGTTTGGTTTTTTCTTTTGGATTGTTTGCAGATGGGCATGACGAAGAAACACCTAAATACGAAGCAAATAAAGCTGAGTATTATGTGAATGTCTTTAAAGATGGTAAAGACATGGATGATTTGATGAAATGGAGTGCTGAATGGGCTGAGTGGGCCTCAGAAGGAGAGCCTGGAGAAGTATTTAAAAACTATTCATCAGCAATTTTAGTACCTTACTATGGTCATAGTTTATATGATTTTGATGTAATCTGGTTAGGGACAAGTCCAAATCCTGAAGAGCATTATGTAGGTAATGAGTATTGGATTAATAATGGACAAAAGCTAATTAAAAAACTTCCTGTAACCTTTCCTCAAGTGATTGATACTTGGCAAAGAACAGTTTCTGAAACACCAGATGGCTCAGCAGGATACGTCGTTTATTCTGATTGTAAGCTTGGCGAAGGTGTAACTAATGAGCAGTTTTATGATGCTTACTTTGCGTATGCTCAGGCAGCAAAAAAGCTTGGAGATACTGCTGGTAGAAAAATGATTTGGCCTCAAACAGGTGTTGAGCCAGATTGGGATTATGACTTTGTTCAAGCTGTATTCACATCTTCAATTGGAGCATATGGAAAGAATTGGACAAACTTTTGGAACAAAGCTGAAGATATGCCTGAATATGAAGCTATGGCAGCTCTGGGAGGATCTTGCACAAATGAAAGGTCATTCACAATAGTTCCTGTTAAAAGTTAAGATTTAGCTTAATTTTAAGGGAGGCTTTATGCCTCCTTTTTTGTTAATAGGGCATAATAAATAAATGGATAAATATCATAACCATATAGCTATTATTGGGGCGGGAATATCAGGACTAGCTCTGGGTTGCATCCTTCAAAAAGCTAGAATTCCTGTTATTATTTTTGAAAAATCCGATAAAGTCAGCAATTACGGTGCTGGTATTTCTATCTCTCCAAATGGTATAAAAATTCTTAAAAACCTTGAAATATATGAAGATGTTTTAGAGCAGTCATCTAATCCAAAAAAAGCAGTCTATTTCTCAAAAAAAATAAAAATTAATTCATTTGATGTTGATGTGATAACAACTTCAAGAAAAGTTTTATATAAAGTTCTATTAAAAAAATATACTTCCTATGGCGGGGAGATTTTATTTGATCATAAGCTTAGTAATTTATGCATAAATAACCTTGAAATATATTTTTCAAATAATGCAACTTACAAAGTGAAACATATTGCTGCTTGTGACGGTATAAATTCATTATGTAGGAATCAGGTTCTTTCATCAGGTGATCCTATTTATAGTGGTTATTCGGTATGGAGGTCTATAGTGGATAAAACACAAGACAATATCGAAACCTTATTAGGCCCTAACTATCATATTGTTACTTACCCCATTTCCAGTTCAAAAGTAAGTTTTGTTGCAGCAATTAAAACTAGTAAAGAATATGTTGAATCATGGAAAATGCCTGGAACATTAGATGAGTTAAAGGCAGATATACCAAGAAGTGCTGATAAATTTTTGTCATTTCTTGATGAGCGCTCAATCCTCTATAAGTGGGGAGTCTACACAAGGCCAAGTGTAAACAAATTATGTTTTGATAACTTAACCCTTCTGGGAGATGCAGCACACCCAATAGTTCCTTTTATTGGACAGGGTGGATGTTTGGCACTTGAGGATGCATATGCTTTTGGACAACTGATAGTGAATTCAGAAGAAGATTTGCAAAATACACAAACCGCATATGAAGATTTAAGATTGCAAAGAATTCATAAGATAAAATCTCTATCAGAAAGGCAGGGACGATTGAATCATATTCAAAACCCAATGCTGGCGATAGGTAGAAATATGGTTATTAAGTATTTGCCAACAATAGGCATGCATAGTGTGAATCAAGTATGGAATTATGATATTGATGATGCATTATCCAAAATCAAGCAATAAAAGGTATTCTTTTCCTGTTGGTTATTCATTTGAAGTTGTTATAATTTCGAGATGAATATATTTACAAAGTTATTATCTCTTTTTAGCTCACCCCAAGAAAATTCAGAAGAAAAACTTAATACAAATGTCTCTTTAAAAGTTTCAAATGAATTAAAAGGTTTTTTAGAAAATGAAGTTCTTGATGGATTAAATATCACGCCTGAAAAATTCTGGTCTTCATTTGAAGAAATAGTTAATGAGTTTTCTCCTAAAAATAAAGAATTACTAGCAAAAAGAGAAGATATTCAATCTAAAATTGATAATTGGCATCTTGAAAGAAAAGGCTCTGAACATGACCATTCTGAATATAAAAAATTCTTAGAAGATATTGGGTACATAGCCACTAGAAGTCCTGATTTTTCTATTAATACTAACAATGTTGATCCTGAAATTAAATCAATTGCTGGTCCTCAGTTAGTTGTTCCTGTTATGAATGCTCGATTTGCATTAAACGCTGCTAATGCCAGATGGGGAAGTCTATACGACGCTCTTTATGGCACTGATGTTATTAGTGAAGACGATGGTGCAAATAGAGAGGGTGGCTATAACTCGGTTCGGGGAGATAAGGTTATTGCCTTTGCAAAGAATTTTTTAGATGAAACAATTCCTCTTCAAGATGGAAGTTATAAAGATGTACTAGGTTTTGATTTTGCAGATGGAAATATATATGCACTTCTTGGCGAAGGAAATAAAACTCAACTCAAAGATCCTGAAAAATATATTGGATACTCTAATAATGGCGATAACTCATATGGATTGTTATTTATAAATAATAATCTACATTTTGAAATACAAGTAGATCCCAGTCATCCTATAGGAAGTTCAGATAAAGCTGGTATCAAGGATATTCTGATGGAATCTGCCATAACTACAATTCAAGATTGCGAAGACTCTGTAGCAGCTGTTGATGGAGAGGATAAGACAGCAGTTTACAGAAATTGGTTAGGGCTTATGAAAGGTGATCTAAAAGAATCTTTTAGCAAAAATGGATCACACATGACTAGGGAATTAAATTCTGACAGAAACTATATTTCAAAGGATGGTAATGATTTGGTGTTATCTGGAAGAAGTCTTATGTTGGTTAGAAATGTAGGCCATCTTATGACCAATCCTGGTGTTATTGATGCGGATGGTAACGAAGTTCCTGAGGGAATTATGGATGCTATGTTTACTATCTGCATAGCTATGCATGATCTAAATAAAAATAGCCCTTATCAAAATTCCAAAGCAGGAAGTATATACATAGTTAAACCAAAAATGCATGGCCCAGAAGAAGTCCAGTTTACGTGTGATTTATTTGCTGCAGTAGAAAATGTCTTAGGCCTTCCAAATCATACAGCCAAAGTCGGTATTATGGATGAAGAGAGAAGAACAACTGTCAATTTAAAAGAATGTATTGAGGTTGCCAAAGATAGGGTGATATTTATTAATACTGGCTTTTTAGATAGAACAGGTGATGAAATTCATACAAGTATGGAAGCCGGCCCCATGATTACAAAAGCTGCCATGAAACAACATCAATGGATTGCTTCATACGAAGATTGGAATGTAGATATTGGTCTTGAGACTGGATTCAAAGGTAAAGCACAAATAGGTAAAGGTATGTGGCCAATGCCTGATGAGATGCTTGGAATGTATAACACTAAGACAATGCATCCTAAAGCTGGTGCTAATTGTGCATGGGTGCCATCTCCAACAGCAGCAACCCTGCATGCAATTCATTATCATCAGATATTAGTTGGTGATGAGCAATCAACAATTATGAATAGAGAAAAGGCTAGTCTTGATGCTATTTTAGATATACCTGTTCATAAGAATCCATCAGAAATATCTCAAGAGGAAATACAATCAGAATTAGACAATAATTGCCAAGGAATCCTTGGTTATGTTGTTAGGTGGGTTGATCAAGGTGTTGGCTGTTCTAAAGTTCCTGATATTAATAATGTTGGGCTTATGGAAGATAGAGCTACATGTAGAATTTCTAGTCAACATATTGCAAACTGGCTTCATCATGGTCTTTGCTCTAAAGATCAGGTTTTAGATTCTATGAAAAAAATGGCTTTGGTTGTTGATGGGCAGAATGTATCTGATAAAACATATACACCCATGGCACCATCATACGATGGCCTTGCTTTTGAAGCAGCATGCAACCTTGCTGTTGAAGGCAGAGTGCAGCCTAGCGGTTACACCGAGCCAATTCTCCATCAAACAAGATTAAAATTTAAGTCCTAAATACCATGAAAGCCTATTGGGTTGTCAGAGGGCATATCTTAAATCCAGAAGAATATGGCAAGTATATTAATTTGGCAGGACCTATTGTAAAGAAATATCAGGGAACTTTTTTATCCAGAGGTGGAAGGCAAGAAGAGAAAGAAGGTTTTGGATATGAAAGGACTGTTCTTATTGAGTTTAATAGTTTTGAGGAAGCTTTATTTTGTTATAACTCTGATGAATATCAAGAAGCGCTTGAATATGTCAAAAACTCTGCAGATAGATTGGTAGTAATTGTAGAAGGACTAGATTAAGTAATTTTTGAATAGTTTATTGCTTTCAGTGATAAAATTTTGATATGAAAGTTATACAGTTTGTTCCAACTCTTGATAGCGGAGGTGTTGAGCAAGGTGTTCTAGAGATGTCTAGAGCACTAATCGAAAATCATCATGAATCTCATGTAGTTTCTGCAGGCGGTAGGCTTGTTGATCAACTAATTCAAGATGGTACCCATCATCATAAATGGGATTTACATAAAAAAAACCTTCTCACATTTAGACATGTCAGACCTCTTCGAAAATGGATCATATCCATGAATCCTGATGTGGTTCATGTAAGATCAAGAATGCCTGCGTGGATTGTTTGGCAGTCTTTAAAAGGCATACCTTTAAATAAAAGACCAACCTTAGTTTCTACAATACATGGTCTATATTCAGTTAATTTTTATAGTGCGATTATGTCAAAACCTCACAACATAATTACTGTTTCGAAATCCGCAAATAAATATCTTGTTAAAAATTATACGAAATCTTCAGATAAAAATATAAAACTCATCTATAGGGGAGTAGATACATCTGAATATCATAAAAACTATAAACCCAATCAAGAATGGCTTAATGAATGGTATAAAGATTATCCTGATACAAAAGATACAAAGTTATTGACAATAGCTGGCAGAATATCTCCTCTAAAAGATTTCGAAAAGATTTTATCTTTAGCAGTATCAATTAAAGATAAATCAAGTCATAAAATTAAAATATTAATTGCTGGAGAAGCAAAAGATAAACATCAAAAATATTTAAATATGTTAAAAGAGAAAATAAAATCTCTTAGTCTTGAAGAAGATGTTCATTTTTTAAACTTTAGGAAAGATATTAAAAATATATATTCAATTTCATCAATTGTATTTAACACCTCTAATAAGCCTGAGTCATTTGGTAGAAGTATTTTAGAACCACTTTCTATTGGTATACCTTGTATAGGTTACAACAGAGGTGGCGTAAAAGAGATACTGGAGGCTCTTTTCCCTTATGGTTTAGTTGAGCCGAATGATGATAAAGCTATTCTCGATAAGACATTAGCCATACTTGATGGAAATGGCATTGAAATAAAAGAAAATACAGAGTTTTTAACTTCAAATATGTGCAAGCAAACTATTGAATTCTATAAGGAAATTTCATCATGATTGTTTTTGCTATTTTAATAGACGTTGTTTTAATTTTGTTATCGTTGAAGTATGTTTGGTGGTATCCAAATGCAAATATGAATAAGACTAGAATCATGATGTATCACATGATTGCCGAACAACCTCCCAGTAAAAAGAAATCAGGATTAAGAGTTTCTCCAGAAATGTTTGAAAAACATCTAGAATACTTTTCTAATAATGGTTGGCGTTTTATAAAAATGTCTGAGTTAAATAGCTATAAGGATGAAGATAAAGTTGTAGCTATTACCTTTGATGATGGCTATCTAGATAATTACACTAAGGCGCTGCCACTTCTTAAAAAATATAACGCATGTGCCACACTTTATTTAGTTATCGATAGACACAATAATGATTGGTCTGTAAAAAAGAATCCCAAGCATAATACTGGTAATTTGGCCTCAGAGGAAAAACTCACTGATAAGCAAATACAAGAGATGCTTGATTCTGGTATTTTTGAATTAGGAGGTCATACTATCTCTCATCCCTACCTTCCTAATACTACCTTGAATGATAAAAAGCATGAAATGATTGAATGTAAGAATATCTTAGAGAGTAAATTTAATACCAATGTATCAAGCTTTGCATATCCCTTTGGTGTGTATGGTGATGAAGATGTTAATATCATTAAAACAAGTAACTATGAATCAGCAGTTACTACAGATGAGGGAGTTGCAGAAAGTAATTCAATATTTCAATTAAAAAGAATAAAAGCATCTGGGAAAGACAATTTTTTTGCGTTTAAACTAAGAGTCAATAAAGGATTCAGAGGGTTTATTTAATAACTATGACTAAATTTTTTTTATTATTATTTTTATTTGTTCCATCCGAGTTACTGGCTGAATACAAAAATACTAGTGGTAAAGCTTTGGAGAAATCTTTTTCTGATATGGTCAAATGGATTCGTTCAGATCAAAAACCTGCACTTTCATCTATTGAAATTTCATCTGAATGGAAGGATTTAAATTTATTAGAAGATGATAATTATGCTGTGTGGATTGGACATTCAACTTTTTTAATTAAAAAGAATGGAATAACCATTCTTACTGATCCAATTTTTTCTGAAAGAGCATCCCCTTTTAAGCGAATAGGTCCTAAAAGATTAATCCCAGCTGCTATAGATTTAAAGGCTATACCAAAAATTGACTACGTTACAGTGAGTCATAATCATTATGATCATTTAGATATTCATTCATTAATTAGTATTTCAAAGAATCATCCAGATGCGATTTTTCTAGTGCCAGCCGGCGATAAAAGTTTATTAAAAAGAAAGAGAATTAAAAATGTGTATGAATTTGAGTGGTGGGAGACATATAAAGATGGTGAAATTGAGTTCACCTTTACTCCTGTTCAGCATTGGTCTAAAAGAGGGCTATTTGATAGGAATAAAAGTCTATGGGGTGGTTGGTTTATAGGCACACCAGATTATTCCTTATACCATGCTGGAGATACTGGCTATTCAAAGGATTTTATTGATACAAAACTAAGACTTGGATCACCTAAATATGCCTTTATTCCAATTGGTGCTTATGACCCTGAATGGTTTATGGCATCGAGTCATGTAAATCCTGAAGATGCAGTTCAAATAATGCTTGATCTTGAAGCAGAGCAGGGCTTTGGAATGCATTGGGCAACCTTTACTCTAACTGATGAAGATACCCTGGAGCCTAAAGAGAGATTGCTTAAAGCAACTAAAAATAATAATAATTTAAATTTTATTTCACTCCTTCCTGGAGAAATAATTAATTTAGAGTAAGTATTAATTTACTTCAAAAATATTGTTAGGTACTATGACGAAACTTTGGGGCTATAGCTCAGCTGGGAGAGCGCTTGCGTGGCACGCAAGAGGTCGGCGGTTCGATCCCGCCTAGCTCCACCAACTCCCATTAATCAAAAATCTATAAAACTATAGACAACAAATGTCTTTGTGTCAGAATTATATGATGAGAAAACTGCTAGCTATCATTTTTTTATCACCATTTTTGATATCTGAAGATATTAATATCAAAACAGTCCAAACCAATGATTTAGATTCTTTGATGTTTGTTGGCAATAGCTTCTTTTATTACAACAATAGTCTTCACAACCATTTAAGAGAAATTATTAGTGGTGACAAGTCAGTTGATACAATAAATACAAGGTCAATTACCATTAATGGGTCTTCATTGTCTTGGCATCCTGTTGATGCATATCTAGATAATAAAAATATTGGCAGATTTCGTATAGATTCAAATAATGATAATAAATATATTGAATCTGAAGACACCTCTATAGATGCTGTTATTTTTATGGATTGCAGTCTCTGCTCAATTCATCCAAAAACAAAAGATAACTTCCATAAATATGTAGCCAAACATTCAGAAACTATCAGAGCAAGAGGAGCAGAGCCAATGCTGTTTATGTCTTGGCCTTATAAAAATAAAAAAAATATGATGCTTGAGCTTAGAGAGGAATTTATAAAAGCGGCTAACGATAATAATATTCTTCTAGTGCCAGCCGGAGAAGCATTTCATAATTTAAATTTAACCCATCCGGATATAGATTTATACACACCTGATATGAGACATCCTTCAGCAGAGGGCACTTATTTAGCAGCAGCGGTTGTTTTTGGAACTTTGTTTAAAAAGAAAACCGAAGGTAACAAAAATATTATGAATCTTGATCCTCAAGTAGCTCTAAAGATTCAAAAAATTGCGGACAAGACTGTTAATGATTTTTTTAACTAGAGTTCTTGGTTTAATTTAAACAAGTGTATAATTTTTAAATGAAAATTGGCGTACCAAAAGAAATTAAAAATCATGAATACAGAGTAGGACTCACCCCTATGTCTGTAGCTAAGATAATTGCTAATAACCACGAGGTATATATTGAAATAGATGCTGGGGTTGAAATAGGCTTTTCTAATGACATGTATGTGAAAGCTGGTGCAATAATCATGAAATCACCTAAAGAGCTTTATGAGGTTTCTGAACTTATTATTAAAGTTAAAGAACCCATGCCTGAAGAATTTCAATATTTGAATGATCAACATACGATTTTTGCATACTTACACTTAGCGGGAAATAAGAAGGATGCTCTCGAATTGGCTTCCACAGGCATAACAGGTATAGCTCTTGAAACAGTTACCGCCGATGATGGTTCTATGCCGTTACTATCTCCAATGAGTGCTATTGCAGGACAATTAAGTATTCTTGTTGGTTCTTATCACTTATTAAAACCAAACAAAGGTATGGGAACGCTAATAGGCGCTTTTGAGAATGTAGAGCCAAGAGTGGTTACTATTATAGGTGCTGGAGTTGCTGGAAGAGAGGCTATCAAAAAAGCAATTGATAATAGAGCTCATGTAATAGTTATAGATTTATCGAGCCAAAGACTCAGTGAACTTGAAAATGCATTTGGAAATAAAAATATTGAATATATTTTATCCACTGAAGCCTCAATCAAAAAGGCACTTAAAAAATCTGATTTGGTAATTGGGGCTGTATATGTAGTTGGTAAAAAAGCTCCACAAGTTATTAAAGATTCAATGTTAAAAGAAATGAAGCCTGGGGCGGTTATGGTTGATATATCCATTGATCAAGGCGGATGTTTTGAATCAAGTAAGCCAACCACTCATGCAAACCCAACATATGAACATGAGGGAGTTATTCATTACTGTGTTACAAATATGCCTGGAGCGGTTCCTTTGACTGCAACAGAGGCCCTTAATAAAGCTACCTTGCCCTATATTTTAAAGTTAGCTGGTAAAGGTATTGATAATGCCTTATTGGAGAATCCGCATCTGGCAAATGGTTTAAATATTCACAAACGTCGCATTGTGCATGAAGCTGTAAAAGAAGCATTATCTTAAAGTAAGAATTAAATTTTTTTATTATTCAGAATTCTTAACTTTATTATGAGAAGTATTCCCATCATAAATACAAAACTATTTTATATACAATTAATTGACAAGTTTTATAAATAAAGGTCTAATTATTGAATTAAAGAGAAATATACGCACATGTGCGTATATTTTATTTGTTAAAACAAATAAATACCTAAAAAGGGGATATTATAAAATGGATATTTTTAAAAAATTTACGCTATTAACCTTTGCATTGGTTTCAGTTTCAGCTTTTGCTGATGCGCCAGGCGATGAGGTTGAAAGTAATAATACAGCTAGCGATGATGTTGTTGAGTCTACAGTTGCTTCTCAGGACACAGCATCTTCATCTATGAATGCTGCTG
>Ga0315320_10005070_pt1 | contig 10813 bp, 7 predicted proteins | sample M140m21515metaG_FD_203458 | JGI IMG/M metagenome (GOLD analysis project Ga0315320, IMG submission 203458) | Ammonia-oxidizing marine archaeal communities from Monterey Bay, California, United States - M1 40m 21515 | ecosystem: Environmental > Aquatic > Marine > Coastal | place: USA: California...
CCCAACATGGAACGTCTCGCTGATCGCGGTATCCGATTCAACAACTTCTACGCTATGAGCGTTTGCTCGCCGACCCGCATCTCTATCATGACGGGCCAAAATTCCTCGCGTCACCACGCCACCAACTGGATCAATCCTTGGGGCAACAACGCTGGCGATCTAGGACCGGCCGACTGGAGATGGGAAGGCTTAAAAGAAGGCGATATTACGCTACCCGGCCAGCTGCGCAAAAACGGCTACCGCACGATTCACGTCGGCAAAGCCCACTTCGGTCCCGAGGAAACCGAGGGCGCCGAACCGCTCAATCTCGGCTTCGACGTCAATATCGGCGGGGCGTCTTTCGGGGCTCCGGGCAGCTACTACGCCGAGAAGAATTACGGTCGCGGCACCAATCGCGACCGGAGCGCCGTCCCTCACCTCGATCAGTACCACGGCACCGACACCTTCCTTAGCGAGGCCCTCACCATCGAAGCGAAGAAAGTCGTCGCCGAAACCGTCAAGAGCGACCAGCCCTTCTATCTCTACTTTTCCCACTACGCCGTCCACGCTCCGTTCGAATCCGACCCACGCTTTGCCGCCAACTACGCCAACTCGGACAAACCTGACAATGCCAAGGCATTCGCCACGCTCATCGAAGGTATGGATAAATCGCTCGGCGATATGCTCGACCAGCTCGATAAACTTGGAGTCGCTGAAAACACGCTCGTCATATTTCTCGGCGACAACGGATCCGACGCCCCACTTGGCCAGCAACACGAAGTCGCCTGCGCTGCTCCACTCCGTGGCAAAAAAGGCGCCCACTACGAAGGCGGCATGCGCGTTCCCTTCATCGCCGCCTGGGCATCTCCCAATTCGAGCAATCCCTGTCAAAAGCGTCTATCCATTCCTGCCGGCCAAACCCAATCGCAACTCGCCGCGGTCTACGACCTATACCCCACCATACTCGACTTCGTCGGAGGCAAAAACCCCAAAAAACATACTTTGGACGGCACGAACCTCGCTACTCTACTAAAAGGGAAGCCAGACCCGAACTACGATGAAACCTTCCTCATGCATTATCCCCACGGACCTCATCGTAGTAGCTATTTCACTACATACCGAGACGAAGACTGGAAAGTCATCTACCACAGTCACCCCAACGCGAAAACATCTGGCAACCACATACAATCCGGAGGTGCCCGCTACCAGCTATTCAACCTCTCTCAAGACCCCTACGAACAAACCGACCTCGCCAAAACCAGCCCTGAGCAACTTTCCCGAATGATGCGCTCCCTCATCGAAACGCTCGACGATCAGGACGCCCAATACCCTATCGATGAAAACGGAAACGAACTCCGTCCTCAACTGCCATAGTTCACCAAAGGGCCGTTAGATCATTCGATGAACGCCCTATCTCCAATCCGTAGTAGCGGATTCCTGTGAGGACAAAAAAACCACCGATAATATAAAAGATAACATGGGAGCAGTTGTCAGACGTGAGTGATCACGCTACGCTCTATCAGAGGCAGATGTAGCATTGCAGGTTCAAATGAAAATGGATTCTAGTTCAGCGACCGGCTGGACGGTTATATCTCCTGAAAGGGGATAACTCACTTTGCCTGGGTACACTACCCAAAGATGTTCGAGTTCCAACTCTTTAAGAGCGGCGGTCATCGACTTAGTACGGCGGGGGGCATCGCCATACTTGAATTCGACAGCGTAGGTTTTCCCGTTGCGTTGCCACAAGAGGTCCACCTCGGCTCCGGACTGCGTGGCCCAGAAGAAGAATCGATCATCAGACAGACCAGAAAGCTGAATGAGTTGATTCAAGGCAAATCCTTCCCAAGATGCTCCCAGCTTTGGATGGCTCTCGAGATAGGCCCGGTCCTCGAAGGACTGAAGCCGATGAAAGAGACCTGAATCGTTGAGGTAGATCTTCGGTCGCTTGACGAGCCGTTTCGACGTATTCGTGAACCAAGGACGAAGGACCCGAATCATGAAACTGCTTTCCAAAATATCTATGTAGTGGCGGATAGTGGTATCCGCCACCTGCAAAGATCGGCCTAACTCCGAGTAGTTGATCAAATTGCCATGGTAGTGGCTTAGCATTATCCAAAATCGCCGCAAAGTTGCCGCTGGAACCTGTATTCCGAATTGAGGGATATCGCGCTCCAAGAACGTCGTGATGTAGTCATCGAGCCACTTCTGACTGAGCTCGTCAGTGGGAGCGAGATACGCTCGCGGAAATCCGCCGCGCCACCAGAGCTGCTTCCAGTTGTCGGACCCCACTTCGTCTAAGGCAAAGCCATTGAGGTGCAGGAACAGAATACGGCCAGCCAAAGTTTCATTCCCCTGACGAATCAGATCGCGCGAAGCACTGCCAAGAATGAGATACCGCGTGTCATCTTGCACATCCACCAAATGGCGCAGCAATGGGAACAGTTCGGGACGAAGCTGCACTTCGTCTATGACGACCAAACCCGTGAGCGACTCTAATGCCGTTTGGGCGCTTTCGAGACGAGCTAGGTCGCGTGGATTCTCAAGATCGAAATAGTGATCGGCAGCTACTCGCTTGGCCAAGGTCGTTTTGCCACTTTGCCGCGGGCCGAGAATCGCGACCACCGGACTGAAGTCCAAGTACTTCTGGAGTCCGTCCAATTGGCGTTGTCGATTGATTTCAGAGTTCATAATTGGACAATAATCCACATAAACTCGGCGTTAATCACCGAATTTGCAAGGATAATATCCTATTCAATTTAGTCTAAACATGCAGAATATAATCGAAAGAGGAGTTAAAGATGACATGACAGCAGTTATCCTTTATATCCTTTACCCAAACACGTCTCGTCTAAGGTCGCGAATACACATGAGCCCTTCCCAATTCGAACCTCGCATCTTGCGAGGGCCGTCCCGGCGCTTCGCTCCGAAGCGATCTCTATGGCTCTCGAAGTACCCTTGAACGAACTCCTTCGAACCAAGCACCGCCCCGTCCGAGAAATAGCGAACCCGGCATCGCAGCGCCTCGTTTCGCGAAACACGTCCACCGGTATTCAAAATCTCCCGAGTCTTCTTAGCATCGACGCCTGTATTCCCTTTAGCGGCGTCTCGGACATAGCCTCCTGACGGGCGAAGCTTCAGCGAAGACTGTTTGCCAAACACGACCACGCGATACCGTTCGATCGCTCGTCCCCAATAGCTGTCAGAGCCCATCATGAAAATTGGTATTTCGAATTGCGAATGAGGGATTCCGGATTAACTATCCGCACACACAAATTCAAATCCGTAATTCGCAATCCAATCCAACCATGGCAACCTACTCTACATTTGAAGAAATGCCGATTTGGCAACAATCTCGATCCCTCGCAAAACAAGTCTATCAACTTACCCGCGAGGGAGAATTCGCAAGGGACTTTGGTCTGCGAGACCAACTGCAACGATCTGCCGTATCTGTAATGAGCAACATAGCCGAAGGGTTCGAGCGAACATCGAGAAAGGAATTCGCGAACTTTCTCAATATCGCCAAAGGATCGTTGGGCGAAGCGCTATCCCAGATAACAATCGCATGCGATATTGGATATATCGAAGATTCGTAACGACTAGATCTTGCAAATCAAATGAAATCCTTGGGAAAGGAAATCGGCGGATTCATGAAATATTTGAGACGCTGAAGCTCCTCATTGCGAATTTGGAATGGCGAATTACGTATTCAAATTTTAAAACAATTCTCAATCAGTCATCCTGTATCCGCAATCAAATCTTCTCCCCCTCAATCTTGATCCGCGTCTGCCGCATCGAAACTGAAGCAAAATCACTCAAAAGCGCATCAAGGCCCATTTAAGATAATTAGCCTGTCCCTATTTATACACCACGCCGTAAACAACTACATCGAAGTTCTTTGCGCTACCGATCAAATGACCGGACGTTAATACCAGTAGACAAAAAGAGAGGCATATTTTTCTCATAATATAAAAAGCATTAATCAAAGAAGCGCTAGGCATGCACGGAAAATAGTGTTGGTTCGATCTTAGGACATAGGTTACACTTTATCTGATAATTTCGACCCAAAAAAACCGTCGCTAAACAGATATCCTGATCCCTCCCTTGCGATCGGATTCGTAAACCGCTTCTGCGATGCGAATGTCGCGCAGCCCCATTTCACCAGGGGTCTTGAAAGAGGTTTTCCCCGCCTGAATCGACGAGGCGAAGGCCTCTAGCAGGGCTGCCTGCTGGAGGATTTGCGGCAATACGATCTCCTTGTTGTTGTGGAACAGGAGCTTTGGGCTTGGATTTCCACGGCCCGACTGGCCAAACACGCGACCACGCTCGCCGGGCGTAATTTCAATTTTCCCATTTGGCCCGACTGTAGAGCACTCGTGGAAGGAATGACTATAGCTAGCCCGGCAGATCGCTTGAAAGCCGTCGGCGAACATTAGCTCATAACTCATGGTCTCTTCCACGCCTTCCGGAAAGATCTCTGGGTGGCGCGTGGCCGCAAAGCCTCGAACGGACACAGGTTCTTTTCCAGTCAAGTAGCAAGCGGCCTGGATCGGATAGACTCCCGTGTCGAAGAGGGCGCCGCCACCAGTCATCACCGGATCCAGTAGCCATTTCTTGATCTTGTCCTTATTGGGACCGGTAAGACCGTTGTAGTATCCCCAGGAAAATTCATAGTTACCGTTGGTCAGATCGCCGACAGCTCGGTCTGCCAAAAGCTCAATTGCTCTGACATGATGGGGTTCCCAGTGAAGCCGGTAGTTGACACCCAGCAAAACACCGGCCGTTTTCGCTGCATCGATCATGGCTTGGCAATCCTCGCTGGACGTGGCCATGGGCTTTTCAACCATCACGTGTTTCCCTGCCCTGGCAGCCTTGATGGCAAATTCTGCGTGCATCGAATTCGGCAAGGCGACGTGCACGAGATCGATGCGGTCGTCGTTGGCGATCTTTTCAATTGTGTCGTAGGTATAGATGGCATCCTCATCAAACCCATATCGCTTCGCCCAGGTTTTTCCTTTCGTGGCGGGATCCCCAGTGACTACACCTGCGATTTGGATGTTCTTTGTAAATTTAACTTCGGGTGCGATGTTGGTGGTGGCATAGCCGCCCAAGCCGATAATCGCTAAACCCAGTTTTTTGTACGAAGCATGGTGGGCGCCATTCAGAAACGAAGGTGCGGTCGAGGTTGCCAGGATAGCCGCCAGGCCTGAGCCGGACGTTTTAAGAAAGTTACGACGAGTTGTATTCATGATAATTGAAACGTTAAGAAATTTAAGAAGGATTAACTAGTCGAAAGACCGCTTGCCTTGTGGTTATAAAGGGAGTTTTTCGATCCGGGCCGCCGAACTCAATAGCAGTAGGCTTGATTGGCATGGAGATTTTGGCAAAAACTTCACCTTCAGGGGACACGATAAAAACAGCGTCAGCCGCTGCCACCCAAAGGTTCCCTTCCCAATCGAAACGAATGCCATCCAGTCCCTTTTGGGGCAACTCCGCAAAAACCGACCGACGCCCCAGGCGGTCTTTTAAGATTTCCCATTTGAAAACCTTGTTGGTCGCAGAGTCGGCAACCAGAAGGTGTTTCTCACCCGGAGTAAATGCGATGCCGTTGGGCTTATTCAGGGAGGCATCCATCGATTGAACTGAGCCGTCTCCTAAGTCGACTCGAAATATATGTTGAGCGTCGAGTTCCTTGATTTCGTCAGGACGTTGCTTAAATAGGTAGTCAGGATCGGTAAACCAAATAGACCCATCAGAGTGAACCGTCAGGTCATTTGGCCGATTGAACAACTTTCCCTTGAAACGATTAGCAACCAGCGAAATGGACCCATCCGTTTCGTACCGCACAATCCGACGCGTGGTTTGCTCGGCTACGATAAAAGTCCCCGGTTTGTCTGGAGCTGGTTTGAAGGCACTGGCTTCATTACTGGGATTCTTCAGCTCAATCGCGCCGGTATTTTCACGCCAAATGTAAGCGATGTTTGTGTGCACCGCTCCATACATAAGATAGCCACCCTCGTTGTCATCCACCCAAAGCGGTCCTTCGCATCCATCGTAGTCACCAGCGATTTTTTCGAGCACCAATTTCTCGCTGACTGGCGACGTTCGAGACGACTCAACTACACGCTCAATGGCATCAGCACTGACCTTTGAACCACCCCATGACAAGCAACTTAGGCTAAGTACACCGATGGAAATGTTTGAGGAACAAAACATGATATATTGAATACGCCCTGCCCGAAAGGCGCATAAATTTCTAAACATTTGGATCCTCCCTTGAATTTGCGGGCCAGGCTGGCCTCCCGGGACGGTAATCAAAATAATCAAAAGCCGCGACTGGTCCAAAATCCGTTATGTCGTAAGCAGCAAGCCCGATCATGGTACCAGTGAAGCCACAAGCAGGTGCCGGATCCACGATTTCCGCCTCCTCGTCACTAAGGATAAGAATAGACACTTCCGGTCCGATGGAATTCCAGGAATCATCTCCACCGACAGCATACCGAAACTGCAAAAGGCGTCCGTCGCAATCCGCTCCCAGACGCACTGGAAGACTAGCCGCTATGGGCATCGTGGCCAGCTTGGTGGTCTCCCTGTACGCACCGCCCTTGGCATAAAGAACTAAACAGTTGCCCGCGTCATTTTCCCATTGCTTGGCCAGCCAGAAGAATCGCCTGGAATCATAGTAGCAGGTCAAGCCTGCCAGCTGTTCGACAGAGACAGGATTATAATCCATATGGGTCTCCACGGAGAAACTATGATTCTGGAGACGACGGGCAATTATGGCGATATCATCCCGGCTATCCAGAAAACTCGGAGTTCCCTTTAACAACAACCAACCTGGACGAGTTCGCAGGTCAACGAGGTGATCAATCGGCCGCCGGAGGGTATTCCAATAGGAAAGCAAGTGACTGTCCTCAAACGCATCGATATCGGGAAGCTCATCCACGAGCGACTTGGGAAGGCCAAAATCTGGAATCTCCAACAGTGGGGACCGACTCTCCAGCCGAAGCCAACCGTCTTCTCCCCATTGGCCCCGACCCAGAAAAGTTTCACGACCCAACACACTATGCCGGTCAATCGGGCGGCTGGCCAAGTAGACCACAGCAACCTGCCCATTCGGTATATCCACGATATCCCCGTGTCCGGCGCGCTGAATCGGATTCTCAGAATCATCGGCAGCCGTTAAAACCGGATTTTCCGGATGCACTTCATAAGGTCCTGCGATATCCCGCGACCGGGCCATTGTCATCATATGCCCATACTCCGTACCACCTTCTGCAACAATCAGGTGATAATAGTCACCGTGCCGGTGCAGCTTGGAGCCTTCGGGGATCACACTCTGCTCCCTCAGGAAAATGTTCCGAGAACAGCCCACCAGTCGTTTCTCCTGAGGATCGTACTCCTGCAACAACACGCCCGCATGCCCGACAAATCCAGTCGTCTTCAATTGCTGCGTATTCGTCAGCCACTTTCGTCCATCCACATCATGAAACAACGAGGGATCATTTCCGGTTGCGTTCAAGTAGACCGGCTCACTCCAGGGTCCACGTGGATCTTTGGCCGTAGTCAGGAAATTTCGGCATTCATAGGTATGATAACGCGTCCCAGAGGTGATTGAGAAGACCAGCCAGAACAATCCGTCAGCATGTGAAAGACAGGGAGCCCAGACACCCCCGCTGTCATCTATTCTGCGTAGGTCACAAAACGCCGGTTCCGTCAGCCCGTAGGAATACAACTCCCAATGCGCCAGATCCCGGCTTCGGTAGATCGGCACACCAGGCCACCACTGAAAACTCGAGGTTGCACAATAAAACCAATCCCCAGCCCGGCAAATCGAGGGATCCGGGTTGAATCCGGGAATCGCCGGGTTTTTTATATCACTCGTTATCTCTACTGAATTAGGTTTCATAAGCTTCATACATTAATTATTTTTCTAGCATCCAACACGCTATGTTTTTGCTGCATTTCGAAATATTTCCCCAGCCATTCGACTCATGGTATATAGAGTGTAGAAGCAGACCCTGAAGGTTCTCACAGCTGCTGATGCACAGATCGTCCAGCATGGCCTTCCGCGCGGTCAGACCGACCTTCCATTAGCTGCGGCGAAACTGAAAACACTGAGTCCAATCAGCTCATCCGTCAGAAATTTATGATGTCATTGTTAATAGTCATCCAAACACTCCTTCTTCAATCATCCGGATTATCTCTTCGTCGGTGTAGCCGAGTTCCAGCGCTACGTCCTGGTTATGTTCACCCAAGCGCGGCGGAAAGTCCTTCAGCCGGGGCGGCGTGCTCGCCAGACGCACCGGTGTTCCCAGCAGTTTCAGTTCGCCCGTTTGGGCATCATTCATGGAAACAACCATATTGTTGGCGGCAATCTGCGGGTCGCGGGCGGCATCTTCAAAGCTGTTGATACGAGCGCACAGCACCCCATTACTTTCCAGCTCAAGCATCCATTCATCCGTCGTCTTATACAGGAACGCCTCTGCTAAAAGCGCGTTGAGCTGGTTCCTGTTTTCCATCTGCAACTCTTCAGTACTGAAGGCCGGTTTTTCAGACAGATCGCCAATTCCCAATGCCGTGGAAATATCCTTCAGTGCATTTTTTGAAAACACGGGAGAGATTTCTATAAACCCATCCAGCGTATGGAATGCTTTGTTGATGGCAGCCTCTGTGCAACCCACCGCCGCCGGACGGTCGATTTTTTCGGCATTCAAACGAGACGCCGCATCCCAGGCGTGGGCATGAAAAGCCACGCTGAGCAGGTCGGTGGAAACATACTGCCCTTCTCCCGTTTGAAGTTTATGCACCAGTGCCGTAAGAATGCCGATCATCAAATTCAGGCCGGCTGGGTAATCAATGCTGATTCCTCCGGGAACCGGAGCCTTGTCTTCATCGTAAAAAGTGAACCATCCGCCCTCGGCGCGCGCCATCATGTCGTGACCGGCGCGACCGCGTTCAGCATTAGGCCCCGTGTCGCCCCAGCCGTTTGAGGTTGCATAAACGAGCGAGAGATTAATTACCTTCAGGTCGTCGTATCCAAATCCTAGTTTTTCCATGACGCCCTGGCGGAAATTGTGAACCAGCACATCGGACTCTTTGACTAGCTTGCGGATGATCTCCTTGCCGGCCTCCTGCTTCATATCGACCGTAATCGAGCGCTTATTGCGGTTGAGGTTGGCAAACGGGAGAGAGACATCCTTTACAAACGGCCCCCAGGCCCGGCTCCAGTCTCCGCTTCCCGGGCGTTCCACTTTGATAACATCCGCACCATAGTCAGCCAGTATCTGGGTACCGACCGGACCTTGATACACATGACTAAAGTCAAGGATGCGAATCCCTTCCAATGCGTTTTTTGCGATCATTGCTTCTTCCCTTTTTTTGTAAGAAAGTCGTGCAGACGTTGCTTCGTATCCGAATCCTGCAAACAGTTGATGGAACGAAAGGCTTCCACGGCGGCATTTTCGTCGCGGGCCGCCCGTTCCTGATTATTCAAAATAGTTTTGAACTGGCTGAGCGCGTTGGTGTTGTTGCCCACAACCGCTTCCGTAAAACCAAATAGTTCCGCATCGAGATCCTCTTTGCTTCCTGCAAAATCAATCAGCCCGATTTCGACCGCTTTGGTCGCGCCGATCATTTTACCGCTGTAATAATAATACTTAGCTTTCGGGACACCAATCCGGCCAGTCAAACGACGCGTGCCGCCCCAACCGGGAATAAAACCCAATCCCGCTTCGGACTGCGCCAGTTTGGCCGACTCCGAAGCGAAGATCAGATCGCATGCCATCGCCAGTTCCAGGCCGCCGCCCATAGCATACCCTTCCACCACTGCCACCACCGGCATCGGCAGATCTTCAAGCATATTGAAAACCCGATGTCCCTGCATCACCCACGGCACAATGGTCTGTTCATCCGTATTCTGGAGCACGTTTAGATTGGCACCCACGCAGAAGAAGCGATCGGACGCGCTGCGTACCAACACGATCCGCGGAGCTTCAGCGCGCAGCTTTGCGATGCACTGTTCCAGCTCGTCCATCACCGCAGCATCGAGCGTCGGCGGTTTGCCTTCCGGTGCTACTAGCAGCAACGTTCCGACGCCGTCTTCGATCTTATATTGGATCCGTGTTGTATTCATGACTATTTTCCATTCAGAGGCAAAACTGCTTCACTCACCACCACGGTTGGCGCTTACCGAGGCTGAATAGCACACTCTTCTCTTCCGTGTACTCTTCAACCGCCCGGCTGCCGAGTTCACGTCCCAGGCCACTCTGCTTGTAGCCGCCGAACGACAGTTCCGGATGCCCTTCAAGCCATGTATTCACCCAGACGGTTCCCGCCCGCAGTTGGCGTGCGGCCTTCATCGCCTGGTTATAATCGTTAGTGAAAATACCGGAGGAGAGACCGAAGTCTGTCCTGTTCGCAATAGCGATGGCTTCATCCAGCGTTTTGAAACGAACGATGGAAAGAACCGGCCCAAACACCTCCTCCGCGGCCACCGAAGAATCCGAAGGAACATGATCGAGAATGGTTACTTCAAGAAAACGCCCCTTCTCAGTTTCCACTTGCCTGCCACCCATGCAGACAGTGGCGCCTGCTTCACGACCGGCCTGTACATATCCGAGAATTTTCTGTTCCTGTGCTTCATTGATAATCGCACCCAATTTGGAATCCTCTTCCATCGGTTCGCCGACCTTCAGTCCCTCAGCAAACGTAGTCAGCTGCTCAACAAAACGATCTGCGATTCCTTCCTGCACCAATATACGGCTACTGGCGTTGCAGCATTCGCCCATGTTAAAGAAGGCACCCAGACGCGCGGCATCGACTACCGATTCCAGAT
>Ga0315320_10005071_pt1 | contig 10812 bp, 10 predicted proteins | sample M140m21515metaG_FD_203458 | JGI IMG/M metagenome (GOLD analysis project Ga0315320, IMG submission 203458) | Ammonia-oxidizing marine archaeal communities from Monterey Bay, California, United States - M1 40m 21515 | ecosystem: Environmental > Aquatic > Marine > Coastal | place: USA: California...
GAGAAAGTTATAGACTTGTGGCGCAAGTTTGACCATGTAAAAATAAGTTGTAGTATAGATGACTTAGGAATACGAAACGAGTATATAAGACATCCAACGAACTGGGACACTGTAATGAAAAACTTTCTAAGATTAAAAGAAGAAGATTTTGAAATCGATATTACTCAGACTGTTTCGTTTATGAACTATTCAACTCTTGGAGATTTTTATAATTTCTTCTACAAAGAACATGGTACTTATGTATATCACAACATGGTATATGACCCTATTATATTATCTCCGGCGGTGTTGCCCAAAAAGATGAGAGATAACATTCACAAGACATTTGAAAACGTATTTGAGGATTGGAGATTTGAGCAACTACTAAGCATGTTCAGTAATGAAACGAATGAAAAAAACTGGAATGACGCAATAGAATACACGAACAAATTAGATAAGATACGAGACCAGAACATCGGCGATTATTTGTCAGAGTTTAAGGAGATTATGTAATGCAAACATTATTTGAGCCGTTAGATGCAGACACTCATAAACTAAAGACATCAGTAAAAAATTTAAATAAAACAATAACTATTTTGTCAGAAAGTCCAGATTATAAATATGAAACTTATAGTAATATAATTTTAAATATAAATCCCAATAAAAGATATGACCATTATTATATTATTAATACTGATATGACGTTCTACGATAAAAATAATAATTACTATAGTGATTATAATGATGGCGAAATAAATTACACAGACAAAATATCCATCGTAATCGACCGTGTACTTGCAGATGACACTATAATGTCACGTATTAAGTCAGGCAAAGCCATGTTACTATTTGATTTTAGTGTAGAAGATTGTCCTATATCAATAGATGATTCGACCATATATGGAAAAATAAATAAATATTTCAGCAAAATAAACACTCATAACAATGTAATATATTGGACTATGAATGAAAGTGTTTATGATAAAATTGATAAGGAAGATTGTAATGTTAGAATTGAATGCGTTTCATTGAGTACTCTGCGATACGTTAGATTCAATTATAATGATTACAAGAAATTAATATACAGTAATAAAAACGAACTCGAACGTAAATCAGCATTGTATTTAAACAGGCGCCCTAGAGGACATAGAATATTACTATTGGCAGAATGCATCAGACGAGGCATAGATATAGATAGTATGTACGCTTCCTTTATCGGCAATTCACTCTCTGATTATGATAAGAAAAAAGATGCTGAGGACATTAAGACTACATTAGATAATTACTACGCAAATGGAAATGCGTATTCAACTCATATAGGAAATGGCATATCGCCTTACTTATTTGAAAGAATAAATCCGCATCTGGGCAAATACATAGAAATACGCAGAAGTGAGAATAGTGGAAAAATAAGATTAGGAGACAAAGTTGATGGTGATGTAATAACACGAGTAACCGATATGTTGCCTCATAGATTAAAATCAAAATTTGAAATCATTACAGAATATACATATACTGATACTGATATTTCAATAAGTGAAAAATTATCATTAGCAATGTTAAGTAAAATTCCATTTGTTGTTCTTGGTGATAGACATTATTTGCAACATTTAAAGAAACTAGGATTCAAAACATTTGACTTGTTTTGGTCTGAGGAATATGATAATAAAAACAAACATGATAGACTAAGTGCGTTGGCATCAACAATAAATGATATAGTTAATTTTTTTGATTTCGACACCGACGAATACAATAATACTATATATTCTAAAGAAATGAATGAAATATTAGAACACAACTATATTCATTATAAAGATGTATATGCCCCTAGTATTATTGACAGAGTTTTTGAGACGGTATCGACAAATGAAAAGGACACAGATATGATAAACAATGAAGAAGAAAACATAACACAGAACTCAATGACGTTAAATAAACTAATGTCAACTCATTTTGATAACTTCAAACAAAATTATCCAGAAATAGTAGAATGCAAAGAATCAATGGGATTCCATAGCGATGGATTCGAAGAGTCAATGAGAAAGGGGTTCTGGCAAAACCATACAAGAATGCTAGAAGCATTGGGATTATCAAAGAACGGATTCGGGTCTAAGTCTCAGCCTGCTATATTGGATTTGGGAACACAATTTGGAATGTTCCCTCATTTCTTAAATTCTATAGGACTAACTGATGTAAGTTATACTAATTCAGTACAGGAAGCATCTGCTGATATAGGAGATTTACAACTTGTTTGGGACAAAATAGAGACTCCCAACGCAGAAGGAACTCAAATGCCAATTCCATTGCACATTAAAACACAAGAACGTTTTACTTTGCCTAAAAAGTATGACCTAATCATATGTACTACGACAAATGTATTGTGGCAAACTGAAAAAGTTCTACGATTTCACAACCATAGATTAGCGTTTCAACATTATGTAATGGGTAAAGATGATAAATCACATACATTTTTCGCACCATATAGTGTTGATGACCTTAACTTTTTCATTGATAATATAAAAGAATACTTACATGACGACGGAGTTGCACTAATACAGCCCTATCCTTTTCCTTATCATGTAGATACATTCAAAGAAGAATTAGAATTATTAAAAGCATATCAATTGCCAGAAGACGGATACGTTGGACCGACAAACGAAGATAATCTATTTGATTACTTTATAATTAGGAAGTAATATGAAATATTACATAGCAGGCAACCGAGGACTAGTAGGAACACACTACAGTAATGTAGTTAGTAATTCTCTGGGCGGGAACACAGACTTAGTTGACTACAGTGACACGACTAGTACAAACGAAGAATTCAAAAGACTAGAGAAGACATATGGATTGCCTACACATGTAATCATCAATGCGGCCACAGTTGGTGGTCTACAAGAAGATTTAGATTTTGCGTATGAACTGATGATAAAGAATTTAACTATTCAGAATAATATATTCAATGTATGTTCTGAGTTTGGAATAGATAGAGTGCTACTACAAGGAAGCACTTGTAGTTATCCTGCTGAAGGAAATCAACCGTACACTGAAGACCAATTGATGAACGGCGAACCATACAAAACATATTTGCCAACAGCATTGCCAAAGTTAATGGGCATGTATCAGTGTAGAGCAAAGAATGAAAAAGCAGGAACACATTGGCGTACTGCGATAAACTCTAATATGTTTGGACCAAATGACAGAACGGGCGAACACGCACACGTAATTGGTGCGTTGATGCAAAAGTTTGTTACAGCAGTCAAAGAAGACTGGACTGAGATTGAGATATGGGGTAGTGGAAATCAAAGCAGAGATTTGATTTATATCAAAGATGCCATAAGTGCAATGGATATAATTCTAAACAACAATAAATATGATACAGTTAACGTTGCTAGTGGAGTTGAAACTTCTATTAGAACATTAGCAGAAACATTAAAAGAGATAAGTGGATTTACAGGTAGATTGTGGTATAACACTGATAGACCAGAAGGAATTAAAAACAGAGCAATTGATAATTCAAGGTTAAAAGAACTAGGATGGACACCAAAATATACATTAGAAGAAGCACTAACAGAAACATACGGATGGTATTATGATAGACATTAACAACATTAAACATAAAAGAATATTCTGTTTTGGATGCAGTTTTACTGAATATATTATGCCAACATGGGCTGATATTCTAAAATTACATTTTAAAAATACAAGCACCGAAGTATACAATTTTGGTAAAGGTGGTGCTGGCAACTATTATATATTTAATAGAATAGTTGAAAAAAGTTTAGAATATAATTTTACTAAAGATGATTTAATTCTGATACAATGGAGTGGTGTTTTTAGAGAAGATAGATTTAAAGATGGCGGATGGAATACACCAGGAAATATATTGACTCAACCAACATATTCTAAATCTGTTGTTAAGAACTGGTTCTTTGATGAAGAGGGAATGCTGAAACGTGATTACTCTTATATTCATGTAATACAAAAGATGTTAGAATGTGATAACTTGGATTATGAAATGTTCAGCATGAATGGAATTGAGCCAATTGACCAATATAGTGATAGATATGCAGAAGTACCAGTATTCGGGAACTTAACATCTCTATACCGAGACACGTTAACAAAATTACATCCAAGTATGTATAAAATATTATGGAACAATGTTCCATATCGAAAAAAGATAAATGTTAATGATTGCGAATTTCATCCTCTTCCAACTGAACATTTGTCATATTTAGAAAAGGTGTTTCAGTTTAAACCATCTGATGAATTGAGAACACACGTAGATAAAATTACAAAGGAATTTCTTTCATGATAGACCTTAACAACATTAAACATAAAAGAATATTCTGTTTTGGATGCAGTTTTACATTTGGATATGGTACTTGGGCTGATATATTAAAGAGACATTTCGGAGATTATCCAAAAGAAGATTTTTACATTCCAAAAGACCAGCCACAAATGATATATAATTTTAGCATGCCAGGTATGGGCAACTATTATATATTCAATACTATAATTGAAAAGGGTTTACAACATGAGTTTACTAAAGATGATTTAATATTAATAGAATGGAGTGGAACCGATAGAGAAGATAGATTTAAAGATGGCAAATGGCATATGGGGATGCAAGGACATAATGACAAAGCAATAATAAGAGATTGGTTTTTAGATATAGAGGGTATGATAAAAAGAGACTATTCGTATATCCATACAGTACAAAAAATGTTAAAAAGAGACAATATAGATTATGAAATGTTTAGTATGAATGGTGTGTCACGCCACAATCCGGTAAGAGCCGAAACAGTATATGGTTTGGCACCGAAAGAGAGTGAAGAAATTGACTTTTTGGTAGAGTTATATAAAGACACACTAGATGAGTTACATCCCAGTATGTACAAAATAATATTTGGAGATGAAACTGCCTACCCACCGAACAGAGGCCATCATCCATTACCCACTGAGCATTTGTACTATTTGGAAAAGGTTTTCAATTTTAAGCCATCTGATGAGTTAAGAACTCACACAGAGATTATTTCAAAAAATTTTGATACGATAGACTATCACTCTATGTTTAATAATTTGCATTCAGAACTAGACCACCAAGAGTTCTTTATGAAGTTAAAAAGTAAGTATTATGATAACACCTAATAGTCACATGAACCCAGTATATGGGCAAGAAGAAATAGATAGTGTAACAGAGTACATCAACTCTGGTGGTTGGATAATGGAACACACCAAGACCAGAGAGATGGAACAAATGATATGCGACTACACTGGCGCCAAGTACGCACATATGGTAACTAGTGCTACGACTGGACTTTTAGTTGCATCAATGGTTGCTGATATAAAACCAAATGAAAGATTTGCTGTAAGTGCCTATACTCAAGCCGCAACAGCCAATGGTGCTATTCTAATGGGAGCAACACCAGTCATAGTTGATGTTGACCAGTCTTCTTATACTATTGACTTTGAAAGTATACCTGATGATTGTCGTGTTGTGTTTGTTACAAGTATCAATGGAAGATATCCAGATGATGCATGGTTGCATATAGCAAAGTTGAGGAGTGAAGGAAGATTTGTAATTGAAGATAGTGCCCAAGCATTAGGAAGTTGGCATAAAGAAAATCATATTGGTACAATGGGTAATCTTGGAATATTCAGTTTTGGTGCTCCGAAGATTATTACAACAGGTCAAGGTGGCTGTATCATCACTAATGATGAAGAACTAAGCAAGAAGATACATGCGATAAAAAACTTTGGTAGAACTGTTGCTGTGGGCGAAGTGTATAATGTAATGGGTATGAACTTTAAGTTTACAGACATTCAAGCCGCATTCGGTGTTGCACAAATGAAAAAGTTGCCTGGCATTGTTGAACGCAAGAAAGATATCTTTGATGCATATACTGAAGGACTACACGATGTTTGTGATTTTGTTTCTACTGATTTAGATTCCACAACGCCAACTTATCCAGAAATTTTAGTTGACAATAGAGATGCGTTAGCAAATTATCTTAGAGAAAATGGAATAGGATGCAGAGCAGTCTATTATAGTTTATGTGACCAACCATTTCATAGTCAATGGAAAACTCCAACACCTAATACTGATTACATAGCAAAGATGGGATTACATTTACCAGGTCAAGCAGACTTAACTAGAGATGATGTATTATCTATATGTGATATTGTGAGAACTGGCCTTATAGAGTGTAACAAGATTTAATATACCAGAGTCAAGTGTTTCTGTTGCTACAAATCCCGTACGTTCTTTTATCTTAGAATAATCAACAAAGTAATTTCTTCCATCTTTGTCGTGTTCTAATGTTGTATTCACTTCGAGTTCATAGTCAACATATTTTTGAATAGTCGTTGCTATGTCTAACTTTGTATGATTAAGAGTTTCATCACCAACGTTCCAGACTTCACCTTTCATATCATCATACTTCTCTATGCCCATAGCAAAGCCTCGTACTAAATCGTTGATACTTAGGAATGTTCTTTTGAAATGACCTTCAAATAATACGAGTTCACCCACATTAACTGCTTGATTAACAAAGTCATTGATGAGTAAATCATTTCTTAATCTATTACTGACACCAAATGCAGTTGCTGGCCTAAAGATAACTGCGTTATCTCCTGAGTATTCTTCGCCTATTAGTTTGTATTCACTATATTTACTGATTGGGTTTGTTTCTGAGTCTTCTGTACAAGTGCTATTAAGGGCACCATAAACACTACCTGTACTTGCATACACAAATGGTTTATCACCAGTTGCATCAATAACTCGTTTTGTTGCTTCAACATTGATAGAGTGTGCTAGTATTGGCTCGGCATCACACGCTGGATAACCAACAATACCCGCTAGATGAATAACTGCATCTGCTGATTTGATTACAGACTCAACTTCTTTGTTCCTAATGTCCATGACATGAAGATGAAAGTTAGGATGGTCTATGATATTCAATATCGGCGTAACTCCCCATCGCATCCAATCTATACATATTACTTCGTGACCTTGTTTTAGAAAGTGTTCACTAAGTCTACATCCTACATATCCTGCACCACCTGTTATTGCTATTTTCATTTTATTTACCTTTAATAATTTCTACATCAGGCATAGCAAACACCATTGCACCGCCACCATCTATCCATTGTTTTTCTTTTTCTACAAACATATCTTTGAACCCGAAGTTAGGAACAAAGAACACGTCAGCATCTTTTTTAGCATCGTCTTCGTGTACGATTGGAATATTAGTGCCAACAGTCACTCTTCCTACTTTACCAGAATGAATTTCTGCCGCCCCTTTAAAGTACTTTCCTAATTTCCATAGTTGTAACATTGTATTGCCTTTTGTACTTGCACCATATACATAACAGTTCTTATCCTTGTATGTTTCAAGTGTATCTCTCAGAACTTTACCATTATGTTCAATCTCTGAGAAGAAATCTTTCAGTGTTGATATGTCTTCATCATACTCAATACTACCACCATCTAGGTGTCTTGCCCACAATTGATAACTTCCACCTTGTATATCGTTTTCTTCTACATGATATATTTCTAATCCGTTGCGTTCATATAATTCTACAAGACTTGCATATGAATAATATTCTAAATGTTCGTGACAGACATTACCTAAATCTCTCATTCTTAACATTGGTGCAAGTGTCATTAACTGTGCAATAAAAATGCCATCGTGAGTTAATGCTTCTTTCACACTTGATATGAAATCATTTGGATTATCCATATCATAGAACATACCAATAGCGGTGATTGCCTTTGCTTTGTTGTTTATATATTCTGTTGAAGGATGAGTGCAGATGTATTGGTCAAGATATTTATGGTCCCACATTTCTGGAATCATTATATCACAGTTATCTTTTAACTTGTTCCACAAGTTTGGTGCTGGTTCACATCCAATTCTAATTCTATATCTTGATACTCCATCTAAAAGAGTTCCATCGTTAGCACCAATATCTAATACTGTATCGCCCTCGTCAGTATATGCATTGATAATCTTTCCTATGTCAAGTAGATTATTTTTTAGTTTTGAATTTAATCCACTCTCGTACCAATAGTGTTCACCATATAAAACTTTTGGGTCAACTGTATGTCGAAGTTGAACTAAGTCACACTTCTCACACTGGTCTAACACCATTGGTGCAGATGAAGTAGGGTCTTGACTAGATTGAGGGAAATCGTTAATACATATTTCACCAAAGTCTACAACTAAATGAACAGGACTATTACAAACCCTGCAAGTATCTCTCTCATTAATTATCATTACTCGCCCGCTCTAGTGATAGGTTCATCACAATCATTCCACTTCTTTGTTATCATTGCGACCATCTTACAATCAGCCATTGGAATGAATGTATGTGCTACGTTCTTTGGCAAGTATACACAGTCACCAGAAGCAACAGGAGTAGGGACCTCAGTGCCATCCTCTTGTAACTCTAAGTATACTCCATTGCCTTCTACAAACATGATGTATTCATCGAACTCTTTATGATAGTGATGTCCGCGTTGTGAACCCTTGAGAGTTACAATGAAACTCCATTCTACAACTGGGTCACCTTGTTCTGGATAGTATGTGAATATTCCACCTCTACCATCTTTGAGTGTGATTGGATTAATTTCTGGGTCAAGTTTTCTAATATGCATATGATAATCTTTTTAATTAACTCTGTATATAACTATTTATCATATAAAAAAGCCCTCATAAAGAGGGCCTTAATTTAGCAATTAGAAACTATTACTTGACTATCATTGCCTCAAGTTCTGCTTCTAGTTCGGCTTCAAAAGCCGCAAGTTCATCTTCTACTGATTGTTCTTCATCAGTTAGAGTATGTTTTTTATAACTGATATTGATTTTTTTATTAGACCCATCAGTGTATAACTTGAGTGCTTCATCAGGTCTTATTAAGTCAAAATTGAAGTTGCCATTATTAAGCAAAACGATGCCATTAGTTTTTGTACCATCTCCCTCGCTTGCCAAATAAATATCATTGTCGCCATCACCGTCAAAATCTCTGAATTTTATATCAAAAATATGACCGCCTTCCTCATTCAATGAAATAACACCGTAGTCTTTAAACTTCTTGTTACCTAAGTTTTCAATTATTTGTATGCATGGATTTGAATAGGACTCGTCTGTTCGACTGTAAACGATATCTAAGTCACCATCATTGTCTAAGTCTGACGCCGAAATTTCTGGTATTTGGCTACATTTCTGTTTATGCATAGGCAAACGAGTACTGTTATGCTTGTTGAATTTGCCCTTACCATCATTCCAAATAATGCCAGTAAATCCGTTAGTGTTTGGATTTGAGTATTCTTTTTCGTGACCGCCAATCAAGGCATCCAAATCACCATCACCATCAAGGTCTGCAAGTTCTATGTTGAATGAATCTGCCCCACCACACTTACGTTTCGTTAGAAAGCCTGTGCCATCATTCATTAAACACCAAAGCGATGTGCCTCGCTTATAACGGTTCATCTCAGTATAGACAACATCCATATCACCATCATTGTCAATATCACCCGTTGTGCCATTGTTATGACCCATGAAGTTAGGGTGACTTAAATGAGTTTCTGATGATTCAACCCAAGTTCCATCTTTCTGACTCAGAAAATAACTATCCCTAAAGCCATCATAGTCTTGTACTCCGGGGTCAGTAATATAAAAGTCCATAACACCATCATTATTATAATCAGCAACTATTGGTTGCCCTCCTAACGACATGCCTGGAATCTTACGATTATCAATGAATGCATAAGTCATGTAATTCAAATTGCCATCAGCATCACCTAAGTACAATGATGGTAATGGCATTGTGCCTTTACATTTATCTCCATCGCCACATTCTAATTCACCATCCCCTGGCAAATCGCTATTCATGTTGAACCTAATAAAATTGCTAGGTTTCATGGCACCCACATAGAAGACATCAATAAATCCATCATTATTGTAATCCGCGAGTTGCCATTTCCGACCCCACCAATAATTTATATCGGTTGGATAAGGCTTCAATGGTGGTTTGAAAAATTCTAAATTAGGGTCATTTTCAATATCAATGCCAGCAAGTGCCTTGGCTACTTTTTGTGATGAAGTATTACTAGTTGTTGTGTTTGTCCCACCACAGTTGTAGACAAAATAAGTGCCATCTGCGGAAATACTCTTTACTGGTTTACTACCATCAAGACATCCTCCTGCTTTGGTAACACCCGAGCATCCTAACATTAATACTGCTAAAAATAACAGTGATACTATATTTTTCATTTTTTTCCTCTCTTTTTGTGTTATACTTTACTAAATTAATCTAAACGTGAACCCGTAGTTAACTTAATTCCACTACCTAGGTCATTCATCTTTGAAACATATGCTTCTGCACCTGCTTCTTTGACATCAATGTTCTGTGTAGGATGCCCACTTGGATTCCATATCTGATAAGTCTTACCAGTCCAGTCTTTCTCAAAGCCAATACTTTCAAGTATCGCTCTCTCTTCTTTACCTAGACGTGTATTGCCTTTATTCACTGGATGAGCAGTCACCCAAGCAAATCCGCACATACCAAATCGGTCACCCCATTTGTCATCTTCTGCTTTGGCCGCTTTTTGAGCCGCAAAAACACTCTCTTCGTGATATTTCTGAAACATTGTAGCCATAATTTACTCCTCTTTTTTATTATCTATACTAGTATTATAGCACAAAACCGTATTTTGTCAAGTTTTTGCCGTTTTTTATATAGATAAATACGTATATAATTAGCATATAATTGAGAAAAATACATGAAAAATAGATTTAGTTCGGTATCTAATGCGAATTGTTATGA
>Ga0315320_10005073_pt1 | contig 10810 bp, 14 predicted proteins | sample M140m21515metaG_FD_203458 | JGI IMG/M metagenome (GOLD analysis project Ga0315320, IMG submission 203458) | Ammonia-oxidizing marine archaeal communities from Monterey Bay, California, United States - M1 40m 21515 | ecosystem: Environmental > Aquatic > Marine > Coastal | place: USA: California...
ATTAAAGGTTGGGGAGAATACGAAGATGCATGGTATCCTCACAACACAGGCGAAAGTACCTTAAAACTTAAAGAAGCAGTATTTGAAGATTGGGATATGGAAGCAGAGTACTATATTAGAAATGATTATACAGAAGAAGTTGTTGAAGAAGGTTTCGTAAATAAAGGAATTTATAGTTGACAAGGTGCATAAAATTTGCTATAATATATAGTATAAATGTTAGGAGTAACATATGACAATAGATACATTAGATACTAAGACTAAAGCAACTAATCCAAAAGATGTTGCTAGTAATCCAGTAGTAGAAATACCAGAAACTACTATGACATCAGAAGATGTTATAGATAGGATTATTAAAGCAAGAATAGAAATGCTTATGTCTGCACCATTCTTTGGTAACCTTGCAACAAGATTACTACTTAAAGATGCAACTGACTGGTGTCCTACTGCCGCAACTGATGGCAAATATTTTTACTTTAATAGAAACTTTGTTGCCGCACTTAGCGACCAAGAAGTTGTATTCCTTGTAGGGCATGAAGTACTACATTGTGTATATGATCATATGGATGCAGATAGAAGGGGCGACAGAAACCCTATGCTTTGGAACATTGCTAATGACTATGTTATTAATGCAGACTTAATAGATGGTCGTGTAGGCGAGCAAATTAAGTTAGTTGAAATATGTTATGACTGGAAATACAGAGGTAAAGTTTCAGAGGAAATATATGACGAGTTATTTGATGAGATGGAAGAGAACGGTCAAATAAAATATACCCAAACTTTAGATGTACACTTAGACAGAGAAGAAGGAGATGATCCTCAATCTGGTGATGGTGCAGAAGGTAATGATGATGGAAAAGGTAAAGGCAAAGGTGCCTCTGGTCCTGAACAATATACTGCTGAAGAGAAAGAAAAAATTAAACAAGAGTTTCAGAATGCAGTAATGCAATCTGCCAAGGCGGCTGGTGCTGGTAACTTACCAGGTGGTGTTAAAAGAATGCTATCTGATTTGCTAAATCCACAATTAGATTGGAGACAACTAATTGCTATGCAAATACAATCTGTTATTAGAAGCGACTATACATACCAGACACCAAGCCGTAAAGGTCAAGACAGTGGATTCTACTTACCTGGTATGGATAAAGAAACAACTATTGATGTTGCTATATCAATGGATGTGTCAGGATCTATATATGATGAAATGCTAAGAGACTTCTTAACAGAAGTTAAAGGCATAATGGATCAGTACACAGACTTTAGAATACATTTATTCTGCTTTGATACTGAAGTACACAATCCTCAAACATTTACACCACACAATATGGAAGAGTTTTTAGACTATGACATACAAGGTGGCGGTGGTACTGAGTTTGATTGTGTATTTGATTATATGAAAGATGCAGGTATTGTTCCTGAAAAGCATATCATGTTTACAGATGGTTATCCTTGGGGCAGTTGGGGAGATGAAAACTACTGTGATACATTATTTATTGTACATGGATCAGGGTATGGTGACAAAACACCAGAAGCACCTTTTGGCATAACTGTACCTTACGATAGAAAAAGTGATTAAAGAAACAAAACTTTTATCTGATAACGATTGGGTATGCCTTGCTGGTAATGATTTATATATTTCTATGTTAAGAAATAAAGTAAAGTTACATGATGATAAGAAAAAAGACGAGGCCTACACAGATGTTGTAGACTATTTAGAGTATGGAACAGAAGGATTGTGTTACTATAAAGCAGAAAATATATATGGTACTGTAAAGTATGATGTATACTTTGAACAAGCAATTGACAAAGATAATTTTATTAGTTTCTACAGTACTAGTAGAGGACTGGATATTATTAAAAAATAACCATTTTTACTGTATTATTATTAACACCCTTGTTAAATAATAACTGTAAATAAGCAAAGCAATTAAACTTAAAGGAGATAAAATGGCTGAAGCACAAAATATGGAAACAGAAGCACCTGAAATGGCTACTGAGAATGACGCACCTACGGGTACACCTGAAAGTATTGGTCTTCAGGACCTTCAACTTTTGGCACAAATTGTAGATCTTTCTACACAAAGAGGAGCATTTAGAGGAAACGAACTAACACAGGTTGGTGCAGTTTTTGACAAACTAACTTCCTTTTTAAATCATGTTGCCGCAGAGCAACAAGCAAAAGCAGAAGCAGAAGGCGGAGAAGCACCTGCAGAAGCAGAAGCACCAGCAGAAGCACCTGCTGAATAACAGGAGATAATATGGCTAATATAATGAAACACGTCGGTACACATGGGCAGAAGCCTTGTGTGGTTGTGTTTAGAGAAGTGCCTAATGAACCTGATAATTGTTTAATAGTAGAAACTGGAACATTAGAAGACCAGAAGCATGATGACTTAATGAACGTAATTCAAAGTCTAGAAGCTCAGGAATCTAATAATGTATCAGAAGTATTATCTAGAAGAACATTTACAGATGGTTCAAACATGCTTAATGACTTACACTTTAGTAAAAAACTTATTAAAGTTGCAGTTGGTAATATAAATCTTACACCAACACCTGCAGATAGTATATCTTTAGCAGAAGTAAATGCAGAAATTAATAAAATGGAAACAGGTTCTAACCCACTATTAAATACTGAAGTTGCTCCAGAAACATTGGAGAGACCAGTACCAGTACAAACAGGTGGAGAAGGAGAAGCAGAAGGTTTATTAGTTCAAGCAGGACTTTTAGAAGAAGATGCTAAGGCCTTAATGGCAGATGCAGAGGCTAAAAGAGCAGAAGCATATTCTATGGACCCAAACCTTGCCCCTAAGAAGGGACCGGGTAGACCTAAAAAGACTTCCTAACGTGTCTAATAAGGGCACCAAAATTGTCCTTTTAGGTAAACGTACAGAACAAGGTGAATCTCTTGAGATGATCCTTACGGAAGTCTTTCCGAATAGTATACCTAAAGAGTTCGTCTACAATTTTTCTATTACTATGGAAGATGATGAGATGATAGACATACCAAATGAAATGCTACCTGATGTTATAGAAATACAGTATCCTGTAGATATATTAAAAGCAATTAATATTAAGAATGCTAAAGTGTCTGTTATAGAATGTGTATTAGATTTAGAGAAAATTAAATCATTTGTTACAACAGAATCTGACAGTATCTTAAATAATATATTTGATGATAACACTTGACAATGTATACATTTATGCTATACTACTTGTATAGTTAAATTAAGGAGTAACTACAATGGGTTTACAAATTTTAGAAGTATTATCAGCAAGTTGTTCTGCTTATGCCTTTAATAATGGCTTCATAAAAAAAGACCAAATAAGATTTGATAAAAAGTATGAGGGTCAAGCATCTAATAGCGATTTATTATACTCTCATTTTTATACTGATAAAAAACTTAATGTTACAGAAAAAGATACTGATCTCGCCGTACAGATTATAGATTATCTTAAAGGATTAAGTTTTAAAGCAATTGAAAGAGAACTAACAGACTTTGAACGCAATGTTCTTAAGTTAGTTACATCAGAAACTATTAAAAAAGATCAAATAGGTATATCAGCAAGTTTACCTAAAGTTTACTTGAATAAACTAGAACAAGACCGTTGGACTGACAGAGAAAATGTTTTATCAAGAACTAGTGAAAAAATAGGAACCTTACATCAAAGAGAACAGTTTGATGCAGTTATAGAATTTGTTAGATTTATTCCTAGAACTATGAGTTACATAGTTACATGTAGTGTTGATAATAAACACATACTAAAATTCTTTCATGATAAGAAAGTTGAAGTAGGATCTAATTTAAATATTAAAGGATTTGTAAAATCACAAAGTAAGGGCAGGTTCCATAATGGATTTGAAACTATTATTAATAGAATTAAAATAGTAGACGAGTCTAAAACTTAAATTTATTTTCTAAGTATACATCTAAAGTATTATTATTTTCTTTAGAATGATTGCATATTTTTATAAAATCATCCTTTTCTTTTCCACTCCAATCTGTTTGTACAAGTAAATTAAAATTATGATTAATATCAGATTCACACTCTTTTAGAAAGTTCTCATTTTTATTCCAAGCATTGAATCTTTCGTACATTTGTTCCGTTGAATATAATAAACTTTTATCTAACTCTTCATGTATTAGATCTCTTGTTGCCGCCTCTTGATTTATTAATGTATTTTCAAATAATTTAAATCCTAATTCTTTTAAAAAATGGTAATTTTCTTTATGTCCTTGAACACAAAAAGGCATGTTATGTATAATAGGCCATAAAGTTTTTTCTGTTATTATAAAGACTGCATAATCTTTTCTTGACCATTCATGTGTCTCTGTGACCATTTCAAACCATGCACGTTTACGTTCTTGATTTAATGCATAATTAGAATTCATATGATCTATACGTTCTCCTTCTAACTCTTCTAGTTCTAAAGGCATCCTATTAATTACTGGTGTTATATTTTGTCTTAGTTTTTCTACATAATCTGTTTGGGGCAGTAGGCTAAGAATATCATTAAATCTTTGTTGTATGTCTTGTTTAGACATAGGATGATTAATTGGTTCTTCTGCTAAAAATGTAAATACAGATGTATCTAATTCTGCTTCGCAACATAATAGTAATAAACATCTTAAATCTCTAGGTTGTCTATTAAAACATACACTAGTTTTATCTTTGCTATCAACTAAATCTATATGATCTTGTGTTGTTAAAAATTTGTATCTTGCCATTGTTGGATGTGATACATCATGACCACTCCAATCATCAAAAAATCTTTTACCGTTTTTAAAATAATCATAACAATATGCTTCATATACTTTGCGAGATCCCACATCAAAAAACCCAGGTTTACTACTTGTTGCAGAAATACCATGTATTATAATGTCATTGTGGGTTAAGCCTTTTTGATCTAATACCGCACTTAATGTTGATAATTCATCTGAAGGATAAAAATGATGGTAACTAAAATGTTGTACATGTCCTAAAAAGTATTCGTGAGGTTGACTTAGTACTATAGGTATATTGTTATCTTTTAAAATTTTTAAGGTAAGATCAGGTATCCAACGTACCCAAGTAGTATTTAAATGATCGTTTACAAAAGGAACTGTTATTAAATATATTGTAGGATTTTGATTATCTTCTTCTTTAAAATCCTTCACACTAATAAATTTAAAATGTTCTGTTTGATCTCGATATCTCTTCCAAGTCTCAAGATTGTTATAATGCCAACCAGAATTTTCTTTTGTATATGGTAAATCTGCTGGCTTTAGTTTCTCCATAATGATTGTGTTAATACATTTAAAGTCATCCTCTGGACCGAGTTCTTCAACTAAAACATTTAATATACTCATGTCTTTATTTATTGTTTATACTGATAAATAGTAGTAGAACTAGAACATAGGGAATAACATAGGAGAAACACATGGCAGAGAAAGAAACAGCAGAAGTCAGTATGAGTCGCAAGGAGTATGATGCCTTACAGGCACAGGCAGGTGCGGCACCGGCCCCCACTGGTAAAAAATACGATGACCGAGGCTTTAAAACAATAGAAGGAATGGAAGACATAGACACTAACGGAGATGGACACATCTCTCAAGGTGAAATGGATATGCACTTAGAGTTCAAAAGAAAAGAACTAGAAGATGCAGATGCAATGAGAGATGCTCAACGTAAAATGGCATGGTTCTCATTATTTGGAATGTTACTATATCCTTTTGCAGTAGTCACAGCCAGTTTGGCAGGACTAAGTGAGGCACAAGCAACTCTTGGAGATATGGCACCAACATACTTTGTAGCCGTAGCAGGTATTGTAGCCGCATTCTTTGGCGCACAGGCATTTAGTAAAGGTAAGTAACAGTAATGAAAAATTTTATAGAATGGCATAAAGACACAACGTTAGACTTTATTGAAAAGTATGATTTGTCTATGTATCAAGTCGCTTGGCTCAGTTGGAGCAAAGGCATGATTACAATGGCTATTCTTATTTGGATATTTTAATGTTTATAAAACACTTTGTAAGAATATTAACGAGAGAAGAACTTCCTGATCAGGACGTTATAGTTTTCTTTGATATCGTGCAAAGTGTTGTACCAACTAAAGTGCTAACAGCATATGACGAGGAAAAGGTTAGAGTGGGTGTAGAGGTTATGGCCTACACTAGCGAAGACAACGACGGTGATATGTGGATATACGAAATCATACTAGAGTCTCAAATAGACGAAGAGGAAGGAGATGAGATATCCAAAGAGTTAGCATTAGAATTTGAAGAACTAGATTTTTCTTTTGAAGCAAGTTTAGAAGTTTAATGCTAGTAGAAGTTCACTTTACTGGTGATCAATTTGTAGCCTATGACCCTTCCGGTAATCAAATTACTGATAACCAAATACTCAACGAAATCTCTATGGAACCTTATACAGGAACCAAAGGAGTGTATGTTGTAAACGTAGATGTACCTAATGGTTACACACCAAATAGCCCCCAACTAGACATAAAAGTAAATACATTTATAAAAGATTGACATAGCCTATATTTCTGTTATAATATAGTCTAACTTAATAAATATAGATACAGACACATACAGGGTACATTATATGGCATTTAATAAAACATTCAACCAAGAAGAAATCACAAGACTTAAAAAACTTATTACTGAAGGCGATCAAGTTCTTCATGAAGTAGACGCACTTAATACTGGATTAAGAGAAACTGTTAAAGCAATAGCAGAAGAAATGGATCTAAAACCAGCAGTATTAATGAAGGCAGTAAAAGTCGCACATAAGGCATCATTTACAGACGAATTTGATAAGTTTGACGAACTAGAAACTATTTTAGAATCAGTCGGTAAAACACTTTAAACTATTGACAAGAAACCAAAAATGCTGTATAATAGCATTATGAGGATACCACATCTATGAGTTACGTTGACGCATTTTATGAACAAGGCAAAGACATTGTCACAGTTGTAGAACGTGTGGATGGTGAACGTATTATTAAAGAACTAAAACCTGAACATAATTTTTATTATGGTGACCCGCAAGGAAAGTTTAAAAGTATATTTGGACATCCTGTAACAGAAGTCAAATGCCAAAACATAAAAGACTTTAAAAAGAATGTAGGTATTAATAAGCATAACGGGTTATTTGAAAGTGACATTCGTCCTATAAACAAAACATTAGCACAACATTATCTTAACGTTGATGCTCCTAAATTACAAACAGCATTCTTTGATATTGAGGTAGACTTTGATCCGCAACGTGGATTCAGTAGTCCAGAAGATCCTTTTACGCCTATCACTGCTATTGGTGTTTACTTACAATGGATGGATGCAATGGTATGTTTAGCAGTTCCCCCTAAAACATTAACTTGGGAACAAGCGATTGAGATAGCAAAGCCATTGCCAGAAGTTATGTTATTTAAAACTGAAAAAGAAATGCTAGATGCATTTTTAGATGTAATTGAAGATGCAGATGTTTTAAGTGGTTGGAATAGTGAAGGATATGATATTCCTTATACAGTAAGAAGAATTACTAAAACTTTAGGTAAATCAGAAACTAGACGTATGTGTTTACTTAAAAAACTTCCTAAAGAAAGACAATATGAGAAGTTTGGTAAAATTACAAGTAGTTTTGATTTAGTTGGTAGAATACATTTAGACTATCTTGAGCTTTATAGAAAATACAACTATGAAGAAAGACATAGTTATAGATTAGACTACATTGGTGAAATGGAAGTTGGTGAAAAGAAAGTAGCATATGAAGGAAGTTTAGATAGACTTTACAATCATGACTTCCTAAAGTTTTTAGAATATAATATACAAGATGTTATGTTGTTAGACAAAATGGATAAGAAGTTACAATTTATAGACTTAGCAAATATTATTGCACATGAAAATACTGTATTACTTCCTACTACAATGGGTGCTGTAGCAACTACAGAGTCTGCAATTATAAATGAAGCACACAGACGTGATATGGTAGTTCCTGATAGAAACAAAGCGGCAGAAAAAGATACTGCGGCTGGTGCCTTTGTGGCAACACCTAAAAAAGGCTTCCATGAATGGGTAGGCAGTATGGACTTGAACAGTCTATATCCAAGTGTTATCCGTGCGTTGAATATGGGAGGAGAAACTATTGTTGGTCAACTTAGAGATGATTACACTATAGAGGAAATTACTAACAAAATTAAATTAGAGAAAAGTTCTTTTGCTGATGCATGGCATGGTAAGTTTGGTACTAATGAATTTGAATTTGTTAAGAATAAAGATGTAGATCATGTAATGAAACTGGATATGGAAGATGGTTCAACACATGATGTGACTGGTGCAGATGTGTATAACTTAATTTATAATAGTGGACAACCCTGGTGTATTAGTGCTAACGGTACTATATTTAAAACAGACTTCCAAGGCATAGTACCCGGACTACTAGAACGTTGGTATAAAGAAAGACAAGAAATGCAGGCTAAGAAGAAAGCCGCAACATCTAATGAGGAACAAGCATTTTGGGATAAACGTCAGTTGGTTAAGAAGATTCAGTTGAACAGTTTATATGGTGCTTTACTAAATCCAGGTTGTAGATTTTATGACAAACGTATAGGACAAAGTACAACATTAACTGGAAGAAGTATTACACAGCATATGGCCGCAGAAACAAATCGTATGCTAACAGGTATATATGATTATGAAGGCGACACTATAGTATATGGTGATACTGACTCTGTATACTTTACAGCAGTACCGGCCTTGCCAGAAGGCGAAGAATTAGATATGGAGAGTGCAATTAAATTGTATGATCATGTTTCTAATACAGTAAGTGATACGTTCCCTCAAATGCTTAAAGATACATTTAACATTCCTTTAGATAAAGGTGCTGTTATGATTGCTGGTCGAGAAGTTGTTGGTAAAGCAGGATTATTTTTAACTAAGAAAAGATATGCTATTTTATGTTTAGACATAGAAGGATATCAACCAGAAGGCGGCAAACTAAAAGCAATGGGTTTAGAAATTAAACGTTCTGATACTCCTGAGTTTATACAAGACTTTTTAGAGGAAGTATTAGTAGATTGTTTAAATGGTGCAAGTGAAAGTGAAGTGCTAGAAAAAATTATAAAATTTAAAGATTATTTTAAAGGGTTAGATGCATGGGAAAAAGGTACTCCTAAACGTGCTAATAATGTAACTATGTATACTAGTAGAATGTCACAACAGGCTAATGTGCCTACTAACATGCGTCTACATAAATTAGATGCATTAGAAAATGAAAACAAAAGTACAATGATACCTGGACATGTTAGAGCAAGTATTAATTGGAACAATTTAAAACAAGCAAACAGCGACAACTATAGTCTTCCAGTTACAGATGGTGCTAAAGTAATCGTATGTAAACTTAAAAATAATCCAATGGGATATACTAGTGTAGCATATCCTACAGATGAACTTAACTTACCACAATGGTTTAAGGACTTGCCTTTTGACGATGACTTAATGGAAGAGACCGTAGTGGATAAGAAAGTAAAGAATGTGTTGAGCCCCATGGGTTTTGATCTAGGAAGAACAACACAAAGTAAAACATTGTCAACATTTTTTGAATTTTAATCTTAAATTATGGTAATAAAACTATTGACTTATCTAAATAAACATGTATAATGAGTGTATCTCGGAGAAATAAATTATGGCAATAAAAGATATATTAAAAGATGTTCTAAAACATACACATGGTTTGGGCATATTTGAACAAGTAAAACTTACAGGAACAGTTGAATCTACAGAAGTAGAAACAGTAGATGCAGACAAGACTGTAATATTTAAAGGCGAAACACATCAGCCTGTACCAGACTTAGTTGATTCAACTATTGGTCTAAGTAGAATGGGTGTGTTACAAGGTTACTTACAGTATCCTGGTTATGACGAAGCAACAGGTTCTGTAGCAGTTGTTACACAAGAACGTAATGGTGAACAAGTTCCTACTGAAGTAGAATTTAAAAGTGCAGAAGGTAATGAAGCACATTATAGATTTATGTTAGCAGATGTTATTAACCAGCAACTTAAAAGTATTAAGTTTAAAGGAGCAGAGTTTGATGTAAATGTTGTTCCCTCAGATAAAAACTTAAAGGACTTAACATACTTTAATAGTGTATTAGGTACATATGAAGCCAACTTTAGTCCTAAAACTAATGGTACTGATTTATACTTTCATATAGGTGATGCTGGTAGTGATAGAACAAAGATACATGTTAGCAATACTATTGAAGGTGAGATTAAAGGTGATTGGAGATGGCCTTTAGATATTGTTTTAAGAATACTTAAACTAAGTGATTCAGGTAATTGTGTACTTAGTATTAATGATGAAGGACTATTACAAATTATTGTTGACAGTGGCATGGCCAAGTACACATACTTATTACCAGCAAAAAGTTAAATGAAAACAGTAGCAAACATAATAACAAACTTATTTGAACTAGCAGGAATGTTATTTATATTAGCAGTAGTAACAAGTGTTCTACTAAGCATTGATATCATGGGTCCAACATTAGATTGGATTAACAGTAACTTAGTAGTTGCTTTAGGAATAGTTATAACATACATATTGTATAAAAGTGAGAGTACAACTTAATGGATTTTAATAAGAAAACAGAAGATTACGCCCTATATTTACCCGCCATTAGTGCCTTTTATACAAGGCAATTAGCAAAGTATGAAGATGAAGTAGATACTATGAGATGCCCTGAAGGCTTTGAAAAAGGTCTACAAGGTCTTAATTTCTTAGACGAAGACGGATATTATTACTATCCTTATGGCTTATATTCAGCCGGTCAT
>Ga0315320_10005076_pt1 | contig 10805 bp, 7 predicted proteins | sample M140m21515metaG_FD_203458 | JGI IMG/M metagenome (GOLD analysis project Ga0315320, IMG submission 203458) | Ammonia-oxidizing marine archaeal communities from Monterey Bay, California, United States - M1 40m 21515 | ecosystem: Environmental > Aquatic > Marine > Coastal | place: USA: California...
GCCGGCGAGCGAGACCGAGATGTGATGCCAGTCTTGATCCTCGATCTCGAGCGAGGAAGTCACGATCCAGGTCGGCGAGGAACCGCCGCCGGTTCCGAACACCACGGCGATTTCGCGGCCCGTCAGACCATCGGTCTTGCCGTACCTCGGTCCGTTCGCGTTCAAGGTCGCATCACCGGCCTGGGCGAACACGAGGTAGTCGATCTCGGTCCCGCCGGCCGAGATGGGCTTCTTCTGGACGAGGGTCTGGCGTTGATTCGGACCGTTGGTGTTGGAGAGTTGTTCGAGACGGACCCAGGCCTCGATCGTGAACGCCTCCCCTCCGAAAGAGAGGAGTCCTTCCGGGTCCGCCACGCGAATCGAGCCCTCGCCCGCGATGTTCCGACCGCGAAGGTTCGTGGCGCCCGTCTGCGGGATGATCGAGTAACCGATCTCGCCGATCACGGTGGTGTCCAGCGTGCTGCCGTCGAGTCCGTACGGCCCGAGATCCTCGACGAGCTCACCACTCGCTTCCTCGAATCGCCAGTAGGCGAGGGGCTCGACGCCTCCGCGTTCGCACTCGTCCGGGATGCCGTTCCCCTGACAGTCGGCCGTGATCCCCTTGGCGATCTCGACGGCGTCGTCGATGCCGTTCTGGTTGCAGTCGGTCAGGGCCGGGACGGCCGCGAGCAGCAAGGCTTCGATGAGCATGGTGGCTTGATTCCAAGGTGATGGGCGTTCGAAAGACAGGCCGCCTCTTTCATCTTGGAGGCCGACCCAAGTCTATACAGAAAATTTCCGAAGTCCAAGATCCGTGCTGAAATCTCGTCGATTGCGGTTTCGATGGTCTCACGCACGGCTTGGTCGGGCGGTTCGACCTCTTCAGCCGGGCGGGACGGAAATCGGATCAGCCCCTTCCGTCGCCCCTGGTGACCGACGTGCCGGGCCTGCTCGCCCTCTTCGGCGGCATGCGATGGTTGCGCCGCCCGCTTTGCCCGAGGCTTGTTTCGCCTTCGATGATCCCCGCCATCGTCCTGTTCGGTGCGTTCTACACGCCGGCAATCCACCTGTAACGGAGGCTCCGCGGCGGGCCGGCGAACATCGGCAACGCGAGATCTCCATCGGCCCTGAACCTCCACGTGGAGATCACGTAGCACTACTTCTGGTTGCCCACGCTCATCCTGTTCGTCACCCACCCAATCGCAGTCGTGGTCTTCGTCGCCGTCCGGCGGGGGCAGGCAGGGATCCACGCCCTCGGGATCGTCCGGATCGCCTGCGCCCTCGAGTTCGGCCTCACGCAGCTCCGGCCCCATGGGTTCCTGCACTGGTGATGGGACTGGCCGAGGGCCAGGTGTTCGGGGGCCCCGCGACTGGCGGTCGGGCCGATTCCGGAGACAATGCTCGCGGCGCCGAAATCGCCAAGGCCCTCCGCCCAACGAGTCGGTCCGGGGGGATCAAACAATCTCGATGTCGCCCTGTCTGCCTCTCATGTCTCCGGGATACCTCTTCACATGTCCATCCGCACCGCACTTCTGGCCACCGCACTCAGCATGACCACCACCACCGCCACGTTCGCCGGCACCACCGACGTTCCACTCATTCCTCGCGACACGCTCTTCGGCAACCCCGAACGGGCCGGCGTCCAGATCTCTCCGAACGGGAAGTGGATCTCCTACCTCGCGCCGCTCGACGGCGTGCTCAACGTGTGGGTCATGCCGGTCGACGGTGGTGATGCCCGCGCGGTGACCGATTCGACGGATCGGCCGATCCGTTCCTACGGCTGGTCGTGGAACAACGAGCAGATCCTCTACGTGCAGGACAAGGGCGGCGATGAGAACACCCACGTCTACGCGGTCGATCTCGAGACCGGAACGACCACCGATCTGACGCCCGGCGACGCGGTCAAGGCGAGCCTGGTGGGCGGTCACCGCGACCGGCCCGACCAGATCCTGGTGCAGACCAACGCCCGTGATCCGCAGGCGATGGACATGGTCCGGATCGACACGAAGACCGGCGACGCCGAACCGATCTTCCTCAACGAGGACGGCTTCGTCGGCATGGTGCCCGACGACGACTGGAACATCCGGGTCCGCACGCGGATGACGCCCGACGGCGGCAGCATGAGCGAGTTCCGGGATTCGCCGGATGGTGAATGGCGGGAACTCGACCGCGTCGGCCTCGAGGACGCGATGACCACCAGCACCGCCGGATTCGACAAGACCGGCAAGACGATGTGGGGGATCGACGCCCGCGGCGGCGACAAGGCGCGGTTCGTGGCGATCCGCCCCAACCTCGACGGCACCTTCGAACGCGAGACCATCTTCGCGAGCGAGGAAAGCGACGTCGCCGACCTGATGCTCAACCCGATCACCCAGCAGCCCGAAGCGGTGGCGACCAACCGGCTCCGCAAGACCTGGACGATCCTCGACCCCGCGGTGAAGCCGGATCTCGAAGCCCTGGCGAAGCTCGTCGACGGCGAAGTCGAGGTGATCGATCGGTCCGGCGACGACCGCACCTGGATCGTCGCCTACCTCGTCGACGATGGTCCGGTGCAGTACTGGCTCTGGGACCGCGACACGCAGCAGGGCCGCTACCTGTTCACCAGTCGACCGGATCTCGAAGGGCTTCCGCTGGTCAAGATGACGCCGGTCGAGATCGAGGCCCGTGACGGTCTGATGCTTCCGTGTTACTACTCGCTCCCCGCCGGCTGGAACGGCGAGGCGAAGCTTCCGCTCGTCGTGATGGTGCACGGTGGCCCGTGGGCCCGCGACAGCTGGGGATACAACCCGTACCACCAGTGGCTCACGAACCGTGGCTACGCGGTGCTCAACGTGAACTTCCGCGGCTCGACCGGCTTCGGCAAGGACTTCCTCAATGCCGGCAACCGCGAGTGGTACGCGAAGATGCAGGACGACGTGAACGACACCGCGCAGTGGGCGGTCGACCAGGGGTGGGCGGATCCGAATCGGCTCGCGATCATGGGCGGTTCCTACGGCGGCTACGCGACGCTCGCCGGCATGACCCGCGATCCGGAACTCTGGGCGTGCGGCGTCGACATCGTCGGCCCCTCGCACATCTCGACGCTGCTCTCGACGATCCCGCCGTACTGGGCGCCGATGAAGGTCATGTTCGAGACGCGGGTCGGCTCGCAGGACGACCCCGAATACCTCGATTCGATCTCGCCGCTCATGCACGTCGACCGGATCTCGCGGCCGCTCCTCATCGGGCAGGGCGCGAACGACCCGCGGGTGAAGATCTCCGAGAGCGATCAGATCGTCGAGGCGATGGAGGCAAGCGGGATTCCCGTCACCTACGTCGTCTTCCCCGACGAGGGCCACGGTTTCGCGAAGCCGGAGAACAACAACGCGTTCAACGCGGTGGTCGAGGCGTTCCTCGCGGAACATCTCGGTGGCCGGGTCGAACCGATGGCGGGGGAGATCGCCGCGTCGACCGCGCAGCTTCGCAACCTCGGTGGGCTCGAGTTCGACGGGGTGAAGGCGTGGGACCCCGCGTCCGAACCGGCGCCGGTCGCCGAGACGACGATCTCCTTCGACGCGCTCGGGGCGGAACAGCAGGCCAAGATCGAGGAGGTCCTCGCCCAGATCGAATCCCAGGTCCCCGAACCGCAGCGGCCGTTCGCGTATCCGGCGATCGCGACCCAGCTTCGCACCCAGGCGGCTTCCGCGCCCGAGGAGGATCGCGACGCGATGCTCTACGCCGCGCAGGAACTCGAACGACGGGCGGCCGCCGCGGGGACGTCGACCGGTACCGATTCCAGGCCCGGGGGCTGAGTCGGCCCTCGGATTCACGACATTCGAAGCACCCCTCGGCTTCTGCGCCGGGGGTGCTTTGCAATTGGAGATCGGGTTAGCGGACGCCGAGTCGGAGGGTCATGTGGTTGCTGGCCGGCGGATCGGAATGACGGCGTTCAATCTCCACCCCGGCATCGAGCGGACGTCAGGTGGAACCGATACCGGCCTGAAGCGACGAGTTGCGTCGGCCTCGTGAACATCCCGTCCTGAAATGTCGATTTGGAATCGCGTCCGATGCCGGTCGGGCGTTAAAGTTTCGTGCGCGTTGCAGCTGCTGGTCTTTCGTCCTCGGGGCGAACACCTCGTTCAGGAACGATGCGTGAGAATCTCGACAACCATGCGAATCCGAAAGAACCTCGAATCGCTTCCGACCAGACTTCGCTTCGCGGCCTCGGTCCTGTTCCGTCGCAATCGCCTGCAATGGGGCATGGATCCGTGGTTCGACATCCGCACGTTCCTGCTGGGAACGGGCGTCGGCATCGACCGGCGCTTCCGGTGATCCGAAGCGACACACCCCGATCGAACGGCTTCTCGAACGTCTTGAACCGCACGGCTTCCGATGTGCCGAGTTGTACATCGGCGCGATCGCGGCGGATCGGGGTGTACACCACGGCGACGTCCTGATGGTACGGGCCGATCGGCTGCCCGCCGGGATGTACTGGTCGCCGTCGGACGTCCTCGACGGTCACCCGTGCCCGTTCAAGGACTGACGTCGCCGGCAAGGATCTCCGCCAGATGCAAATGCCGGGAACGCCGCGAAGTTGGGTCGTGGTGTTCCCGGATGGGCGGGGGCGGGATGATGGGGATCCCGACGCCGGGGTCGGGATGCGTCAGGACATCAAGACTCCGCGGACATGAAAATCCCGCATGCACCGAGTGGTGCATGCGGGGCTTTTCTTCCGCGAGCCGGAATCGCGAATGGCGGCGGTGGTCTCCGGTCGAAGTCGTCCGGAGCGTGATCGCGGTCAGGCGGTTCGCTTGCGACGCATGCCTGCGGCACCGGCGGCGAGGCCGAGCAGGCCGAGTGCGCCGGGGGCGGGAATCTGGCCGACGGCGATGGAATCGCCTGCGTCGTCATATGCCCAGCCGTTGACGATCAGTTCGCCGGCCCCGACGCTCACCGCGACCCAGCCGTAGACGACCTGTCCACCATCGAGGGTGCCGGAAAAGCCGATGTATCCGGAGTCGCCGATGTCGAAGTTGCCCCGGACTCCATTCTGGGGCTGGTTGTAGTTCTGGAAGTGGAGCGGGGCGAAGAAGGACTCGGGAAGATCCGAGACGTTTCCACCGGAAACCATCTCTTCAGCCAGCATGTTCCCGGCGAGGAGGTAGGAACTGTTGCTGCCGCCGAGGTTGCCGACCACGCCCCGGGCAGTGATTCCCATGGCGTTGATGTTCGTCGCGAGGTAGCTTCCACCGGGGAAGGTGAAGAGAAAGGTGCTCTGCTGGAACAACTGAATCATGCCGTCGGCGAAGGTCGCTGCGGACGAGCCGTTTCCATCGGCGGCGACCACGGTCGTCGATCCATCGAAGACGATGTCGGCGCCGGCGATGGGGGCGATGGTGCCGGCGACGGCCACCGGGGCGGCTGCGAGGCGGGCGTACTGACCAAGTTGGGTGCTTGCGCTCATGGGGAAACATCTTTCTCTTCTTTAGGGGTGGTCGGGAAATCGGGCAGCGGGGAGCGACCTGCGCGTGAACATGGGAAATCGCAGGAAGCACCCAAACCTAGATCAACCGTCAATCACATACAAGTGCGCAGGGCACGAAATCGAATGCGATTCGCAGAGTCAACGTTTGGTTCGAAACGATCGTTTCCGAGGCCGACTCGGTCCATGCTTCTTCAATGCGGTCAGCCGTTCGACTTCATCTTCGTACTCGTCAAAGCCCCTTCGAGCGGCGTTCGGTTCGATGCTCGGAGGGGACGGGAGATCACGGCTTCCGCGGTGCGTGGAGGAATGAACGCGGAGCACGCCACGAGCAGGTACCCAAGCGTCTCGAACGCTTCTTCCCAACGGTTCGACGGCAGGTCGAGGAGCACCCCGCGGTCATAGAGACCTGCGAACACGACGACGCAACCGCCGGCGATGCAGGCTCTTCCCCGCCAGTTGCCGAGCAGCAGGCGGGGCAGGGCTTCGGGCGTGCGAAGCAGCCCGAGAAGCGCGTAGAGCCCGACCGGGATCGCGATCACGCCCGCGAGGATCCGGCCCGGACCCCGAAGGAGCCGATCGGCCCATCCGAGGTCGCCGTTCGGATCGAATTCCACTTCGCGAAGGATGCAGGCGAGGGTGATCATCGCGGCACCGGCGAAGATCGCACGGAGCACCGCCGCGTGTCGCGTGACCAGAAAGAGGTATCGGGCCAGGGCGGCTGAAAACATCGGGATTCTCCGCAGGGGGCCTTCTTCTCTCGCATGACTCCACAGGGCGTACGCGCTCGAGCTTCGTCCACGACGAGGTCGGACGTGCTGCCGGCACGCTATGACCAGGATCCGCGGCGGAGTCTCTTCGCGTGGGGATTCGATCGAATCTCGTGTCGCTTCCGACGAGGATTCGCCTCGCGATGTCGCTCCTGCTTCGGCGAAGCCGATTGCACTGGGGCATGGATCCGTGGCTCGACATCCGGACGCTCCTCCACGGGATGGGGCGTCCGCTCGACCGCCGGAGCGTGGTGTTCGACGCGGGTGCGAATCTCGGGCGGATGACGACGGCGTCGTTGAACGCCCTCGCGGGGGACTTCCTCGCGGACACTCGACGACGCGCAACGCGAGCGGCGCGGCGGGTCGACAAGCAGCTTGGGAACTTCGGGCTGCTCGGTCTCGTCGCGATGCTGTTCCCGAAGGCGAGGATCATTCACTGTCGTCGGCATCCCCTGGATGCTGGGCTTTCCTGCTGGACCCGGAAGTTCGCGCCCGGCACCAACGGGTGGGCGAACACGATGGATGGAATCGTCGAATTCCACCAGGAGTACGAGGCCTGGATGGACCACTGGCGTGAGGTCCTTCCGCTTCCCGTACTCGAAGTCCGTTATGAAAGACTCGTCGAGGACCTCGGTGGCGAGGCGCGTCGGATCATCGACTTCTGCGGCCTCGACTGGGATGATCGCTGTCTTCGCTTCTGGGAGACCGGTCGGACGGTCCTGACCCTGAGCGCGGATCAGGTCCGGCAGCCGTTGTACGACCGGTCGGTCGGACGTCACGCCCGATGGGGAGGACTGCTTGATCCACTCCGGGTGGGGCTGGCCGGTGCCGTCGAGCGGTACGAGGCCGGCGACGCGGTGTGACGGCGACGGATCGAACTGATGCGCCACGGCGGAAGAAGAACCCCGCATGCACCGGATGGTGCATGCGGGGTTTGTTCTTCGTCGACTTCGATGTCGAGTCGAGGTCCGATCACTCCGGGTAGGAGATGGTCGTGACGCCGATGTCACCTTCGAACTCGAAGGGCGCCTTGTCGAAGTACTCGGTCGAGACGGGTGAACCCCAGTCGACGCCGATGTCGAGGCAGTCGTTCGCCGTGAAGAGCAGGGGAGCGGTCCGCGGCACGGTGCCGCTCATGACTTCCTTGCCGTCCACGCTCACCACCACGTCGAGCGGGGAGATCGGCCGCTTTTCCGCGAGCCGTGACTTCACTTCGATCACCACGTCGCCCGCGGGGATCTTCGACTCGCTTCGCATGCGGGTCCGCTCGACTTCGAAGAGGTTGTACTCGTAGACGAGGTGGCCGTCCTCCATGAAGAGGGTGAGCCCGCCGGAGAATCCGCCGAGTGCGTAGAGGACGCCGTTCGCGTTCTCGGGAACCATCGCCTCGATCCGCACGTCGGTGTCTGCCTTGCCGAGCTTCGGCGCCGCGAACTCGGGCATCCGCTCCATTCGGCCGCGGAAGGTCCAGTCTCGATACGGCGTGGACGGGGCGCTCGTGGGGTCGAAGAGCACGGTCCAGAGCGCGCCGCCGATCGGGAGGTTGTCGTTCTTCGCCGACTCGACCAGGAAGAGATTCTTCAGCTCGTTGACCTTCTCAGGCATCTCCGCTGCGAGATCGTTCGCCTGGGACCAGTCCTCTTCGAGGTTGTAGAGCTCCCAGACGTCGTTCTCGGGGTTCCACTCCATGATTCCGGGAGGGGCGCCGGGCGTCCACGGCTCACGTGGCCCGAAGGTGCCCGCGAACCAGCCGTCGTGGTAGATGCCCCGGCTGCCCATGATGTCGAAGAACTGCGTGGTTCGACGGCCTTCGGCCTCCGGATCATCGAAGGTGTAGAGCATGCTGGTGCCGTCGATGGAGTCCTGCGGGATCCCGTTCACCGTGCGCGGTGGCGTGATGTCGAGAATCTCGTAGAGCGTCGGCGCGATGTCGATGACGTGATGGAACTGGGGCCGGGGGGTGTCGTCCTGCTTCAACTTCGCGGGCCACGCGACGGCCATCGGCTGACGGGTGCCACCGAAGTGGGCGCCGATCAGCTTGGTCGACTTGTAGGGCGAACTGCCCGCCCACGCCCAGCCGGCGTGGTACATGTTGTCGGTCTTCGCGGTACCGAGGACTTCGAGGCCGCCGAGTTCGTCCAGCGTGCGAAGATGGTCGTCGATCGTGGTGGGGATGCTGTTCTGGGCGAGGAGTTCGCTGATCGTGCCCCGCTGGCCCTCGGCCGAGGACCCGTTGTCGCCCCAGATGTAGATGACGATGGTGTTGTCGAGTCGGCCTTCCGCCTCGAGCTCATCGAGAATCCGACCGACCTGATGATCGGTGTGCTCGACGAACCCGGCGTAGACCTCCATCAATCGTCGCTGGAAGGGCTTCTCGTTCTCGGGGATCGAGTCCCAGGAGGGCAGGCTTTCCGGACGCGGGGTGAGTTCGGCGTCCTGGGGGATGAAACCGAGTTCCTTCGCCCGGGCGTGGGCCCGGACCCGATAGGCGTCCCAGCCATCGTCGAACTTGCCCTTGTACTTGTCCGCCCATTCCCGCGGGACATGGTGCGGGCCGTGCGCGGCGCCGGTCGAGAAGTACATGAGAAACGGCTTGTCGGGCGCGAAGGCCTCCTGCTCGCGAAGCCAGCGGATCGCGTCCTCGGCGAGGTCCTCGGTGACGTGATAGTCCTCGCGATGGAGTTCGCGGGGATCCACGACGGTGGTGTTGCGGACCAGGTGCGGTTCGTACTGGGAGGCCTCGCCGGCGAGGAATCCGTAGAAGTACTCGAAGCCGTAGCCGGTGGGCCAGCGATCGAAGGGACCCTTGGAGGTCGTCTCCTCGGCCGGCGTGTTGTGCCACTTGCCCCACGCGGCGGTGTTGTACCCGTAGTTCTTCAGGACCTCGGCGACCGTGGCCGAGCTCTTCGGGATCGTGCCGCTGAAGCCGTCCCAGTCGTTCGCGAGTTCGCAGATCTGGCCGTTGCCGACCCGGGTGTGGTTCCGACCGGTGAGGAGGGCCGCCCGGGTGGGCGAGCACATCGCGGTCGAGTGGAAGCGGTTGTACGAGATGCCCGCATCCGCGACGCGGCTCAGGTTCGGGGTCGCGATCTCACCGCCGTAGGTGTCGGCGGTCGCCGGGCCCACGTCGTCGATGAGGACGACCAGGATGTTCGGGGCGTCCTCGGCGATCCTTCGAGGTTCGACGCGCTTCTGGTGGGTGGAGCCCTGGATGGTGAGGCCGGGCTTCGAGGCGGACGGTGTCCGCGGGAACGGAAGGGAATCCTGGGCCGAGGCCGGGGCGAGCAGGCATGCTGCGGCCACCATGGCCAGTCCTGACTGAATGTGCATCACGCAATCTCCGGGGGGGTGTCAGCGTGTGAGAACGGAAGAATCGGCGGAGCATGACGCAATACTGACATCGTGTCAACAGGTTTCTGGAGGCCTGAGGACTGGTCGGAGTGGGGTGGACACCCCAATCATTCCTGATCCTGCGGTTTTGTGGGCGGCAGCGTGGAATCTGGTTCGTCGGCCCTCTAGCGTGGCGTGCTCACACCGGGGGTGCGCCCAATCCGCTCGATCGAGGGGATCGGCGGTCGTCCCGGCCGGGAAGGTCCCGGAGTGAGCCGCTGGGTCCGCTTGGTCCACCAGACGACGGTGGCATGGACCAGCCTTTCACGATGCCGCCTGCGGCGTCACACATCATGAAGGCCGCTCATTCCGGGGGGCCGTATTCCGGGGATTCAATTCGATGAATTTGATGAACGGCTCCGCCCAGAAGGCAGGAGCGCTCTTGGTGGTCGCTTCGGTGACCATCACCGCACCGTCGCTTGCCGGCGTCACCTACTCGACGATCTCAGTCGGTCCCGACACGCTGGGTTGGTACAACCAGGCCGGCCTGACGTCGACGATCGCCGGTGGATTCGACGGCACCCAGAGCAGCCTCGCCGCCTCGGGCACCGGCAAGAACCAGTTCTACATCACCGGTGCGGAACTGTTCGGTGGCTCGTCGCTCACGCTCGGCGACATCGCCTCGATCACCTACTCGACCAGGAAGTCGGGTGACGCTGGTTCGCCGGACTGGTTCATCCAGATCTACACCGATCCCTACACGGGCAGTCCCGGCTCGGGCTGGTACGGCAACCGGATTCAGGCCGAGCCGTACCTTGCTTCCAACATCGACGCGCCTGCGGGCGAGTGGAACGAGTGGACGACCAACAGCGGGATCAACTCCCTCAATTGGGGCGATTCATCCGAGGGTGATTTCGGAGCGAACATCGGCGGTTGGGACGCCCTGAAGTCGAGTTCGGTTCTCGGGGGTTCCGGCACCTACGGTGAGGCCGGCGTCCAGCTCTTCACCTTCGGGACCGGAAGCGGTTGGGCGGAGGGATTCAACGGTGAGATCGGACCGATCACCGTGACCTTCAACAACGGTACGGGCACCATCATCGATTTCGCGGCCTCGACACCGGTCCCGGGCCCCGCGGGGTTGGCCGGACTCGTCGGGCTCGCGGTCGTCGGACGACGACGTCGACGCTGATGCCTCAGGCTCGCGAACCATCCGCGGATCGCGCGTCGGCTTCAACTCGCTGTTCGTGGACACGCCGGGTGGTGCT
>Ga0315320_10005081_pt1 | contig 10799 bp, 15 predicted proteins | sample M140m21515metaG_FD_203458 | JGI IMG/M metagenome (GOLD analysis project Ga0315320, IMG submission 203458) | Ammonia-oxidizing marine archaeal communities from Monterey Bay, California, United States - M1 40m 21515 | ecosystem: Environmental > Aquatic > Marine > Coastal | place: USA: California...
ATAGCAGCAAGCACATCAGGGTGCTCACCAATACCTACAGGATTGTGTAGGTATACTTCTACGTTTGCTTTTGCTTTGGCAATATTACCCATAGCATCAGCAACTAGAGCATCCAACATTTTTTGGCGAAGATTGCAAGACATAATAATTTAAGATTGTTTTTATAATGTGAAGCGATTAATCGCTTCATTTTATTTATTGTATAGGTCTTCCAGTTTTTCTCTGGATAGATCCACATACATCAACTCTTCACCTGCTTGGGGTGCTTCAGGATGCTTTGGTTTGGGTGTATTCATCTCTACGTTAATAGATTGAATGTTAGCCCACATCATAGCGAAGGCACCACCAGCAATGAGAGCGAAGCATGTGAAATAAAGAAATACTTCAAAACTATTCATCATGCCTCCTGTAAAGATTGAACTGTGTTGTGAAGTTCTCCAATGTCTAGGAGACCTTCTGCACTGAACCAAGGGGCATTCGCCCAACTAAATCCTTCACCCATGGTGTTATCGGGTGCTGTGATATACCAATGACATGCTGTGTCTGGCACATCAACCGCACACTTAGACCAATCGTCACTCCATTGTGGGACTTGCACCCACATGAGAGCAGCAAACATAATACTAAACAGTGTTTTAATCATGTCTTATTAAAGGTTATGGGGCGAAGTTTTAATTGGAAGAATCGTTATTAAAGAATCTCAGTTTTATGAGATGGTCTATTGAGAAATTACCAGCGCCAGTGAGAACGACACATGCTGCACCTCCCCAGTAAAGAACTAGGAGTTCTAACAAATAGATATTAAATCCACCTGTCATAACAGCATGATAGATCGCAAAAGACATAGTGCCTAAGATTGCCAAGGCACCCAGTAGAGTGCCAAGTCCAAAGATAATCATCCAACTTCCTACAATTTCAGAGAATGCTGCAATGTAGGAAAAGAAGATTGGGAACGGAAGATGCAATGGTCTTACAAATGCATCCGCAAAGTTTTCAATGTTCTCTAGTTTCTCATATCCATGATGGATAAGCATAATGCCTATCGATAAACGAAGTATCAAGAGTCCTAGAGATTTGATCATAGTGCATTACCACGGGGTAGAACTTCTTCGGGGAAGATAAAGTTTTCATGTGGTTGATCAGCAGGTGCTAACCATGCACGTAGTCCTTCATTCAATAGGATGTTCTTGGTATAGAACGTCTCAAATTCAGGATCTTCTGCTGCTCTGATTTCCTGACTTACAAAATCATAGGCCCGAAGGTTAAGAGCAAGACCAATGATCCCAATAGAGGATACCCAAAGACCCATGACAGGGACAAAAAGCATAAAGAAATGCAACCACCTCTTATTACTAAACGCAATGCCGAAGATTTGTGACCAGAAGCGGTTGGCCGTAACCATCGAATAAGTTTCTTCTTCTTGAGTGGAATCGAACGCTTTAAATGTGTTTGATTGTTCTCCATCTTCATACAGTGTATTCTCTACAGTTACGCCATGGATTGCTGAGAGCAATGCTCCACCCAGTATACCAGCAACTCCCATCATATGAAAGGGATTTAACGTCCAGTTATGAAATCCTTGTAGAAACAACAGGAATCTAAAGATTGCTGCTACCCCAAAGGAGGGAGCAAAGAACCATGAAGACTGGCCCAGTGGATAGATAAGAAAGACACTGACAAATACAGCGATAGGACCAGAAAACGCAATAGCATTGTAAGGACGAATACCAATTAACCTAGAAAGTTCAAACTGCCTAAGCATGAAACCAATGAGAGCGAAGGCACCGTGGAGAGCCACGAAATTCCATAGTCCCCCAAGTTGGCACCACCGCTGGAAATTCCCCTGAGACTCAGGACCCCAAAGTAGAAGAAGAGAATGACCCATAGCATCAGCAGGCGTCGAGACAGCTGCCGTAAGAAAGTTAGCACCCTCAAGATAGGAAGAAGCAAGACCATGGGTGTACCAACTCGTGACAAAAGCTGTGCCAGTAAGCCAGCCACCAATGGCAAGATAAGCAGTGGGAAGAAGTAGGAGTCCAGACCAACCCACAAAGATAAAGCGATCCCGTTTAACCCAGTCATCCAGGACATCAAACCACCCCCTTGTTGGTTGTTGTATTGTGCTTGTCGTCATTTTTGTTTACCTTTTTAAAATCTTTTAACCAGTATTGTTGTGGCCAAGTATCACGAATGATCTCAGCAAGTTTTGATGATGTTTGCGAACTTATCATATCTTAACACAAACAGAGAAAAAAAAGAGACCCGAAGGTCTCTTTCTTAGTATTCAGTTTTTAGATATATCAACCAACAGAGGGTGCGATCAGAGCAACAGGAGTTGACTCAGCAGCTGCAAGGTCAAGTGGGAAGTTGTGTGCGTTACGCTCATGCATAACTTCCATACCCAAACCTGCACGGTTCAGCACATCTGCCCAGGTGTTGAGCACACGACCCTGTCCATCAAGGATGGATTGGTTGAAGTTGAAACCGTTAAGGTTGAACGCCATGGTGCTTACGCCCAGTGCGGTGAACCAAATGCCAACTACAGGCCATGCTGCCAGGAAGAAGTGCAGTGAACGAGAGTTATTGAATGATGCATATTGGAAGATCAAACGTCCAAAGTAACCATGAGCAGCTACAATGTTGTATGTTTCTTCTTCTTGCCCAAACTTATAACCATAGTTCTGTGATTCTGTTTCAGTCGTCTCACGAACAAGAGAACTTGTAACCAAACTTCCGTGCATAGCAGAAAACAAACTACCACCAAAGACACCGGCGACACCCAGCATATGAAACGGGTGCATAAGGATATTATGCTCTGCTTGGAAAACCAACATGTAGTTGAACGTTCCTGAGATTCCGAGGGGCATTGCATCAGAGAAAGATCCTTGACCGAAAGGATAGACTAGGAATACTGCACTCGCTGCAGCAACTGGTGCCGAGTAGGCAACACAGATCCAGGGGCGCATACCTAAACGGTAAGAGAGTTCCCACTCACGTCCCATATAGGCGTAGATACCGATCAGGAAGTGGAAGACTACCAGTTGGAAAGGACCGCCATTGTAAAGCCATTCATCAAGTGATGCTGCTTCCCAGATGGGGTAGAAGTGAAGACCGATTGCGTTTGAAGAAGGAACAACTGCACCAGAGATGATGTTGTTACCGTACATGAGTGAACCAGCTACGGGTTCACGGATACCGTCAATATCGACGGGTGGTGCTGCAATGAATGCAACAATGAAGCAGACAGTTGCTGCAAGCAATGTTGGAATCATAAGCACACCGAACCAACCAACATACAAACGATTGTTAGTTGATGTCACCCACTCACAGAAATTCTGCCATGGGGATGTTTGTTGCCTTGAAAGAGTTGTTGCCATTGTTTTAAACAAAAAAGTAAGACCATCAGGGAATGGTGGAGTTACTATTTCCCAGACACCCTAAGTCCGGGATATGAAAGACGTTTTTATACACCCTATAGGTCTTGGTTTGAGGGGTGTTACGAACAGTAAAGAAATGTGTTGGTTCCTTAACTTGCTGTCTTATTTATAATACTACGGTTTTCCTCCCCTGTCAACCCCCTGTTTTGAGAGTGTTTTGAGGTGGTGTGCCGAAGACTCTCCCATTATACAGCATAAAAAAAGGGGGGTCAACCCCCTATTGAGAATTATTTTTCTTCTTCCTTTTTCTTTCTCTTTTTAGGACCTGGAATAATAACGTGATATCTCATCGGATTTTGAATCAATGGAGATACATCACCACGGGGCATCTTACCACTGGTGTATCCTTTTGTAAATAAACTTTTAAAGTGGGACATAAGATTACTACCTGAACGATATCCAAGATCGTCTTTTGAGGTGAATTGATACGTCTTATCTAATTTAAAATCTCCAGTTTTTTTAAAATATTCAATATCCAATGTAACACCTCTACCTAAAGAATTTTGAATACCCTCTGGACCATCTTCAAGAACTTGACGAATCGCCGCGTTAATTTGATTTATTTTTGTCTGCGAATCAATTTTACCCTTAAGTATTTGAGTAAAATTATTCTGCATATCTTTGATAGGAAGTTCAGTTTCTAGATATTGTCGATCATCTTTAGTAAGCAATTTAGTTAGATTTTGATCTTGCTTTCCATCACCTTTTACAAAATTATCAATATAGTGGTCTACGAAATTTTTTGCAGAACCAACACCAAACATATTAGCAAGTTGATCTAATAAATCATCATCGGGTTGTGAAGGGATAGTAGGTTCTGTAGAGGCAACTTTTGCAATCTCTTTTCCCATTTTAGAGGGATCATAATTCCAGTAATTTGTTGATCGATCTTTAAGATTAAATTCTTTTCTATAATCTTCTATTGCATTTACAAACTTACTCCATTCATTACTTTGTTTTGCTAAAAGATCCCCATACTCCTGATTATCTTTTAGATTCTTTTCATATAATGCATTTGTTTCTTTATTCTGTGCTTCTACCAAATCATTAATTTTAGCAACTAAACCTTCTGGTGCCAATTGTCCAGCATAACTATCTAATTTTTTCTGTAGTGGCGCTAAAAGATCGTTATATCTATCGTTTACTTTATTTGTCTCATCAACCAGTTGTTCGTGAGTCATTCCTGTAAACGGTGGATCTGGAGGAACAACTAATGGAGGTTGTTGACCTTTCAGTATTGCTTCTACTGCTAGTTTAATATTCTGTCTCATATTTCCTATAAGAGAAGAATTAAACTTTGCTGCAATTTTTGCAAGATCTGTTTCTACTTCCTGCATTATAGACTGCTGAACTCTTGCGTTCATCATATAATCTGCACCAACTCTTTGTGCAAACTCTTGCGATGCATCAAGTTGCGGATTCACATTTTTCAAATCAGTTCTTCTTCGAACATTCATTCCCAATGGTTTTGCATAACCCTGTAAACCCAACTGACTAAACGTGGGTGCAGAAACAACTTCAGTTTCACCAAAACCATAATCGACAGTTACTGTAGATGGTATAGATTCAACTCCACCAAGTCCAGAAACAGTGACTGTATTTGCCTGCCCAGTTTCAAAGTTTTGTGCTGAATATGAAAATGACTGTGATGTAGAATTAGTTGGTCCAGATCCAGAAATGGGTGACCATGTCTCCACACTAAACTGTTTTAAGGTTTTTTTTCCTACATTATAATTTTTTGATTCCTTTAGTTTTTTTGCTTTTCTTGCTTTCTGAACATTGGCATCAATCTCAGGATTGCCTGTTGATGGCATTGCCTCTGCACTATGAGGATCTAATTTATCATACTTATACCTTTTACCATATTCTGGATGGAATCCATTCACCATTTCTGGTGGTGGAGTATCTGGATATCCATTCTTAGATGGTTTATCTGGATAATCAATTTGAGTTTTCAATCTATCTGCAACTTTCTTAAATAGAGGATCTTTAGGAGCATCTAATGTTTGTTGCTCTATGATTTCTTTCATTGCCTTATTGTGATCAATAAGATTCAGATGCTCCTGAATCTCTCTATCGCGCATGTTTTTCCTATTACGATTCTCATCGACAATCGTATCCCAATAAAGTTGTCCATGACCAACATGGTCATAGATGATATTCATTCTTTCAGTACTTTCGTATCCAGACCAATACTTATCTTTGGTCCTCCAAGTTTGACCAGCAGCATTCTTGGCAGATACTATATCATCAGATTTCTTTGAGGCAGTTACGTTGGGAGTATTTTGTGATGTGAACTTACCTTTGAAGTTCATCTTATACTTCTGCTTTGGTTGCTCTGGAAGTTTATATGGTTGTTTAATCTCACGAAGAATTCTCTTACGACTCTCAGTAATAACTTCTTTAGATTCTTTTATGTTTTTAGAAGGAACTATATTCTGATAATCTAATTCTTTTTGAATTGCTGTCTGTAAATTAGATGGAAGTTCTGATACTGGAACTTCAAAAGTTTTTATAGAATCTCCTTTAATCTGCTCAGGATATCCATCTAAACCACCACCAAGGGATTGAATTAGATTTGCCAATACAGATTTTATTGGATCAGGAACTTCTCCAGGATCTGTTGAATTTGGATTATAATATGCATGATCTGTATATTTAAAATATGGTTCTGATCCATCATCAGGTATGACAACTTGTGCCTGTGCTTGACCTGCGGCATGTAAAGGATTCAATAATCCAGCAGGACCAGGATCATTAAATGACATTGGACCTGTTGTATTTGGAACTTTATTAGGTCCAACATTAGGAGATACTTTTCCGCTTAAATTTGTTTTTATATTATCATCAGCATATGGTATTTCCTGATTAGTGACAGGAATACTATTACCAATCATATTAGATGAAATATTATTAATTAAAGCATCAATTTGGTTTTGAGGAATGTCTGATTGGTCATGAACAATTGGTTTACCAGTTAAAATAGACATAGCAATGTCTTTAGAATAATCAAGTGCAGGTAATTGATCTACTAATTTTAATATATCGCCAACTGAATTAACAGCAAGTCCTAAAGGACCTAGTTTTCCAACTAAAGAAGAAATAAGTCCCCACAAAATTGCTTCACCTGGACCACCATGATTTGGAGAATTCTGTGGAGTTCCGATATCAGGATTACCACCAGTTCCTGAACCCACATTTGCATCATTACCATCAGAAGCATCACCTGATCCAGCGCCAGCAGCGTTTCCTTGAACACTTCCAGTAGGTTGTCCTTCGCCACCACCACCTGAAATAATAGGAACACCACCAGAATTAAAGAATGAAGCATTTTTTACACTCAATCCTGCCTTCAATTTATTATGAAACCACTGAAGCATATCAAAAGTAAAATTTGAATTTGTTGCAACAAACTGACTCGATTCACCATTCCAAATACGTCCAGATGAAATTCCATCTTGGTGGATTAAATTGCCGTCATTATCATTTCCCCATCTACCGTTAACATATCCAAGAAGAACAAATTCTCGGGTATCCTTCTGAACATAACCGACATATGTTCTATTATCATTTGAGTGATTATGGAAATATAAATCTACAAGAGGACCCAAAATAAAACTTCTACTATTAGGTGGTAGTTCTGAAAGAACATAACCAGTATCAGGATCTATAAGTGTCTCAGTATTTCTTGCATTATCTTCTTGAACACTATATGACCAATTTGCTGTATATAAAGTATCGTATGGATTAGCTGCTGTAGTTCCTGGTCCCTCGTCCCAGTAACCAGCAGGTCTTACATAATTTGGTTCTCCAGGTGTTCCAGGAATTCCTGAAGGAAAATTTCCATCTACATCTGGATAAAAAACTTTTGCTGGATCTAATTCACGACTTAAACGATGTCCAGGTTGATTTAACGCATAGACTCCGCCCATAGAATTAGTAGGAGATTCATTAAGACTTTTAATCTTTTCATCCAACTCAGTGGATTTAAGGTGTCGAAGTGCTTTGCTAAATTTATTTTTTTTCACTACTAAAGCAGTCTAACTGGTCGTAAAGATATTTATGTATTCTACACCAACTGGATTATTATCGAAACAAGCATTAAGAAACCCTAAGTTAGTTACCCTTGAATGTTCTGCATTAGGTGAAGTTGTGGATATATCATGAATTACGTCTGGGTTCATCCAAATAAATCGATTTGGTTTAGCAAAAATACCAGTTCTATATTGTTCTTCTTCTGCTTCAATTAATTTTATTTTACCATCCCAGTTCTCATCCCAGTGTGGATGTATGTAATAAACATATGATCCGTTATCAATATGGGGTCCATTAAAATTTCCGTGACCATAGTTTGCTGGACGGAATTGATTGTAGGAATGATTATGTGCTTCTATGATTTCTGGAAAATGATTTTGATATAATCCAATCTCCTGAAGTTTAGCAAACACTAAAGAAGTTACTTCTTCCCACAACTCATCCCTCTCATCAGACCATTTACCATTCCTATATTGTGATGAGTTTTCTACCTTCGATGATATTAAAGTAAATGTATCTTGAGGTAAAAAATCATCTATGAGAACAGCAGACCTATGAGACATTTATTTGAGGTTTTTAGATATTTATTAGTACCGATACTCTTGAATCCGATCCAGCACTCGATTTAGATACTTATGTGCTAGGTCTTTCTCCTTTTGCCAAACTGTTTTTGATTCTTTATCAACCTCATGCTTGAGTTTAAGAACATGACATATCATCTCATCTTTGTTCATTTGATTCTTTGGCATTAAAAAAACCCCACTACTCTTATTTAAGCAGTGGGGTTTGATTATGTCAACTTCATATCTTGATAGTAACACAAGATTAATTGTTTTCTTTTTGCGTTTTATTATAAATTACAATTTCATTGCCATTATGTGTGAAGATTAATTCGTCATCATAGTCCCAACACAACTCTTCATATAATGCGTTAAGTTTTTTCATATCTTCGTAGAGTGCATTGGGATTAGTCATTTTTACTCATATAGTTATTAGGTACTAATACAGTAGGAATATCTATCATTAGTAAAGTTCTTCTTCTTTTTCAGTTTCAATGACACAATTGGATGTTGGATAAGCAACGCAAATAAGAGAAAATCCTGCTTCGATCTGATCATCATCTAAAAATGATTGATCACTTTGATCTATCGTGCCACTAACAACTTTAGCAGCACAAGAAGAACACGCACCAGCACGGCAGGAATATGGAAGATCGATTCCTGCTTCGTCTGCAGCATCTAGAATGTATTGATCATCCTCACATGCTATAGTATTTTCCGAACCATCTGGGGAACGAAGAGTAACATTAAAAGTCATGAGTAAATTTACTTGTTTGAGCAGTTATTTATTTTACCACACTTTATGCATAATTTAACATATGTGTGTCAAGATGATGATGGCATATAGATTGGCGTCATCATTCCACCGTCTGGTGGTCCATCATCATCTTCATTTGTTTCTATGAAGAGGAGTATAAAGAATAGGGGTGCCAGAAAAAAAATAACTGTCTGTGCCCATTCTATACTCATGAGTCTCTAACTGCTGCGCCAATTGGTATAAGAAACAGCAGTGCTGCTACTACAAATCCCATTACCATACTCCTGGAATGATTTGACCTGTGACTGCATAACTACCCATTGCGGCAATGACTCCGATCATTGCTGCCCAACCGTTGATGCGTTCTGCGTTTTCGTTCATGAGTTTTCTCCGAGTGTAAGATAAAATTTAGTTTGGTCTGTTAGTAACTTTGGTGATGGATCGTAGATGGAACTATCACCGTAAGTTTTGTGGTCTTTGTATCCAACCATACGACCTTTCGTATTTTGGATGGCTCCCATCATCGCAATGATCAGGAAGATTGCAGGTGGTCCAAGGATAAGGGCACCTCCAATCACATAGTAAGTGAGGAGTTCAGCAATAGATGTTTCCATCAATAAGTTTCAGATAGGTTTTCAATAGAGAAGCAAAGTAAGACAAGAAATGCAATGCTTGTCAATGTAAAAGTAACTTCAGTCATTTAAAATCCGAACGCACCAAAGAAAAATACGCTACCACTGAAAGCATAAGAGACAACAGCAGCAACAAATCCAACCATAGCAGTCCGTCCATTTAGTTTCTCTGCTTTTTCTGCATATGTTTCAAGTCCATAACGCTCTGCGTCTGTCTCAGAGATATACATTCTAGGCTCAGTGGCATACATGTTTGTGCGTCCACCGTCTTCAGTTGTTACAGTCACGATACACTCCGTAATGTTTCTTTACATATTATATAGGAAACATAAAGTTTTGTCAAGATTTCTTAGGAGGTTTTTTTTATTTTCCCTCAAACCCAGGGGGAATCCTATTGAAATATGGGTCATAGTTGAAAATTGCATTCCAATCTTGAATATCTGCTGATTGGTTTTTCCAAAACTGCCATAAACCATCATGACTACTACGATGAAATACATCAACATGAATATCATGAATATCAGATCCCAACTCAATCTTATATAAGAAGAGAGGAATTGCAAACGTATTTCCAGAATTGTAAATTAAGTCATCGGCAACTGCTCTAGGTTTTACACCTTGATCAAGTTTAAACTTATCTCCACGACAATGCAAACGAACAAGTTTTTCTGCGTGATGCCTAGTAATCAAATAACAAGCAGTTGAAAAATCATTTACAAATCTACGATGCAATTGTAAATGAACTGTTGCTGGATTGATAATTGCAAGTTGAATAACATCATAATCATATGGCATCTGAGCATAAAAATCTTTCCAAGTGAATCCCCAATGGGCAACTGTAGAAATATCACAATCATCTTCCATCATCAGAAGACATGGTTCATCTTCAGTTTCATTCAACCACTTCTTCATTGCTTTCAAATGAGAAGTAACACATCCAACTTCACCAGAAGTCATATTATCAGGATACCTACCTTTAAGAATTTCTCCAAGGTCATTATCGCCCCTGCCATCACAAGCAGAGATGCGTTCATAATTTCCAATACCCCAATATTTAAATTGGTCTTCCATGAACGCAGCACGTTCTGGTTTGTCATCTAGATTAATATAGTAAATTCTAGGAAGACCTTTAAGTTTAAATACTGCTTTATTTTTATCCATTTAATTGCTCCTCAATCCACTCCTCTACACTAACTTGAGGTCTCCAACCAAATGTTTTTATAATTTTTTTAATATTTGCCAAACTATTTCTTGCTTCTCCAGCACGAGAAGGGATATAAGTTGTATCTTCAGAGATAAAATTAGCAATCTGATTTACAGAAAGATTAGTTCCAGTTCCCACATTATAAACCTGCCCATATGCTTCTGGTTCAGCATT